>Ga0114980_10000429_pt1 | contig 30698 bp, 24 predicted proteins | sample S_140806_EF_Meta_FD_87018 | JGI IMG/M metagenome (GOLD analysis project Ga0114980, IMG submission 87018) | Freshwater microbial communities from Lake Simoncouche, Canada to study carbon cycling - S_140806_EF_MetaG | ecosystem: Environmental > Aquatic > Freshwater > Lake | place: Lake...
AGAATGTTCTGTATCTGAAGTTAGCAGTAGTACTGTAAGGTAAAACGGCTGCTTCAACTGCAAAAGGGAACGTACCAGTAGATGAAGTTAATGACGTTGCCGTTCCTGCAGTAATGGTAGCACCACCTGTAGCAGTTCCTAACCATCTTTCAAAAGTAGAACCAGCTGTGAAACCTCCAGCAGAATTAACTAGAGTACCTGTAGCCGTTCCTGAAATACCCAATGTTAATTTTTCAGAACCCGTATTGATGTATCCTAATGTAAATGTTAATGAACCAGATACAGATCCACCATATGCATTGCTGTTTAATGAATTTGCATTCAAGAAGGTAACCCCAGAAGGGTGTGCATTGTTAATGGTAACACTAGTAAAGTTTGCTGTAGCAGCTGTATTTAAGTTTTTAAATACTCCTGAACCACCTACTGTTTGAGCAATGGAGTCAGGGGAAACTGTTGGAGATGCCATATTTCCACGCAATACTTTACCAAAAGTAATGGTACCGATTGAAGTTAATGTATCATTGTTTACAATGTTACCTCCAATAATTTGACCTGTTGTAGGCGTTCTGTAGGTACCTTTTGTGATTGTTAAATCACCATTAATAACACAAGTTGATGTACTCGATTGAACGAAGTTGTTCGCAGTAGCCATTGTATTAACGGTTAAATTACCGAAAGATAAACGAGTACCTGCGATGATTTCAAAACCTCTCGCTCCACAAGGGATCGTAGAAACACCATCACCAAATTGCACCGTATGAGGCGTTGAAATTAATGGGTAAGGTGTAGAAGAAGACGTATAATTAATTGCAACGTCAGTTGTTGCATTTCCTATATGTCCGTTTACAATTTTTAATGAACCACCAGTTAAGGTTAATAAATTCGTTTCGATTCTTAACAAGGCATTCCCCGTAGCAACTGAAGTTCCTGCTGTGCCACTGTTACCATCAATGGTGATATCACCCCCTGTTTGTGTAAGAATAGAACCAGAAAAACTGCTAATACGTCCATTCATGTTTATGGCACCACTTGCAATTTCTAATTTACCATAGTTAAACAAAGAGTCATTTTTGTTACAACCCAATGTTAAAGTACCACCACCAATGCTCATTTTACCATAGTTGATAAGTGAACCAATAGCCACTGTACCAGAATTTAAGTAAACACTGTCTGTGTAAGTAATTACCGCATTTGAACCACAAACGGGTACGGTACCAGCACTCCAAATAGCTGGATTATCAAAAGAACCGGATGCAATTGTACGGTTAGGATAATCGTCAGCAGAAGCACCCATATAGTAAGTACCTGTTACAGAAGCTGCAGCAATACCAGCACGTTGAGCATGTACTAAAATAGTACCATTTTGGTGAGTTCCAGCAGCTGGTGCTGAAGCTAAACACAATCTAGTATTTCCGTTAATAACACCCATGATATTAACCGCTGAAGCTGCTAAAGAGTAAGCAGAACCGAGTGCACCTGTATTGGTTACTGTCCAGTTGGTATTACTTCTATTGCTGATAGTGTAAGCACCATCGGTAATAGAAGATCCTAAAACAGTAGCCCCTTCTGAACCATTGTTTAACTTTACTGCAATTCTTCCAGCGGTAGTAGCTGCAGTTGTTTGATTTAAGAAGAATGATCTGTATCTGAAGTTAGCAGCAGTATTGTAAGGTAAAACAGCTGCGTCTACAGCAAATGGGAAAGTTCCAGTTGTTGAATTTAATGCCGTTGCTGTTCCTGCTGTGATCGTTGCACCACCTGTAGCAGTTCCTAACCATCTTTCGAAAGTAGAACCAACGGTGAAACCTCCAGCAGTATTCGCTAAAGTACCTGTAGCCGTTCCTGAAATACCCAATGTTAATTTACTAGAACCCGTATTAATGTATCCTAATGTTAAGGTTAACGTACCTGAAACAGAACCGCCATAAGAAGCACTGTTTAATGAATTCGCATTCAAGAAGGTAACACCAGAAGGGTGTGCATTGTTAATCGTAATATTCGTAAAGTTCGCTGTTGCAGCTGCAGTTAAGTTTTTAAATCTTCCTGTACCACCTACTGTTTGAGCAATTGAGTCAGGAGAAACGGTTGGAGTTGACATATTCGCTTGCAATACTTTACCAAAAGTAATTGTACCAATTGAAGTCAATGTATCATTATTTAAGATGTTACCTCCAATAATTTGTAAAGTACTAGGCGTTCTATATGCACCTTTTGTGATTGTTAAATTACCATTGATAACGCAATTTGCAGTATTCGACTGAACGTAGTTATTTGCAGAAGCAATTGTATTTACGATTACATTTCCAAAATAGAAACGAGTGGCTGTAGAAATCTCAAATCCTTTTGAGCTACAAGGGATTGTAGAAACACCATTACCAAACTGAACCGTGTGGCCTGTAGTAATTAATGGATAAGGAGTGGTTGTTGGAGTATATGTAATGGCACGGTCAGCAGTAGCTGTACCAATGTGTCCGTTTACGATGGTTATTTGTCCTCCTGTTAAAGTCAATAAATTAGATGATTGGAACCACAACAATGGAACACCAGTAAGAACCGAAGTACCAACGGTACCACTGTTACCATCAATGTTGATATTACCACCTGTTTGAGTGAATCTTGATCCAGCTAAGTTATTGATACGTCCATTCATATTGTGTGTACCAGCAGAAATATAATATTTACCATAGTTCATTAAAGAGTCATTTTTGTTACAACCCATTGTTAATGTACCACCACTTACGCTTAAAATACCATTGTTGATGATAGAACCAGCTGTAACGTTACCTGAAGCTAAATAAACACTGTCTGTTGATGAAATAACAGCAATTGTTCCACAAGCAGGAGCTACCCCTGTGTTCCAAATTGCATTGTCATCGAAAGAACCCGATGCAATAGTATACGGATATACTGTAGAACCTACAGTTGCCATCGTATATGTACCAGCGAAGTTTGCTGCAGGAATTGCAGTACGCTGAGACATTGGTTGTGTAGAACCAGCACCATGTGTACCTACCAATGCACCTCCAATTAAAATTCTTGAAGTTGCCGTTGGAGTAACGAACATATTTTGTGCTTGAATACAAACTGAATTATCAGCAGTTTGTGTTGCACCACTCGCAAATGAAGTAACCCAAGTATCATTTGATTTTTGGTCAAATGTCAACGAAGACTCTGTAACTGGAGAAGCAATAGCCGATAAACCGTTTGCTTCTGTATATAATACATTAATTAAACCACCAGTAACCAAAGCAGCCGTTCCTCTGTGGAAGTTTCTGTTTTGGTATCCTGTAGCAACATTACCGGATACGAAAGGATAAGAACCTGACCCTACTGAAGGAATAGAACCTGCAGTAATTGAAGTACCTGTACCAGCAGCAGCATACCAACGACCAAATGTAGTTCCTGAACCGAAACCACCAGCAGTGTATGACAATGTACCTACATTGGTAGTACCAGTACCTAAAATAAATGATTGGTTATTGGTAGCAATTTTACCAGCTGTAATTGTTAATGTTCCACTTACATTTCCTGTATAAGAACCTAAAGCCAATGTACCAGCAGCAAATGTTACACCTCCATAAGGATTGTTAACCGTGATGTTACTGAACGAAGCTGTAGGTGAAGTAACTGCATTTCTGAAAACACCACTACCTGATATCGTTTGAGGGGTTGAAATAGAAGTCGCTAAAACTCCACTACTTACACCTAACAATAAACCTGAAGCAGCACTAGCACCATTAACTGTTAATGTACCATTGTTTACAATGTTACCACCCACAGCCATTAAAGAACCGGTAGATCCTACATTTCGTACTTCAGAACCTGCATTAATTGTTAAATCACCTTTTATCAACATACCATAGGCAGTTGAATTACGGTTTGATGCACTCACATGACGGTTTGTACCATTACCATTTACGATTAAATGTTGTAAAGGTGAGTATCCACTGTAATAATTCTCCACAATGAAACCATCGGCATTACCAGGCGTTGTACTTACGCCATCACCACAAATAAACGTGTGTGTACCCATAAACCAGTTTTGTCCTGAAGAACCTATTGAAATAGCAGCACCAATATTAGTTGTATTAGTTGCAGTCGTATTAATTGAAGGGTCAACAATGGTGATTGTACCTGCAGTACAATTTAATGTACCACTTGAAAACCAAAATATACCTTCATTAGCAGTAGAGAAAGCCATTGAAGTAGCGGCATTATTATTGTCGTTACAGTCAATAACCATACTACCACCCGATTGATTAAACGTACCAGAAGAATGCGTGTATTTACCGTTGATGTTCACGGTACTACCAGCAATCATGTTAAAGGTACCTCCATTTACAGTCATAATAGATGTATTCCCTGCAGCTGGCATCACGTTCAAGGTATTCGCACCTACATTTAATGTTCCGGAAGTAACTGTTAAATTTTTAACAGTAGCATTTCCAGATAATGTAAGGATAGCACCATTACTAATAACGAAGTTGTCAGTAGAAGAGATACTTAATGGAGCCGCGCCAGAACCGTCGGTGTTAGCACCCCAAGAAGTGGTCGCATTGAAGTCTGTAGCCACAGCCTTCGAATAATAAATGGTTTGTGCTGTTGACGAAAACGCAAAGCTCGTCAGGAAAGCCACTACTAAGAGTAGTAACTTTGGCACGATTCTTGAAAGGAGATTTCTCCCTCTTTTTTTCTGTGTGTTTAATTTAATCATACATTTTGTTTTTTAATTGTTAACCCTCTACCTCTTAAACTCCTTAAAACCTATTATTTACAATACTTTCAACGATTTAAAATCATTCAAATTGACTGCAAAACAATGCGATTCTCTCTCATTTAATGGATATCAGACTACCAAGATATGGTAATAATTTAATAATGCAACTTTTTTTTTATTTTTTTTATCATATATTTTTTTTAACAATTCGTCGTGAATGAATTGCTAATAAAATATTAAAAAAAATGAACCGCCGGTACTGGCGGTTCATTGAATTTTAATTTATAAACAGGTTGATTTACCCTGTGAATGCTTTGCTATTAGACGTTTTGCGTAGATTTTGCTATTTTTTTTATGAGCATCCATTTCAATCCAATATATCCTATCACACCAATCAGTAAGATAGACAATAAACGCGGTGTTGTAACTTCCTGCGTTAACAAATAACCGCTAATTAGGGTTTGTACAAGGGCATATAAAATAGAAACCCACAAATGAGGAATTTTCATTTCGTTGGCTAATAATTGATATAAATGTTTGCGATGCGGTTTAAAAATATTTTCCTTCAAATATAATCGTTGTACAATTGTTAAAATACTGTCTAAGCCATACAAGGTCAGGAATAAAATATACTTACCCTCGAACCCAAGCCAACCCTTGTTTGCCAACAATAAATGATCCCCTTGTACTTGCCAACAATGGAACATAAAACCAAGGATTAAAAAAATTAAAAAATAACCCAAGGAAACGCTCCCTACATCCCCGGCAAAACATTTGGCTTTTTTTCTAAAATTAAAAAATCCAAACACAAGAATGGACCATATCATGTACATTACAAAATGATCCTGGAGGGTGGTTCCAAAAAAATAAATAGATACAGGCACTAAAATAGACAAGCCGTATAAGCCCGTCATTCCATTGATACCATCCATGAAATTAATGGCATTTACACAACCAATTGAAACTATGTAGGCAATGAGTATGGCCCACCACGGAAGCATAGAAAATAAATGGAGTTCGTAAAAACACAAAGTAAACGCAATTACATGAATCAATAATCGAAGCCTGCTGCTGATGTCCATTCGATCATCTAAAAAACTAATGGTGGCTACGAACAACATGCCGATGGTACAATAAGGAAAAACAAATCCGTGAACGATTGAATAAAAAATCCAAGCGATTGGAAATAAAATGCCTCCGCCTTGAATGGTGATTTGAGTATGGGAAGAACGCTCATTGGGTTTATCGATGATATTGAATTGATCGGCTATTTTAAAATAAATAAGCTCGATGGAAAAAAGGACTGCTATGATAAGAAGCATTTGAAGCATGATGAAAAAATTATTTATAAAAATCTAATACGGGAGTGGGTTTCCAATTTAATTCTTGTTGTGCTTTTGCATCCGAAAAAGTGAATGTGCAAGTTATTTTTTGAATGGTTTGACTATTGACCGGAAAGAAAGTAAATCGATCGCCGAATTTCCCTAATAAGATGGCCAAAAAAGTAGGGATAGTAGGAATCCATTTTTTATTGAATTTAATTTTCAATGCTTCTTCCAATTCATAAAATGTTGGATGAAAATCATCGGTCAAATTGTAAATTCCTGAACTGCTTTTTTCATCGCCTATCCACTGATTAAAAAGTTGTGCTACATCACTTGCCAGCACCATGCTTTTTCGAGCATTTCCTTTGGCAATGCGTACATATTTACCTTGCTGAATGGCATCCATCATTTTGCCTAAATTACCCAATGGATTGGGGCCAACAATGAGTGGCAATCGAACCATTAAAAAATCAATGTTTCTTTTTGTACACCAATTGGCAATTAATTCTTCTGCTTGTATTTTACTTAATGCATAGGGCGAATTTCCAAGCAAAGGAGTTTCCTCATTGATTGCTTCACCTTTTCCCAAGCCATATACTGAAACCGAACTCACAAAAATAAATTTGGATATCGGATTGTTTTCTAACGATTGCAACAAATGTTTGGTACCTTCTACATTGATATCGAAAAATTCTTTTGCTTCTGCTTCATTTCTAGGATACACATGTGCTTTGCCAGCAGCATGAATGACCACTTCTGTGTTTTCTAATGCAGGAATTTGGGTTGCTAAATCGCAAAGGATATCATTTGTTTTTTGACGACCCAGGGTTTGAATCGAATGATTTTTTTCACAAATATTTTTTATTTGTGAACCTAAAAAACCAGATGCGCCTGTGAGTAAAATATTCATATGATTAGGCAAATAAATGTGTGTATGATAAAGCTAAATGTTGCATGCTATGGTTGTGTAAAACATACTGACTTCCTTTCACTCCCATTTCCTTTCTTTCTTCCTCAGTCATAGCATATATATTTAAAATGCCGTCTACAATGGCTTGTGCATTGTCTGGCTTTACGATAATACCACAACCCGATAATTCTACAGGATCTTTAATGAAATTATTAGAATCTAGGATGGGTTTTTCTGCCAACATATAATCGAAATATTTATTCGCAGAAACGCCGTGCTTAAATAATGGGGTATCGTTTCGCCCAACAAAACAAGTATCAAAATGTGTCAATAAATCTTGTACTTGATTCTTTTTTATTTTATCAAAAAAAGATACATTGCCCCAGTCTTTACTTTTTTCTGAGAGAGATGTTTTCAAATATCCATCCCCTACGATCACGAAATGAAAACGATGATCTTCTTTTAAAATTTCAGCGGCATCAATTAAATATTCTAATGCATTGGCCAAGCCTAAAGTGCCTGCATACCCTATAATAAATTTATTTTTTGGTAAACTATTTTTAAGTTCTGCAGGAATTGATACTATTTTTAATTGAGTGGCGTCGATGCCATTGGGTATGTAGGCAAACGCAACCTTTTTTTGAGCAACTTCATTAAAATGTTCGTGTGCATTGGGCAATAAAGAAACCACTGCATCGGCTTTTTGATAGCCTATTTTTTCAAACCATCCAATGAATTTTACTGCAGGATGTGTCGCTGATTTTTTGCCTAACAATTGTAAGGTCAGTGGCCAAATATCTCGAATTTCAAACAACAATTTAGACCCCCATTTTTTTTTCATTTGAATGCCACTCCAAATTGGAAATATAGGCATTGAAGAAACGATAATGGTGGCAGGTTTGCCATATTTTTGAATGGGTAATTTCAAAACTTTCCATGCAAAAACCAATTGTGCCCAAAACCGTTTCATGGATTGCGGATGGTAGGTAGGAGTTTTTACCCACACAAAATCGATGCCATCACAGGTTTCATCTGTAAATTCTCCGGTTGTAATAGGCAAGGTTTTTTCGTTGAACATGTGGTTGTATGAAGATGAAATAATTTTCACGTCATAGCCTAATTCTTTCCAATATTTTGCAAAATAAAAATGACGTTCACCCCAGCCCGAATTGGGCGTGCCTGCAAAATAATTGATGACCCAAATTGTTTTTTTACTGTCTTCCATTTTTTTAATTTATCATAGAAATAACTGCTTTGAATTTTCCATTGGCATTTCTTGCGATTGAATCTACCGATTGATATTGAATTTCAATGGCATCCCCTACTCTGTCTTTCAATCGAGCAATTAACTCTTGTTTTTGTGCTTCATTAAAATTTTTATCTTCAACGACTTTTAAAATAATGAGCGTTAATTTTTCTTGAATAATTTGCGCTTCTTTGATGGCAAAATCGGCTTTAAAAACAGGATCTAAACGGCCGACTAATCTTCCATCGGGTGTTTTAATTAAATCATCGGTTCGACCATCAATTGAAGTTAAGCGAAGCATATTTCCTATTGATTTTGTAATCTCAGGATCTTCAATGGTACCACTGTCTCCAATTTTATATCGAATCAGAGGCATCGCTTTATTTACCAATCCTGTTGCTAAAAAAGCGCCTTGTCCGTATGGTTGAATGTTGCCATCCAAAGTGAGGACTTCAAGCAAACCACTTTCTGGCCAAAGCCACATATTTTTTTGTAAATCTTCTGTGCCTCCAAAAGCATATTCACAGCCACTGTATGTTTGTACCACAGGACATTGAAAAGCCGCAGAAATTAATTCTCTTTGGTGATCAAATAAAGGCTCGGCATTGGTGATTACCAATTTCAATTTGGGCAACTCAATATTTTTGGCTTTCGCTAAAACAACCACCGAATGCAGTGCAGATGTGTAACCCATCAAGTAAGTAAGTTTGTAATCGTCCATAGCTTTTACATAACTTTGAATATTATTTTCATTCAAATGATAAGATGAAAAATATACCTGTTTACCCAATTGATTATGCACCCAAAAGGGAGGTTTGGTTTGGTTTTGTGCACAAATTAATTGACCCGCAAATGTTCCATATGCATCCTTGAATGGATCCACTCCATTTTCTTTTTTGATTCTCAAATCATACAAGGCATACCAAAGTCCAAAACTTTCTTTGCTTAAATAAATCGTCATTGGCTTGCCAGATGTACCACTGGTATGCATCACTGATAAATCTTTGATATTAAAATCATCAGAAATGAATTGAGTTGGATGATTTCTAACAATGTCTTTATCGAGTATGGGCCAAGCATTTATATCGCCGATTTTTGATTGATCTTTACCTGTCCAGTAATTTCTATAATAAGGCACTTTTTGTGCAGCATAAACCAGCATTTCTGTAACTGCATTTTTTTGCCAATTTAAATATTCAGCTTGAGGCCAAGTAGCTCTTTCTTTAAAAATTTCTTCAAAAGTATCTCTTAAATAAGTTCGTCTTTTTTGCAAACGCATACCATAAAAACTAGCCAATAATGACTTTATAAAATTTGGTAATTGTTGATAAATAGCTATTTTATTCATTCTTGTATTTTATTCAACTAATAATTTAATCCAACTTGGTTTTATACTTTCCCAACCGAATTCTTCTGCTTTTGCGCGCGCATTTTTGGATATATTTAGCTGTAAATTTGAGTCTTCAAATAAATTAAAAATGCAACGAATATATTCCGGTATACTGTTGTTTTTTACCATCATTATATTTTCATTGTGTGACCATAAAAAAGGAATTTCACCTACCTCGTTGGATACAATTGGGATGCCACACAAAGCAGCCTCTATAAGCGCTACACCAAAACTTTCATAAGAAGTAGTATTCAAAAAAACAGCATGACTTTGATAATATTTTTCTAATTCATCATTTGCAACTGCCCCTGTAAATGTTATAGAATCTAGTACATTGAATTGGGTGGCTAATAATTTTGTTGATTCTAATTCTCCTTTATTAGGTCCCACCATAGTAAGTGTGCTTTCGGGATATTTTTTTTTGACTTCATATAAAATTTCAACCGCGATATGTGGGTTGTAAATTGGAATAAATGCCCTCACCCACAACAAAGAATATTGTTTTCTATTTTGAGCAGAATAAGAAAATTTTTCTAATGAGACGCTGTTGGGTAAATAATGAATCGTAAATCCGGCTTTTTGAAAATAGGATTGTAAAAACAAAGAAGGTGTTTGGATATAATTTGCTCGATTAAAAACTCGATGTATTTTGGAATTATTCGTTGTAGCAAATTCGGTTAATTTACCTCCATGCAAGGTTAATAAAATTTCTTTTTTTCTAAATTTTGCTAAGGATGAGGCAATGTCTGCAATCGTAAATGCTGGGCCACTAAACACATCTATGTGAATTTTTTGAACGTTGGAAAACAAAATAGCACATACAATATCAATTAATCGTAGTATTTTATTTTCATATTTTGAAACCAATTTTATTTCTATGCCATCCTCTTTTAATCTTTCAGACAAAGATTCTGCAATGCCTTTTGATCCTCTTGTAGCAGATAAAAAAGAACCGATGAATAAAATGGAATGTTTATATTTTTTCAAAAATAAATATTTTAGTTTGCTATGACTTCACTTACAATAGTGATCATTTTTTTTGTTTGAACTTCAAGTGTATTTGACTTCACAAGTTCAAATCCTTCAACAATTATCTTTTTACGAAGCACAGAATCGTTTACCATTTTTTTAATCCCTAGTACTATTTCCTGTACACTTTTAGGCTCAATGAGCATGGCATTTTTTTCATGCGTGAGGTAAGTAGGAATGCCGCCAACTTTGGTAGCTATTACAGGCAAAGAGTTTGCCATTGCTTCCCAAATAGTTCTAGGAAAACCTTCATGATAAGAAGGAATAACATATAGATCTGCTTGCTGATACATTTTATTTAATTCAGGTCCCACTTTTTTTCGACCATGAAAAATCAGTTGATTTTCGATGCTTAATTTTTTTGCCAAGGCAATCATTTTATTTTCTACCGGTCGAGCTACATCATCTTGTTCCCATCCAACAATATTTAATACGACAGGATATTTTTCTTGTATTAATATATGGGTTGCTTCTACTAACTCTATCAAACCTTTGGCAACATCTATTCTACCAGTATACAACAATTGTATACTATTGGACTGACACGTATCTTCTCTGCTGTAAAAATCAGCAGTGGATAAAGTAGTTGTTTTGATTAAATGAATGGATTTTGCAATCTTTTGATACTTTTCAAATAAGCCAATAGAGTTGACTAAGAGGTTGGTTTTTTTGATAGCTTTAGTAAAATTTCGATCGTTGTATTTTAAATACTGATAAATTATTCGATCTCTAAAAGTAGATGATTTCAAATGAGTGGCGCCATCTAGATAATCTCCCACAACCATAAAAAATAGGGTTGTATTATTGCTGATAAACTGATGAAAATAGGGCGCTAATGGGGAAGGCGATCGCACGATGAAAGCATCACAATGTTGTATGTCATTGAGTTTGTTTTTTAATACTTTTTGATAAAATAAATCTCTGTGCCAAGCGGGCGTTTTTAAACCCAAATTGACCCAACGAATATTATGATTTGTAAGTTGATAATCACACTCCAAAGCCAGGCTATCATTGGCTTCATGAAACACCAAATATAATGCTGCTACATTTGAAGCGAGCGAATCTAAAAAAACACCAAAATAAGAAGGTGCAAATAGTTGGCCATCTTTTGATGCAAGTGGAACATGGTAATAGAATGCTAATTTCATCTTACTAATTTTTTTAATAAAATTATCATCTTTCATTTATTTGAATGTCACTCCCTTTTGCATATTGAATACTGAGCATACTGACTATCCCAATTAAAAACCAAGCATATACATTTACGATGGCAGTAATAAAATAGAAGTGTATAAGCATAGCTAAAAAAGACCAATAAAATGCATTTTCTAATTGGGATCGATTATTATACCGCTTAAAAAAGTTTACGATATTATATAAAAGGATTCCAATAAAAGGGATGAACAATAATAAACCACCCTCGGCAAGCACTGAAATATAAGAATTGTGTGCACTTTTTCGTGTAATATTTTCTTTATTAGAAACCAATTCTGAGCCTTCGAAATCACCAATTGCATCTGTTTCAAATTTAGAAAATAAATTCAATCCAATACCCGTCAACGGATTATTTGAAAAAATAATCAATCCTTTTTCTACTTGAATGCGTCGGGTTAAATAGGATTGATCTTCGGTTTGAATATTTTCATTTGAATAAATTAATTCATGAATTCTAGGATTAGATTCTTTAATAATTTCTTCTACAAAAGAAGTTTGAATCATGATCGCAAAAAACAAAGTAGTACCCATAATTACAATAATTTTTTTTACATTGATTTTGGTAAACACAAGGGCAAGAATACAAGGAATCAGGGTAAGCAAGGTACCTGCTCTTCTCCCCTCTAAGGTTAACAAAACAACGACTGTAACCAAAAAAAATACAGCCCAAGGTACATTTTTTCTTATTTTCCATAGGTAAACCAATACCGGTGGGGAAAAACAAATTAATATAAAAGCGAAGTTATTGGGTGTTGAAATATTAAATAAAAATGGAAGTGCAGCCCTTATTGGGTTTTGTATTTGATAATAGATCATCAAACAAATTAATCCTTTGAATAAATAGCCTGTTATTTGAGGAAGATTAATTAATTTCTGTGAATTTCCGAGCAAAATAATTAGCAAGGCCCAATAGATATAGTTGGGCAGAACACCGAGTGATTGGCTAAATGCATTGGGTTCATTCACATTCACATCAAACACCGAAATACAGGCTCCGAAAATAAATAATAGAGGCAGTATAAAGAATTTATTTTTGAAATTAAACAGCAAGGTTTTATTAGGTGTGTAATAAATAATGGCAGCAAATATCAATAAAGTGATATTGAATCCCACTATTAAAATCATAGGAAAACCCATAAATAGGGCTAAATAGTCAAAGTATTTTTTTACTCTAAACTCTTGTCTGGTTATTTTATTTTTTCGTTTTAACATGGATTATTTGATAAATTTTCTACACAAATATTTGCTTATAGGAAATAAAACCAACCCGATCCAATTATACCCATTGTATTTATTCTTTTGTACGTTTTGAGGGTAGCATGCTTTTGCAAAGTGATAGACTCTTTTTGCCATTTGTTTGTCACCAACTGCTATTTTTCGAATAGAATATTTTAATGCATGGGTAATAAAATAATTCTGAATTTCTTCTTGTTCAAGATTCGCTTTTTTTCTCATTTGGGCAGTGCATTCAAAGCAATTTCTATATTCATCAACCCAGTATTTTAAATCGCCCGTAGCCAATTGACCGGCTGCTTGATTCGTGCTATGCCATCTATATTGAAATAATGGTTTATCTAAAAAATAGACGAAATCTGTTTCGGCTAATATTTTCCAATTAAACCACTTGTCTGGATTATACAGCCTGCTTCCACTGTACCCACCTACCTTTTCGTAAGTATCTTTTTTAAAACACGTGGATGCAAAATTAAAAGGTGAATAAAAACGTTGCAAGCATCTTTGTAGCATGATGCCACTAGGCACTTTATATATATCAAAACCCATTTTTAGGGTTAAATCTTGATCGATATCGGACGGATGCCATAAAATAGTATTCTTGGCATTTAAATATTCAATAAACTGGCCATTTCCATCTATTTTTTCAAATGCAGAACAAAATGCAAAATGCTCATTTTCAGGAATATAATCTATGAATTTATTGTATTCAAGCAGGGCATCGTTTTGCATCACATCATCCGATGAAAGCATGATAATCCAATCTTCCTTCGCCATTTTAGCGACTTCATCTAAATTGCCTGCAAACCCTAAATTTGTTTTATTGATTTTATAATGATACTGCTGAAATTTATTGGCGTATTCTCTAATAATTTCTATTGAATGGTCGGTGCTGTGATTATCTGAAATTAACAGCTCAAAGTTTTGATACTGTTGATTGAGTAAACTTTCTAACGTAATTCCTATATAGTCTTGGTAATTATAATTAGGAATACAGATACTAAACTTATTTTCCATTTAAAAAATTTTCAAATTTTAATTTTGATTCCGGGGTTCCCATATCCCACATGGCCTCCGCATGCGAGAGTTTAATGATGGCTCCTTCTTGTATAAATTTCGAATAAAGTGGCATCACATAATATTCGTTTTTTGTTGTTTCTTTATTTTCAATTAATTTTTCTGCCTCCAATTGAAACTTTTTTGCATCACTGAAATAGTAAATTCCGGTGCTTGCATAATCCGAAATTCTCTTTTTTTCACTTACTTCCATCACGTTATTGTCCTTATCTACTTTGGCAAAACTCCACTGTTCACCCGGCATATCTCCAACTGAAATTAAACCATCAAATTGATGTTCTATGATTTCTTCGGCAATGTTACTTTCAATAAAAGAGTCCGAAGCAGCTATCAATAATCCTTCTTGTTTTTCAAAAAAATGTGCGGCTTTTAAAACAGTACAAAGCTGCCCTTCAGTAACATCGTCTAATAATATTAATTCAAATGCATGCGGAATATATTTTTTTAATATTTGACTTACTTGATAATTTTCTTCATGTTCTTTTAAAGCAACAAATATTAATTTTCGAAACTGTACGTTTTTAATAGATTGAAATGCATGATAAATCATTGGTTTACCATCGATTTCGATCAAGGGTTTTGGGGTGGTATATCCTACATTACTGTAACGGCTTCCCCTGCCTGCCATGGGTATTACTACTATCATTTTTCCTTTGCCATTTTTTCTAATTCACTTACATCCATTTTTTTCCAATCTTCAAATCGAAACGCTCGGTCATCGATATATAATTGAGCATTGGGTTTTCCAAAAAATATTTCATCATATTCGATTTCATTTTTTTCTAACCACTCCAACGTAATTTTCCCTACATTTTTGATTACTTTTCCAATATTGCTATCACAGGTTGCCATGTTTCTAGCCGTTTGAATAATTACATAATGACCTTGTGCTCTTAATTCTTTTATAAATTCTTTGGCCCCTGGTATTACTTTTACATCTGCATATGTTTCTGTAGAGGTCTTTAATGTACATATTGTACCATCTAAATCAATTACTATTCTCATATTTACTTTTTCATTATTTTTTGTTTATCCTTCCTCTCAATTATCCAAGTGGGTTTGTTTACATTTCATATAAATTAAATAATTTCTGATGAGCTGTTATGTACATGATTTGTTGTCGAGCCGGATAGTCTGCATGATACGGAATCATACTTAAAAATAACAATGCTTCAATCAATTTAATTTCATTGATGTGATAGCCATATTTTAAGATACATGCATCCATATATTTTTCGAGCTCGATATTTTTTTCATCTTCTAAAATTTCAAACGTAAAATTATTTCCTTCAAATGATACGGTAAATAAATCGGCAACCATGTAATCATATAAACCTGCAACACTGTGTCTTAATTTTGCTATATCATATCGAGGATCTCCATAAATTCCCTTTTGCCCAAAACTACCTCTTGGGTCAATCATGCGAACAATTTGATTATTTAAATCATATAATAAATTTGATAAACAATAATCGCCATGAATAATTGAATAGGTTTCTATCTGGGTTAAATTGACAATTGACGGATCTAATTTTTTTAAGATTGTTGGAATATTGGGAAATGTTTTCCCATTGATATTGATCGTTTCATAATTCCATATTTCTTTCCATGTATCATCCAGCAACAATTGATTAATTCTCTCCTGTGTTTTATCAATATACATTATTTTACTGTTTTCAACGGAAACTGATTTTGTGTATATTGAAAACAATTTGTGTATTTCAAAAAGATACTGAATGATAGATTCCCAAACGGGTATGCTCAAATCTCCATAAACAAACAACTCAGATAAAGTAGGATAACCATAAAACTCTTGGGTAATGGTTACTTGAGTAGCGTTTTTGTTTCTTGAAATAATTCTTGGAGTAAGTATTTTCAATTCTTCAGGTAACAATGAGTACCAATTTAATTCATCTTCTAGTTTTTCATTTTTTTCGCTAATTTTTGTAATTGTATTTAGCAATGGATCAATTATTAGTTGATTAAAATGTCTCGGTCTTAATAAACTTTTTTTAGAATTAATGAGGCTCTCTAAATTTCCAAAATCAAACCAATTTTCTGCATGAATTAAATTCATTTTTTTTACAGCATGATATTTTAAAATAATCGTGCTCATTTCTTTAGCCTGATTTTCTATACTTTCTTTCAATGAATTTTTTAAAAGAAGCATGTCTGAAAAACAATAATATCCACACAGTGCCCAATGGGTATCACCCTCCATTCTTTTTTTATCATGTAATGAAATTAATGCCCCTTTTTCATCGGCTACGGCTACACACCAATTTTCAGAATGGGTAACGGTTGAGATATATAATTTATCTTCTTTTCCATCATACGAATCATATATCAATGTATCACCTAATATAATTTGTATGGGGTCATGGGAGGTTTCAATAGTATTCAATCCTGCCTGTAAAGAGTCTAAAATGCTCTTAGGTTCATCAACTTTTACAAGTTGAAGATTTACTCTTTTTGTGTAATGTTTTTCTAGTAATTGAATTAACCGATTATTTTCAATTCGAACCACAATCGTTACATTACTGACTTCTTTTTTTATTAAATCATCCAATATCCAACTGATTACAGGTTTCCCATTTACAGGAATTGTAGCATTGCTTTGATGCATACCAAAGGGTAATCTTGTATAATCTATTTTACCAGCAGCTAGTATTATTGTTTGCATTTGTTTATAATTTTTAGATACAATTCTTCTACTTTTTTTCCATATTGATTCAAATCAAAATGTTTGATTGCATATGCTTGTCCTTTTATTCCTAAATTGTGTAATTCAGCAGGATGAGCGATGAGCTCCAATAACTTTCGTTTTAATTCCTCCATCGTATCCACTGCATAACCACCGATTCCATTGACTAAAATAGTGCTTTTTTTACTATGCCCATTTACAGCCAAAACGGCTGTGCCTACAGACTGCGCTTCAATTGGTTGCCTTCCCAGAACTCCATGTTGTTTAGAAACCAACAATAAATCCATGGCTGCAATATAGGCTAATGGCTCTTTTTGAAAGCCTGCTAAAATGACCTTGTTTTCAAGATTATTTTCTGCTATAACTTTTTGGAAATACGCGTAAGTAGATCCTTTAAAATCATGTATATTGATGGTATCCTTTTGATCAATTTTACCAACGATTAGTATTTTATATGATTGATTACACTTTTCTTTTAATAATTTAATGATGTCAATGATATCAAAAAGCCCTTTGTATATTCCTAGGTTTTCAGCCATGCCAATAACCATTTCATGCGCTCCTATATTTAACTGATTCCGAATGGCCATTCTGTTATTTTGAGCAATTTTTGCTTCGTCTAAATTGACCGTATTAAACATAATTGATTGATTATGCAGGTGTTCAAATTGTTGCATTTCATCTTCTGATATGCAAATGATATGATTGGCATATTGAATGATTCTTTTTGAACTGAGGAATTTATTTGCTTTACAAGCAGTTAAATGATACGCACTTCTTGAATGTTGAATTATTGGAATCCCACAATTTTTTAAACTCACACCTGCTTGCAAAGCTGCTTTATCATTGATGTGTATGAGATCTGGATTCAAATTTAATAGAAATAATTTGAAAGCCTGATTTGGTAATAATGCAAATAATTGTTTAATATTATTTCTACTGAAACACTTTGGACCAGGACTTGTCCAAAACGTTTTAAAATTAAATACGAAAACTTTGGCACCTGCATTTTCCCATATTTCTATAGCAGGACCATCTGTTGGAACGACCACATATATTTCAAAAAGGGATTGATTGATACCGGCAATCATATTTCGCAAACTAATTGCAGAGCCAGTAATTAAACCGTCTTGATGAATATATATTATTTTGTATTTGCCTTTATCCATTAAAAATTATGGTTCATTTTTGGTTGAATTGAATTTTTGATAAAAGAGGCTATTTCACTAGAAGGAGAATAATGCTCATCAAAAAATTGATAATAATAACTTTCTAATTGTAATTTTTTTTCTTCGCTCAACTTTATTTTTGAATGGTTGATTGAATGGATTATGTAATCTTTCAATATCGCTTTGCTTTCTATATAGGTTACTAAACCATCTTTAACAAAATCAACTTCTTGGTATGCTTTTAATAAATCTACAGTAACCACTTCAGTTGCTGTTAATAAGGCATCTAAAGCTGTTGTGCTAGCGCCGGTTATTACAAAGTGTGCTTCCTTCAATAACTGATGTAGAGTTACTCCTTTTTGTATTAAATCATGGGTTGTTAAGATCATTGTTTTATCACTTAAAAAACCTTGATAATAATTTACACTGTCTTTGGGATGCAGCTTGATACAAATTGAAAAATTTAATTCCTGTTGCAATTGTTTAATTATTTCAATGCATTGGATATGATGCTCTTCGGTTGTGCTATGGCCCGGACCACTAAATGTTAATACAATGGTAGGTGAGCTAAAAAAATGAGTAGTTTCGATGTCATTGATATTCTTTTTAAATTGCGCTTGTAATGGCCATCCCTTTACAAAAATTTCATTTGATGATTTTCCTAAAAAAATGAGTTCTTGTTGTGGTTTTACTCCAAATGCAAAAAAATGATTTACAATACTTCTGCCATGCAAAGGGTTGATTCTATTTAAACTACCATGTTGAATGCAACCAGTTAAAATATTTTTTTGAATAGCCATTTTTGCAATCAATCTCCCTTCTGAGGTATTGTCATTTCCTATTAATAAATAAGTTAAATGCGGATGATTTAAATAAGGTAAAATTGATTCGTACAAATAGCTCAATTTAGGCATCGATTGATAAATTAAGCTCCGCAAAGGATGGTCTTCTATGTGCGTCCATTTTTTAAAATGATAACCCAGCAGTAAACTGCCATCTAAATGGTATTGTAGTATTTGTTTCAACAAGACTGGTTTGGTAGTTAAAACTTTCAAATTAGAACCCCCATTGACCAGTTCAATCAATACCGGCTTTAAGATGGCCCATTGACTTTGCGAATTTAAAAATACGACTATTTCATACTTTCGATTTTTATTTATTGATTTAACTCGCTGTTTCCAAGCATGTAATTTCAATTTTATTTTGTGTATGAAACTTAAATTTTTACAGTTGGTATTAGAACCTTTTATTTTATTTTCAATCCATTCCGCTAATAATAGGTCACTTAAATCTATCCCATTCCAATCAAAAGAAATACCTTTCTCCTTTGCAATTGAAATAGATTCAATACTCGATTTATATTCTTCAGCTATGTCAGCCATTTTTTATAAAAATTTCTTTTCAGATTTAAGTTTATAGAACGCTTCTTTGTTTCTGTATTTTATTATTTGTGCAGGATTTCCACCTACAATAGCACAATCAGGTACATCTTTTACAACAACAGCTCCTGCAGCTATAATTGCCCCTTCTCCAATTGTAATGCCTGGTATAATGGTTACATTGTTTCCACACCAAACAAAATCTTTGATGTGCACCGGTTTATGAATTCTAATTTTGTCGTAAGGGATAGAGGATGCATTTTCAAAATTATGATTGGTGCTAATGATCGTTAAATTGGCACCAGTATGAAAGTAACTCCCTATATGTACTTCACCCAATCCATTAATAAATACATTGTCGTTAAAATTTACATGGTCTGCTAAAAATACATGTTTTCCAAACCCTTTAAATGATCCATTGACTGTTAATGCTTCTCCACAACGTCCAACAGTATATCTCATTCGAGTGGATTGCATTTCCTTGTAATTGACCCATTTCTTTATCTTATAGGGAATTGAGTATGTAAAAAACACAAATAATTTTTGTTTAAATTTTAATTTCATTTTTTAAATTTTAAATTATAATTAGATTTCAAAAAATAAATTCCAATAATTCCTAATATAAAAGCAATGGCAAATTTTAATAATAAATAATTTATAAAATATTGATTGATAATGTACCCAGCAACAAATACTAATAATGGAATAAAAATTATGATTGCCCAATTATATTTTATTTTATACAACTTTTGGGCATACAATAAATTGCCCATTGCCATTACTAACCATGAGAATGAAATTGACAATGCGGCACCGGGCACTCCTAATTTCTTAATTAAAAAATTATTTGAAATTAATACAGATAATAATCCTAATCCGCTTATCAGAGGTCTATATTTAGGTGATTTAGAAAATTCCATACCTGTACTGAACATAAAATAAATACCTTGAGTAAATGGAATTACAGCTAGATAAAATACATAATATTCTGCTTCATGATAATTTTTATTTGTCATAAATTTTAAGATATCGCCTCCAAATAATGTAATCAACATAACTAAAGTTCCAAATCCTAATATAAATAAGTTCATTATTTTAACAAAAGTGGTCTTGGGGTTTTCATCTGTTTTTAAAATTTGATATTTATAAGGTGCATATGCTTGTTGAAACATTGTTAAAATAACAGTCAATGGTATTGTAAATTTTAATGCAATGGCATACAATCCCAATTCTCTTAATGAAAGTAATTGTTTGATAGACCATTGAGAATATAGAGGAATTATAAATGCAAAAACTTTAGTAGGTAAAATTGGCAAACTATATTTTAATAAATCGATGCAAACATTTTTATCATATACGTTATTAATTACAAATGGAAATTTTGTTAAAATAAACAAACCTGAAGAGAATGAACCCAATAAATTTCCTATCAAAGCTCCTACTAAACCCATTTTTAGAACTACTACAAATATTAAAGTAAATATTATTGACGCAGCTACATTAATCAGTGTTGAACTAGCAATTATTTTTACTTTTCTATTAATTCTTAAGTATGCTGTTGGTATAGAAATAATGGTTCCTAATACTGCTATTAATAAAGATATCAATAAATACTTTACCGGTTGGCTCTCATCTATTAATAAAGCGGTTATATCTTTTGAAAATATTAAAATAAATATTAATGAAACTAAAATAATTAATAATGTTAACAGTTGGGCATTCGCAACACTTTTCCTCGATGATTCGTCATCTTTAGCCATACCAGCAAAATAATAGGTAGCAGAATCTAAACCAAAATTCATTACTAGTGTTAAAGAGGTAACGAATAAACCAAAAATATTTAAAATCCCATAATCATTTGGAGTTAAATAGCTCGTGTATAAAGGAATTAAAAAAAAGCTAATTGCTTGTCCTAAAACTTTACTAACTCCATAAATAGAAGAATCTTTAACTATATCTAAAATTCTTTTTTTAAGCATAATTATGTTGTAAATTCATTTTTAATATACTCTTCTATTTCTGAGGCAAAATTTCATTACCTATAAAATAAATATTTTCATTTTTGAAATTATTCTTGGAGCTATCTATTTTCGATATGCTAAGTAGTTTCAAACCATTTTTTTCGCGCGGTACTAATCCTATTATTTCTGATTTATTGATTAAGATTCTTTTTTATATATTTATATTCTGCAAATTCAAAATCGATCATATCGTTTATATCTACTGAAGTTTCTTCAGGCATGATATATCCTAGTGAGTTTTCACCATAAGTAATTCCTTGTAATAAATGGCTCGTTTTAAAAACATAAACCGCACAATTTCTTACAAAAATATCTGGCAATTCATGCGCCGATGTTTTTTGACCTTCATCTACCAACCATGGTTCTAATGTCACTCCATTCATTTTTTTTAATTTATGAGGGTGAATCATGTGTGGTAATTTTACAACGCTCACTGCCGAATCTCCTGTAGAATTATCTTTCAATAACTGTATCGTTGCATCAATGTCTTTCCCTTCCCTTAATGGGCTACTGGCTTGAATAATGACCACCCAATCATATAAAATCCCTTTGGATTGATAATGATTAATAGTTTGAATCATGTAATCAATTGCAGGAGATTCATCCGATGCCAATTCTTTTGGACGCTCTAAAAAATCAATCCCTTTAGCTTCGTATTTTGCTGCAATTGCTTGCACTTGAGGCGCATCTGAATTAACCACAATTCGATCAACTAGTTTAGCATCTAATGCTTGTTGTATGGCCAAATCAAGCAAGGTAGTATTTGCAAATGCCCTGAAATTTTTATGTGGCACTCTTTTAGAACCTTCTCTTGCTGGTATAATGGCCAATATTTTAATATCGTTACTAGACAAAATTTATTTCTTTTTTTAATTTATTAAACAAAAACATTTCTGTTTTTTCAAATGACTCCCAGGTATTTCCACCAATGTGCGGTGAGATTAGTAAATGATCATTTTGTGTAGAAAAAGCGATTAATTTATTTTGAAGGATGTCATATTCATTTTCTAAAACATCCAATGCGGCACCGGCTATTTCATTTTTCTGCAAGGCATCTAGCAATGCTTCACTTTGTATTACTCCTCCTCTTGATGTATTAATTAATACAGAAGTAGATTTCATACACTGGATTATTTTGGTATCAATTAAATGATGTGTTGATGGTTGATAGGCAACATGAATACTTAAAATATCAACCATGGACGCTAACTCCTCCAAACTATTCATCTTAATACAAATAGATTCGTCAAAATCAACTATATCATATCCATATACATTGGCACCAAATGCTTTAAAGTATTGTGCTGTTATGGTTCCTAATCGACCTACTCCAACAATTCCTACTTTTTTTTCAAAAATTTCATTGCCTTTAAATAAATCTCTTTGCCATTGATAATTCTTTACTGATTGAATCGCTTGAGGAAGTTTTCTTAACAATGACAATGTGAGTGCCATGGTTAACTCAGCCGTCGCCCTCACTTTTTTCAAAAATTCTTTTTCTCCTTTTAAAGACAAAACCGTAATCCCCTTTTGCTTGCAAAAGTCTAAATCTATGTGATCTAGGCCCGTAACCGGACAAACAATGTATTTGCATTTTAGATTTTCAGGAAAATCACTTTCTTCTATTTTAAATTTTAACCTAAACCAAAAAACATCATACTCTTCTAAACATTTTTTTAAATCTTTTTTTTCAGTTTCTATTACATCCACGCTAGCTATTTCTCTGAGTTGAGAAATAACTTCTGTACTAAAGTTTTCTATTTCGGCAATTCTAATTTTAATCATGCTTTGATAATGAGTATTCTAACGAATTATTTTTACCTCCAGGAGCATCATTTGTATCAATGCGCTTCAACAAATAGGGTTGATTTTGAAAATCATGTTCATGATTCAAACCTCTCCACATGGTAAATGCAAATTCGATATCGGTTGCATCAAACAATTTAGGCATGCTATCGTTTACTGCATCTTTTCCGCCATAGGGATATGAAAATGAAGTTATTTTTTTATGAGTAATCGACTCTAAATACTGTGTAGCATTTGTAATTTCTAAAGCTGCTTTTTGAGGAGTTAAGGTTGCTAATGGTAAATGATTTTCACCATGAGAACCCAATGAATCTGCTTTTGCTAATTTAATTAAATCGGCATCATTCATATATAATTTATGGGCAAAGTCTTGTTCATCCTCTACTAATTTTGAAAAGAAAAAATCAATTGCTTTTTCCTTTTGTGCTGGCGACAAACTAAAATTTAAAAAATATTTTACTTTTCTTGAAAGTACACTGTCATATCGATATTGATTGGCTAGTGCCGCATCATCAAACTTAATTTGATCTATTTGATATTCCTCATTCAACAAATCATACAAATCATTGTCATTCATTTTTGTTCGCACATAATGAAGTTTATGTACATCCAATACTTTTTTATGTTGAAGTGGATACGTAGGCACATATAAGATACTTGGCACTCCCATTTCATTTAAAAAATCGAAGGCTTGCATTTGTTCTTTTAATCCATCATCAATAGTTATCACACAATAATTTTTATTTGATTGTTGTTTATTTTTCAATAAATCAATCACCTCATTTTGTGCAATAAAACGATACGATTTTGCTATTTCATCAATTTGTTTTTTTAATTCAATTTTTGAAACAGGATAAATACCGCCTTGGTATTTTTCTTCTCTGAAATAGTGAAAATTAACCGCTAATAAATTCATTATAATGGATCTTGTAATTCGAAGCCAGTACTTGTTTTTACAGTACGTTGTTTTGAAGAAACTAATTGTTCATCTGTATTATATAATCGATCTCCTTCTTTTATTTTCTTCATTAAATTATTGCCTTCGCTATCTATACAGCTTTCTACATATAATGTTCCGCCGTTAACTGCAATCGCATAATATGCAGTATTGCTTAATTGTCTGTATCGATAAACTAAACCCCATTGAAAAGGATGATAGTTTGCATCTTTTTGAAAGAATGCTTTTTTTAGCCATACCTTTTTCCCTCTCCATAATGCTTGAGCGCCTGCATACGGTTCATCAAAAGTACGTATCAATAACTCAATATCTTCTCCGCTCCAATTCCAATCTATCCACGCATTAAAATGAGCATTTAGCCTTGGCCAATAACTGGATAAATAATGTGGCTGCTCTGAAGTTTTTGTCAGATCAATTTCTCCTTTATGCCATTTCAAACACAAATCAGTTGCTACCCTCTCTTGTTGTAGATTATATTCTTTTAAATAATCATTTGGGTAATGGCAATTGATAGGATATATAAATTCATTGTCCAGCAAGATAGGTCCAGCATCAGGATCTTTTACAATTTTATGAATGATGGCATTTCCAATTCTTTTTTTATTTAATATTAACCAAGATACAATAGTTCCCCCTCGATCATGTGGCAAGGGCGTTCCATGAATATTAAAAATTCCTTGAGGTTCAAAAGTTTGTAAAAATGCAGGGGTAAAGATCCAAGGGGCACCTGCTGAAATAATCAACGTATTTCCTTTTTCTTTAATTAGCTCATTTTTAAGTTCTTCTAAAGTATTCAATTTCAAATACTCACTTCCTATCTCAGTTAGATCTTTATTGCTAAAAACTCTAAAAGGAATGTTTTTACTTTTTAAGGTTCTACTTAAATTAATTACAATTTCATTGTGTCCTATTATTTGAATCATATTATGTTATATCAAATCCTTTTACTAAAATATCTTTTTGTGTTTGTATAAATGTAGGCTTCATAAATCGTCCAATTTTTACTGGAACAATTTTTCCTCCCAAAGATAATTTGAATTCTGAAATGCCCGATTTTTCATTCCCGCTTAAATCAACGCCTCCTAAATCGACATATTTAAAACCATTGTTTCGAGCATATTCACATATTTCTATCACTAACCTTTTGGCTGCCCCACCAAATATGGTGCCGTTGATTGCAGGATTGGTATTGATTCTTTTAGTTGAATAAATTCTACTCACTCTCACCACATCTTCCCCTGTATAACACGACATTCCTGAAATATACTCCCCTTCAAAAGAAGCTGTAAACAACAAACAACTTTTTAATTCAATGGCAGGAACAGGAAACCAATTTCTGGCATGCTCACACTGGGTGTAAAAATGATAATATTTTTCAAAGTCTTGGGTGCCAAATTGGAAATCTAAACCAGGGGTTCTATAGGTTCTTCTGAATTCATTTCTACCGGTTGCATTAAAACCTTTTACGATGTCTTCATTGCTCAAAGTCACATCAAATAAACAAGCATTTTTATCTAATAATGCATATGAATCATCTTCTATAATGCCATCATAACTCACGATAAAAGAATAGTCATTGGTTTCTTTCAACGCTGTTGTCACATTTTTCGTTACTGAATTCGACAATAAACGACTGTATTTTGTGCCTTCATAATTAATTTCTAACATCATTAATACATCAATTTTTTATCGAATTGCAAAGGCACGGTTGCTAACAAATCAGCAATTTTTTTACCGGCTGTTCCATCACCATAAATAGAATCTTTTTGTTGATGCCCATTTTTTATTTGTGTCAAGATAGCCTCTTTAATCTGTTCTTTATTGTAATCTACATCCATCACATTTGCACCTCTGTCTCTTCCTGCTTGTCTGCTGCCAATATTAACAACAGGAACTCCTAAAAACGCACATTCTCTGATTCCAACACTTGAGTTGCCGATTAAACATTCTGCATTTTTTAATAATCTCAAAAAATCTTGTGGTTCCATATTTTTGAAAAAATGAAAATTAGAAGTGTCTGCGTTTTCTCTAAACACTCTTATCCCTTTAGAAGTGCCATCTGCTCCTGCATCTACATTGGGCCAAAACCATAGAATCGGTTTGTTGAGTTCATGTATTGCTTTCAATGTGATGTCAATATGTTCTCTTGATTGCTCATGCTCAGTAGTCACTGGATGTTGCATCACTACTAAGTATCCATTACTTAAATCTTGTTTTTTACCAGTGCCCCCATATTTTTCAAACACATCAAAATCAAAAGAAGGGTTGTCTAAAACTTCTTGAGCCAAATCAATACTTGGGCAACCCGTATTATAAACAAACGCTTTATTTTCTCCTAACTTCACCACTCTATCATATGCACTTTGAGAAGCCACTAAATGATAATCTGATAATTTAGTAATCGCATGTCGCACTTTTTCATCTATATTTCCAGTAACCTCACCTCCTTGGATATGCGCCAAAGGAATATTCATATACGACGCAGCAATTGCAGTTGCCATGGTCTCAAAACGATCTGCAATGGTTACCACAATATCTGGTTTTATGTTTTCAAAAACCGATGATAATTCGAGGATTCCGATGCCAGTCGTTTTAGCAGCAGCAGCAAGGTTTTCACCTTCTAACACATTAAATACTTTTGCTGCAATTTCAAAACCATCGTTTTCAATAACTTTCACTGCAGAACCATATCGATCCAATAATGCGGAAGCTGCAATCACCAATTGCAACTCCAACTCTGGATGATTTTTAATAGCGTGTAGAGCGGTTTTTACTCGGCTATAAGATGGACGAGCTGTTACAACTACACAAATTTTTCGTTTTTTAGACATACTATTTTTTATTTTAAAACAAGGTCAACTTACTCAATATCTTCCATTTGGATAAAACTCCACTGAGTTACATCTTTATTCAGTTTTTTGCCTACAACCATAGAATAATCTTTTGCAGAAATTCCTTGATTGCCCGGTTTTTTTGATTCCAAATCTTCCAATGCAAGTATGGTTCCTTTGGATAAATTTTTATTGATGGCAATACTTTTACCAAACATAATTTTTAATTCTGCAAATGCAGATACATCTTTTTTATGATCATCATGCGCAAGTGAAGTAGTAATTTGTTTGACTCCAATCACCAACTCTTTAATTTCTGAAATGGTTAGAGAGGCTTTTGCATCAGGACCAAACATTTGTTTGTCAAACACGGCATGAAACTCCAACATGCTAGCCCCCAAGGCAGTGGCAGCCAAAGCAGATACAATCGTGGATGAATGGTCTGAAAAACCAACAGGCATATTAAATTTTTCCTTCATTCCTAGAATCATATTCAAACCCCATTGTGCCGGCAAAGTAGGATATGCTGTGGTACATTGCATTATGCTTAATTCATTGCCAAAAGGTTTTAAAAAATCAATTGCTTGTTCTAATTCATTCCAATCACTCATGCCAGATGATAAAATAATTGGCTTTTTTGTTCGCGCTATTTTTTCTAACATCAAAAAATTAGTCATTTCCCCTGAACCAATTTTATATCTTTTCACATTGATTTTTTCCAATAAATCTACTGCAGCACAACTAAATGGAGATGAGATAAATTCGACCCCTTTTTCCTCACAATGCGTTTTTAAACCTTGCCATTGTTCGAGTGTAAATTCCATTCGTTTCCAATAATCAAAACGAGTTTCATCTTCGTAGCTAAACTTCACTCTAAATGGCTCAAAATCACTGCTTTCTGCTTCAGCAATATGGGTTTGGAATTTTACCGCATCTACCCCAGCATTTGCCAAGGCGTCAATATAACTGTGCGCGATTCCTAAACTTCCTTCATGTGCTTGCGCTATTTCTGCTATAATATACATGCTTAATTTTAATTTTGTACATGGCTTCGCCGAGGTCAGTCACAGGTTATATGCTAACGATGGCAGATATGATATATTTAAAAGTCACAAGTTAAGGAACTTTTTGTATTTTTTTTTGAAGAAATGAAAGAGGAACATTTACTTCTATTTTTTTTTCTAATGCTTTAATTTCAATGATTACTTGATGTTTCCCTTTTCTTCTGATACATTTTGCTACTAACCCTGTAAAAACACCTCGTATCACTTCAACATCTTCTCCCTCGGAAATATCAACTGGCTCATGAATGTCAACAAAATCAGGCTCTTTCAATAATATTTTTAAATTATTAATTTCATATTCTCTGATTTTTGCTGGTTTTTTTAAATACCGTACAATATTCAACACTCCTGTTGTATTTAAAGAGTGTATGATTTCTTCATCCGTTGCATAAATAAAAATAAAACTGGGAATGAGTGGACTTTGAATTTTCTTTTTTCGGTCTGTCCAAATTCTTACGGTATCTATTAAAGGCAAATACACTTCAATATTTTTTTGAAGCAATCGTTGTTCAACTTTTTTTTCAGTTCGAGGCATTGTATAAAGTGCATACCAATTTCTTTCCATGATATTCTCTTGCACAATATTCTCATTTTGTATACTCAAATCCATAAACTGTAATGAAAGAAGCTCTTTTCACAATACATTACCTCTTTAGCAAAACTACTAAAATTTTTACCCTATTAGAAATTATCTAATCATTATATTCTACTTTATTCGTTGAAAATCAAATATTTAATTCATAGGAAAATTATTTTTATATTTTTGTGTAGTAAGTTTACACTGTTAATATGAACCCTTCTACACTTTCTAATTTTAAAAACAGAAAAATTATAGCGATTGATTTTGATGGAACATTGGTGAAAGATGCCTACCCATCGATTGGAAAACCAATGCCATTTGCATTTGACACTTTAAAAAAATTACAAGCAGAAGGTCATCTATTAATCCTTTGGACCTACCGAAGTGGCAAAGCACTGGATGAAGCGGTGGAGTTTTGTAAAAACAATGGCATCGAATTTTATGCCGTTAATAAAAACAATCCCGAGGAGGAATTTACAGACAATACACCTCGAAAAATAAAAGCAGATGTATTTATTGACGATAGAAACATTGGTGGTTTCCTCGGCTGGGGTACATATTATCAACTCATCAATCCAAATGCTGCTCCTTCCTTAACCCAAGTGCCTCAAAAAAAGAAAGGGTTTTTTGGATTTGGAAAAAGGTAAATAGATAAAGAAATTTGAGTCGAGAGATGAGAGAGATGAAGTATTAGCCTTTATACTTTTGTGCTTCTTTGAAACTTTGTGACTTTGTGGCAAAAAAACTATTTCCCTACATAATTTTGTGGGGTTATTTTTTTCAATTCCTTTTTAATTTCTGGTTTAACATTTAATGAATCTACAAAGGTATGCATGCTTTCTTTATTTATTTTAACAGCTCCTCTTGTCAGTTCTTTCAATGCTTCATAAGGATTAGGATAGTTTTCTCTGCGTAAAATGGTTTGTATCGCTTCTGCAATTACAGCCCAATTATTTTCTAAATCATCATTGATTTTTTCTTCATTTACGATGAGTTTATTCATCCCTTTTAATAATGATTTAGTTGCTAAAATGGTGTGTGCAAATGGCACTCCAATATTTCTCAAAACAGTTGAATCAGTTAAATCACGTTGCAAACGAGAAATAGGCAATTTTGCTGATATGTGCTCAAACAAAGCATTTGCCATGCCTAAATTTCCTTCTGCATTTTCAAAGTCAATAGGATTAACTTTGTGAGGCATCGCCGAACTTCCTACTTCATTTTTATTTACTTTCTGTTTAAAATAATCCATCGAAATATATTGCCAAATATCTCTACTAAAATCAATCAAAATCGTATTGATGCGTTTTAATGCATCGAAATGTGCTGCTAAATTATCGTAATGCTCTATTTGTGTAGTGTATTGCATTCGTTTTAATCCCAAAGTTTTATCTACAAATTGATTTGCAAATTTCTTCCAATCGGTTTTTGGAAAGGCTACATTGTGTGCATTGAAATTACCGGTGGCACCACCAAATTTTGCTGCAAAAGGAATCATTTTCAATAAGGCCATTTGGTTTTCTATACGCTCTACAAATACATGTATCTCTTTTCCTAAACGAGTAGGTGAAGCAGATTGTCCGTGGGTTTTAGCCAACATCGGTATTTTTGCCCACTCTTTTGCAAACGATTTTAATAAACTAATAATTTCATTTATTTTTTCGTTGTAATCATTTTGCAATGCATCTTTCCAAAGCAATGGAATGGCTGTATTATTTATATCCTGAGAAGTTAAGCCGAAATGTACCCACTCTTTTTGTTTATCTAACTTCAGTGCAGTCAACTTTTCTTTGATGAAATATTCTACCGCCTTCACATCGTGGTTGGTCACTTTTTCAATGTCTTTTATTTTTACTGAATCTTCTAATGAAAAATCAGTTACAATATTTCTCACTTCTTTAATTTGTTTGGCTGTTAATGCAAACATTTTTTGTTCAGACAATGCTATGAAATATTCAATTTCTACATACACTCTGTAAAAAATCAAAGCATGTTCAGAAAAATAAACAGATAAATCAGAAAGTTGATTATGATAACGACCATC
>Ga0114980_10000430_pt1 | contig 30586 bp, 27 predicted proteins | sample S_140806_EF_Meta_FD_87018 | JGI IMG/M metagenome (GOLD analysis project Ga0114980, IMG submission 87018) | Freshwater microbial communities from Lake Simoncouche, Canada to study carbon cycling - S_140806_EF_MetaG | ecosystem: Environmental > Aquatic > Freshwater > Lake | place: Lake...
CGCGAGAAAAGCGGCGGCCCTAGGGAGAATGATGATGAACTACCAGATCACCCGGCGCGCGCGCCTCCTCGCCGGCGCGGCCTTCGGCGCAATCGGCATTCTGACGTGCGCAGGCGCCGCCGTCGCCCAGGAGACGCCTCAGGATGAAGCCGAGGCGCAGGAAATCGATGAAGTCATCGTGACCGGCATCCGGGCCTCGATCCAGAGCTCGATCGCCGCCAAGCGCAGCAATACCTCCATCGTCGAGGTCGTGACGGCTGAAGACATCGGCAAGCTGCCGGACGTCTCCATCGCCGAATCGCTGGCGCGCCTGCCGGGTCTGACGGCCCAGCGTCTCGACGGCCGCAGCCAGGTGATCTCGATCCGGGGCCTGGGCCCCGACTTCACCACCGCCCTCCTGAATGGCCGCGAGCAGGTCTCGACCGGCGACAACCGCGGTGTGGAGTTCGATCAATATCCGTCGGAACTGCTGTCCGGTGTGACCGTCTACAAGACGCCGGACTCGGCGCTGGTCGGTCAGGGTCTTGCCGGTACGGCAGATCTGCAGACGATCCGGCCCCTAGCCTATGGCCGTCGCGCCTTTGCCGCCAATGTCCGCTATGAGCTGAACGACATCGGTGCCCTGAACGCCGGGACGACGGATAACGGCACCCGTTACAGCGTGTCCTACATCGACCAGTTCGCCGATGACACCATCGGGATCGCCCTGGGCTATGCCCACATGGGCTCGCCCTACCAGTCCGAGCGTTTCAACGCGTGGGGCTATCCGGATATCGCGCCCGGTGTCCGGGTTATCGGCGGCACGAAGCCTTATGTGATGTCGTCCGAGCTTGAGCGTGACGGCTTCATGGGGGTCGTCGAGTTCCGGCCCAATGACCAATGGCACACGACGATCGATGCCTTCTATTCGAAGTTTGACAACACCCAGATCCTGCGCGGCATCGAGTTTCCGCTGCAGTGGTCGTCGGCTTCGCTCCAGCCGGGACGAACCGTCACCGACGGCCTGGTCACACAGGGCACGTTCAACAACGTGCGCGGTGTCGTACGCAACGACGTGAACACCCGCGAAAGCGAGGTCAAGGCGCTGGGCTTCAACACGGAGTACACCCCGAACGATCGCTGGACCCTCGTCGCGGACGTCAGCTACTCCAGCGTCGACCGCACCGACCAGATCATCGAAAGCTATTCCGGCACGGGCGACAACGGATCGGGCGCTGCCGATTCGCTGACCTTCCGGATTGACGGCAACGGCATTCCCCAGTTCGACAACACGCTGAACTACGCCGACTTCAACCTCATCCGCCCGAGCAGCCCCCAGGGCTGGGGCGGGGATGTGATCCCGGGCGGGCAGGACGGCTATCTGAACAGCCCGACGGTCACCGACGAACTGTTCGCGACCCGTCTGCAGGCCACGGCGCACCTGACGGATGGCCCGGTCACTTCGGTGGACTTCGGCTTCAACTACAACACGCGGGAGAAGGAGCTCATCGCCGATGAATTCTTCCTCGGCGTGGCGGGCGGCGGGTTCAACGTCGTCCCGACCCAGTTCCGTCTCGCCCCGACGTCGCTGGCCTTCATCGGCATTCCGGGCATGGTCAGCTATGACACCCTCGGCCTGCTCAACAGCGGCTTCTTCAATCGCGTCCGCAACCCCAACTCGGACGTCCTGGCCAAGAACTGGTCGGTTGAGGAAACGATCGTCACGCCGTTCATCCGGGCCAACCTGGACACGACCTTCGCCGGCATGCCCCTGACCGGAAACTTCGGCTTCCAGGTCGCCATGGTGGACCAGAGCTCGAGCGGCTTCGCCGCGACGGGCGGCGGTGCGGGTACCCGTTCCGTGGCGGTGACGGGCGGCGACACCTATTCCGAGTTCCTGCCCAGCGCCAACCTGATCTTCGAAATCGGCGACCAGCGCTTCCTGCGTGTGGCGGCGGCCCGGACCCAGGCCCGTCCGCGGATGGATGAGATGCGGGCGTCCCGGACCTTCGGCTTCAACAGTGCGTTGAACGTTCCGGGCGCGACCGTGAACAGCTCGCCCTGGAGCGGCGGCGGCGGCAATCCGGAGCTGAAGCCCTGGGTCGCCAATGTGTTCGATATCTCGATCGAGCAGTATTTCGGCCGCTCGGCCTATGTGTCGCTGGCCGGCTTCTACAAGGACCTGGACACCTACATCTACAACCAGAACCTGGTCTTTGACTTCACCGGCTTCCCGACCGGCGCCGGTACGGCCGTGATCAACGAGGGTCTGGTTTCCGCGCCCGCCAACGGCGAGGGTGGAGCGATCTACGGCGTCGAGTTCTCGGTCTCCACACCGTTCGACTTCATCTCGCCCGCCCTGGAAGGCTTCGGCGGACAGTTCTCGGTCTCTTCCACCGAGAGCGAGATCCAGCCGAATCCGAGCAGCCCTGCAACGCCGATCCCCGGCCTGTCCGAGACCGTTGCCAACCTCACGCTCTACTATGAGCGGGACGGGGTGCAGGCCCGGATCAGCAACCGCTACCGCTCGGAGTTCCTCGGCGAGGTTGCCGGCTTCGGCAACGGCCGCACCCTGCGTCAGGTCGGGGCGGAGTCCATCGTCGACGCCCAGATCGGTTACCAGTTCGAATCCGGTCCGCTGGAAGGCCTCTCGGCCCAGTTCCAGGTCAACAACCTGACCGACGAGCCCTTCTACACCTACGAGAACGGTGACGAGCGGCGGATCATCGACCATCAGGTCTACGGCCGGACCTTCCTGTTCGGTGTGAACTACCGCTACTAAACGACCCAACCGGTCGGAGAGGGGCCGCTTCGGGAGACCGGGGCGGCCCTTTTGCTTCCGGGGTTGATGAGCGCTGGCGTCAGGTGCTGGGCGTCATGTCTGAATGAAAGCTGCGGGACCGCATGACTGATGTGCGGACCTCACAAGGCCAGGAGATTGCCATGACCGAGAACAATGCAGCCAAACCGAAGGGCACGGGCCTTGCCTTCGCCTATGTGACGACGCTGTTCTTCGCCTGGGGTTTTGTGACCTCCCTGATCGGTCCGCTGATCGCGGCGGTCCGGCGGGTGTTCGAACTCAGCTATACCGAGGCAACCCTTACGACCTTCGCCTGGTTCATCGCCTACGGCGTGGCCTCGATCCCGGCGGCGGCCCTCCTCGGGCGGCTGGGCTACAGCCAGGCCATCATCGTGGCCCTGGTCACCATGGTCGCGGGCTGTCTGATCGTGCCGATCGCCACCCTGATGGACTTCTATCCCGGGGTGCTGATCGCCCTGTTCGTGATCGCGTCCGGCGTCACCCTGCTGCAGGTCGGTGCCAACCCGCTGGTAGCGGCCCTGGGCAATCCGAAGAGCTCGCATGCCCGACTGAATTTCTCGCAGTTCTTCAACTCCCTCGGCACCACCCTCGGGCCGCTGATCGCCGCGCCGATCCTGCTGACCGGCGGCGTCTTCGCCGCCGACGCCATCATCTCCGATCCGGCAACCCGGGCGGAATCGCTGCGCAGCATCGATCTGGCCTTCCTCGCCGTGGGCCTGTTCTTCGCCGTGGTGGCCGGCTTCATCTTCACCGCCCGCAAGACGATCAATGCAGCGGCCCCTGTGCCGACGGCCGAAGACCGGATGTCGCCCCTGGTCGCCCTGAAGTCGCCCTGGGCCGTCTTCGGAGCCCTGGCCATCTTCTTCTACGTCGGCTCGGAGGTCACCATCGGGGATCTCCTGACCAATTTCCTGCACAGCCCCGGGATTCTCAACCTGCCGCTGGCGGCCGCCGGCAGTATGGTGGCCTGGTACTGGGGCGGGGCCATGATCGGACGGCTGGTCGGTGGCCTGCTGATGCTGACGAAGATCCCCGCCACCACCATCCTGATCTTCAATACGGCCGTGGCGGCGACCCTATGTCTGGTGGTCACCCAGACCAGCGGCACCACAGCCGCCTATGCCGCCATCGCGATCGGCTTCTTCAACTCGATCATGTTCCCGACCATCTTCACCCTGACGCTGGAGCGTTCGACCGCACCGGTTCCGGCCACCTCGGGCCTGCTGGTGTTCGGCATCATCGGCGGAGCCATCCTGCCGCCGGTCGCCGGTCAGATCGCCGACAACTCCGCCACCCTGAATCCGGTCTTCTATGTGCCGCTGATCGGCTATCTGCTGCTCGTAGGCTTTGCCTTCGCCGCCTCGCGGGCTCGCATCCGGAACACCGCCACCGCAGGAGGGCCCGGCGGTCACTGAACCCTTCCGATGCGCCCCATACCTTTGCCGATGCTGTGTTCGGCAAGGGCAGGGGCGCGGCGAGCGAGGGCTCAGTCCGGCCCGGACCACATGCCCCGGGCCTTCAGATAGGCTTCATGCTCCGGCAGGGCCGACACCGTGCGTGCCAGTACGTCCGACACATGGTTCAGGCCCGCCGCATTCCGCGCGGCATCCTGGTAGGTATAGAGCGGGTTCGGGCCGGTCGGCACGATGCCCTGGCCGTGCATCACCGCCAGCCAGGAGCCCTGGCTGAAATACTCGTCAGCGCCGACTTGGTAGAGCAGGGCGCGATCACGGAACGCCTCGACCCTTTCGGCGAGACTGTCGGGGATCGGCATGGCCGCGACCTGCCGCCAGAACGGCGTGTCGTCCCTCTGGCTCGCGTGATAGTGCAGGATCACGAAATCGCGGATCAGCTCGACCTCGCGACCCAGACGCCGGTTGTAGCCGTCAATATTGACCTGGCTGAAATCCCTGTCCGGGAAATGCTGCAGCAGGCGGTAGATGCCGGCCTGGACCAGATGGATGCTGGTTGACTCCAGGGGCTCGATGAAACCGCTGGACAGGCCGAGACTGACGACATTCTTGTCCCAGTATTTCCTGCGCCGGCCGGTCACGAACCGCAGCGGGCGAGGCTCTGCCAGGGGCTCGCCGTCCAGATTGGCCAGCAGGGTCTCGCGTGCCGCGTCGTCCGACAGATGGTCCGAGCAGTAGACATAGCCATTGCCGGTCCGATGCTGCAGGGCGATCCGCCATTGCCAACCGGCCTCGCGGGCTGTCGACAGCGTATAGGGCGTGAGGGGGCTGACGCTCGCGCAGGGTACCGCCATCGCCCGGTTGACCGGCAGCCAGTGTGACCAGTCTTCGTAGCCGGCCTTCAGGGCACCCTCGATCAGCAGGGCCCGGAATCCGGTGCAGTCGATGAACAGGTCTGCTTCGAGCACCTGTCCGTCTTCAAGGGTTACGCCGGTCACAAAGCCGTCCTCGGGCCGCTGGTTGACCTGGACGATTTTGCCCTCGACCCGCTGGACCCCGCGCCCTTCACAGACCTTGCGAAGATACCGGGCGAAGAGGCCGGCGTCGAAATGATAGGCGCTGAACAGGCTGTTCGTGGCTGAGCGTGGATCGGGATCACGATCTCCCACCTTGCCGGCATCGGCGGCACGGGAGCAGATCGAATAGTCGGCCAGCTCACCGGCAAGACCTTGCGCCCTGAGCGCGAACCAGGTTTGCTGGAATTCCGCCAGGGTCGGTCCCCGGCCGAAGGTGCCGAACGGGTGGACGTAACGGTTGCCGATATGCCCCCAGTCCTTGAACACGATGGCGACCTTCAAGGTCGCCTTTGTCTCCCGCATGAACTCGGCCTCGTCGAGACCGACCATGGCGTTGAAGTCGCGAATGGGCGGCACCGTTGCCTCGCCGACGCCGACGATTCCGATGTCGTCGGACTCGACCAGGGTGACCTTTGCATGGGGCCCCAGCGTGCGTTGCAGCGCAGCGGCGGCCATCCAGCCCGCGGTCCCACCGCCGACGATCAGGATAGAGCGAATGGGTTCGGGCAAGGGAGACTCCGGCCAGCTTTCGGCAAGCTTCAGAGTATAGGTTGCGTCTCGTCACTCAAGCCTTTGCAGCACTCTCAGGAGCTGCTCACGCTCCCGTTTGCCGGAAGTCAGACGGGCGTGGACCAGCATCATTGCCGGTGATGGAGCCAGAGGGTGCTTCGGGCAACCCTGCCTCAGTCCAGCCAATCCGGCCGGCGCGGTGCAGCCTGCCCGGTCAGGGCGGCCGTGACGCAGTCTGACAGGCTACCCAGCCGCACGGACCGGCCGCTCAGCCCTGGGCCATAGTGGGCGTATTTCCCTGAATTGGTCAGCGTTGTCTGCGTTTCCGGCGGAAAGACAGGCTCGCGGATCGAACACCAGCAGATGTCCTGGATGACCTGTACCCCACTGGCCCTGAGCCGTGTCAGCAGTCCCTCTGCGCCGGCCTGCTGGATCACCTCGCGCCCGGCCGTGACAATCACCTGGGTCCCGGGATGTCGACGTCGGTCCGCCAGGCCGTCGGCCAGGGCCCGGCATTCCTGAAGCGAGGCATGCGGGCTTCCGATCGCCACCAACTCCACCGCCGCGAGGCCGCCATTCAGATGCGCCCATGCGGCGCGCAGATCATCGCGGGTGATCGTCAGATGGTCGGCGTCAGGCGTCGCCGCTGCGGCTGCTTCTGGGGTCACACCTTCGATATGCAGCATCGGCGAGGCGGAAGTCGTTCCGAATGCCGCGCAAAGGGCTTTCAGATCATCGCGCGACGGATTTCCCCGGGCGAGACCCCGCAGCAGCGGAATTCGGTCGGTTGCCCGCTGTCCGGCCAGATAGCCGACCAGGGGCCAGAAGCCGTCGTCGATCCCTTCGGGCAGATGAACGTCAATGACCCGCTGCGCCTTGCGCGCGGCATCGAGATAGACCCCCGAAAGCGGTGCCCGCCCGGTCAGGGCGATACACAGATCCAGGAAGTCCGGATGTTTCGCTGTGCGGGCCCCCAGCACAGTGTTGGCATAGATCACGGCATTGGATTCCGACCAGGCGATCACCTCGTCGGCCGCGGGTGCGCTGTCCAGCAGATAGGGCGCGCAGGTAAAGCTGGGCCGGCAACCCATACTGACATAGGCATCGGCCAGTTGCTGAGCGGGGACACCGAAATCCGCAGCCACGCCCTGTGCGCGCCAGTTCTGTCGATCGACGGAAATGGCATTCATCGTGGTGGGTATGCGGACGCGGCCGCCCAGTTCGGCCATCTTCAGGGCAAAGGTCAGATTGGCCGGGCTGGCATAGATGCAGCCGTCGATATGGCCCTGGGATACATCGATCAGACGTTCTGCCCCCTGACTGGCGGCCATCGCGCAGATGATCTGCATCGACTGCTGAGCCGCCATGCCGGCATCACCGGCCAGCATCGTCCTGTCCGCCGGTGACAGGTCCAGAGTGGCCGTCAGCGGTGCCTCAATGGCCAGCCGGAGCCCCTCCGCCTCGAGCCTGTTGTCGATGATGCGGGCCTCTGCGACCCCTGTCAGCGCGTCAAATATCCGGGACGATACCCGCAGCACCGGCAGGACACGGTCAAACATCCCGGCGGCCACCAGGGCTCCCAGGGTGAGCACATCCTCGGGATCCCGGAAGATCAGGGCCGAAGGCCCCCGTCCGCCCAGCACCAGATCCAGCAAGACGCCGCTTCCGGTGCAGGACCCGCGGCTCGAGGGCATAACCAGAATCCTGCCCGTTACGGACTGGCCATGCAGCGGGTGATGAACGTCGATGATCCGCCCGGTCGCCGGATCCACGCCCCCCCAGAAGCTCAGGGGCTCGCGTGTCGCGAGGATCGAACCGGCCGCATCGCCCGCGAGAATGTACTGTGCCTGCCCGGCGTCCTGCATCGTCTCACCCGGATCCCGTCGTAGCGCGGGCATTCCGCCTGCCGTGACCATCCTCTGGCCACGGCGGTCAGGCTGACATGAAACCGAGGTCTCGACGCGTGAAATTCCTCAGACTTGGGAAGATGTTGTCGAGGTTCGCATCCGAAGTCCCGAGCCAGCGCCCCATCGTAGCCGCGTACTGATCGACCGAGGTCGTAGGAACGAGCGAAGCCCCCGTCATATCCGGGTTGCGGAACGCGCCGAGATCGACGCCCAGCGTAGGATATTGACCGTAAATGTCGCCCCCGCGCACGGCCCCGCCCATAACGAAATGGTGGCCACCCCAGGCGTGGTCGGTTCCGTCACCGTTGGTGGTGAATGTGCGGGAAAAGTCCGAGGCGGTGAAGGTTGTGACAGAATTCCGCATATTCATGCCGCCGACCGAGCCCAGGACGCCGTCGAAATAGGACAGGGCTTGAGCGACCTTCGCCAGGTTGTTCGGCTGGGCGGTGTTCTGCACATCGTGACTGTCCCAACCGCCGAGGCTGACGAAGAAGACCTGTCTGCGAAGACCCAGGGTGCTGTTCGCCGCGATCATACGCGCCACCGTCTGCAACTGTAACGCCAGGTTGTTGGTCTCGGTCAGGCCCGTAATGGGATTGACGTAGGTCGGCGGGGCCGGAATGGCGGTCACCGCCGATTGGGTGAAGGCAGAATTCAGTGTCGTCGCAGCCCCAACCGATCGCCCGGTGACGGTCGCATAGTCGGCCGCGAACAGACTGGCCGCACTCTCGTCCTGAATGATGTCGCGAACGCGCGATGGTGCGACGGTTGAGCCGAAGAGTGTCCCGGTCGAGCCACCGGTGATCACCACGGCCGGCTGGGCGGCCGTCGACATCTGATACTGGACCACGCTCTGGCCCGAGAGGAAGACGGCGTTGCCGGCCGTCGAGATCGCGGTGAACAGGCTGTTGGAGCCATTCAGACCCGACAGCACGTCGCCGAATCGCCCGCCCCAGCCAACCCTCGCACCTTCGGTGGTTCCGGCTTGCCAGGTCGACTGCTGGTCATTGTGTGAGAAAAGATTGGCGGGAAAGGCGACCGTGCGGGCCTCATATTGGGCCTTGGTTATCGGCCGGATCAGCGTGCCGACATTGGCGACCACAGCAAGACGGTCAGCATCGAACAGCGTCTTGAGCGGGGCCAGCATCGGATGCAGCCCGAATGTCCGTACCGTGGCATTGGTTCCAGCCGGAATCGGATTGGGCGTACGGGGGACGATCGGCAACACACCGCCCCAGGCCTCCGGTGAACGCGCCGTTACGGTGCGGCCGGTCACCGGTGATACGGAACCGATAGCCGCCGGCGGCGTGCCGGGCGGCATCAGGGCGATAGGATCATCGCCGGTATTGCGGGCCGCCCAATAACGCCCGAACGAGTCGCTGTCGGTTGCCAGCACCGTGTTGTTGGAGTCGTTGCCGCCAAACAGGAAGACGCAAACCAGCGCCTTGTAGTCCGGTGCGGTCTGGCTGGCTGCGGACCCGGCCGCCGCAAGTTGGACGGCAAAGGGGGCCGCGGCCCCGAGGATAGACATCCCGCCGCCGATCCGGAGCAGGTGACGGCGATCAAGCGGTGCGTTTGTCATGCTTTCGTCCTCACCGCTGAACCAGATACTCTGGGGAGATCATGGTCATATAGATGGCCAGCTTGGCCCGGTTCAGCCGGGCGGCGTCGATCTGGGCCTGGGTCGCGCCGGCACCGGGAATGGCAACACTGTTCACGCTGTCGGTGATCCGCACCCGGAGTGTCGGCGACATCTGGCCATACAGCAGCAATCGGTTGACCCGTTCGACGAGGAGCGTGGCATCCCCGGCGACAGCCACCTCCGCAGTGTAGGCTGACCGCACGTCGGTGCCTGTGCCGATTCCCGTGCCGATCACATTCTGCATGGTGTTGGCGTAGCCGGCGACTGTCACTTCATCGACAATCTGAAACTCGGGTGCCCTCAGGCCGGCCGTACCAAGCCGGGTGTTTGGGGGGATGTATCCGGGCCGGTAGAAGTTGAACACCGACGGCGACGCGAGCGGGGACTGTCCGAGCGAGGTATTGGCGCTGGTCGAGGTGATCAGATAGTTCCCCGAAACCGATGTTGCAGAGAAGGCCCGCATCCAGTTCACGAGGCGCACCATCGGTTCGCGCACCTTGCCGAAGGTCGCGCTGCTGACGGATGTCATGTCACGCGCTTCCGCATCCAGAAGGACGGCCCTCACCACTGCGGCCAGATCGCCTCGTACACCGGAGCCGTTGTTGTTAAAGACGGTGGCGACCCTCTGCACATAGGCGGGACTGGGGTTGCTGGTGACCAGTCTCTGGATCAGCTGCCGACCGATGAAGGGGCCGACATTCGGGTGGTTGAAGATGACGTCCAGGGCCGTGTTCAGCTCGGCGGCACCGTCGGTTGAACCGCCCGCGATTGTCGTTCCAAGGAACGTCTTCGCCGAGGTCGAGTGGAAGGCCGGATAGAAGATCATCGGCCGGATGCTGGCGTCCGGGTCGCGGTTTCGACCGAGGAAGGTGTTGTTGGTCGGGGTTGGCGAATACCAGCTCATGCCCGTGAACACCCGGGCGAGCCCGGCGATGTCGGCCTGCGAATAGGCCGGTACCGGGGCTCCGGAACCGTCCGTCACTACAGACCCGTCAATATTCAAGCGGTGCACGCCGATGGACATCAACTGCATGACCTCACGGGCGTAGTTTTCGTCGGGTTCCCGGCCCGTCGCAGCGTCCTCCTTCTGGTTGGCCAGATGGGTCAGGTAGACACCCATCATAGGATGCAGGCTCACCTGCTGAAGGAGCGTCCGGTAGTTGCCGAAAGCGTTGTCTCCCAGCATGTCGTAGTAGGAACTGGCACCGCGCGCATCGACAGCCGGGTCGACCATCGAGATCACGAAGATCTCGGACAATGCCAGCTTCATCCGCTCGCGCAGCTGGGCCTGACCGTTCGCCGAATACGACCAGAAACTCTCATAGAAATGATTGGCGTTCAGCGTGGCCGTCGGCTGGGTGAGCCGCAACTGGACCAGCCGGTTATCCATGTAGACCCGGTGGGAAGAGGACGGGAGGGCCATCTGCTGGTCCAGCCAGGCCCTGTAGCCCAGGGGCTTGAGCGCATTGATGTCGGCTTCGGTCGGACCAAAGGTCGCCTGGGTCAGAAAGCGCGCGGCCTCCGCATCACTCAGCGGCGCTGCTACTGGGGGTGGTTCCGGGGTGCTCCCGCCATCCTGTCCGCCGCCGCCACCGCAGGCCGCCAGACCCGCAACAAATGCAAGAGAGACCGCGATGGATCGCACCCGCCTTGCAACCAGACCGATTTGCATGAACTTCCCCCGAAGCAGACAGCGGGAAACCATCTCTCGAATCAGCGCTACGGGCGAGAAAAAACGTATAGGGCGGAGAAAATGTTTCCGAGCGGCGTTCGACGAAAATCGGCGGTGCCGTTTGCGGGGTGCGCAGGGCCGCTGGGTTGGCTAGAGATCGCGAAGGGATGGAACAGGGTCCCGCTCGCAGATGTTCCCCGCATGAAATCCTTACCTGCCTTCGCCGCTGCCTTGATCGCCCTGGTCTGGGGCGTTTTCCTGCCGGCTGAGGCAAAGGCGCGCGTCCCGGATTCAGGTCTTGCCGGCTCGAACTACTATCTGATCAGTCTCGAGAAGGCCTCGCTTGACGATGCGGCGGAGGCCGTACTGGTGCAGTCACTGCGGTCGAGGGTTGTGATTGACCCGGACCTTGAGGCCGAGATCAGCTTTCGCGTCGCCGAGTCACTCACGACCACCGAACTTGCTGAGCAGTTCTCGGTGGCCTTGGCTGAGGAGGGCATTGCCCTGGTGCGGTCCGGGGACGGCTATCGCCTTATGGAAATGCAGGGTGCGCTCGCCCTCAGACCGCCGCTTGATATCGTCAGCGTGCCGCCGCCTGAGATGCGTCTCGAAGTCCCCCCGCCCATGCCCCGGCCGGAGTCATCTGCAGCCGCTGCGGAGACCGGAACTGTTCCCGGGGGGCGGTCTTACTGGCCGCTGCTACTGCCTTGCCTGGTTGCACTCGCAGCGGCCTCGATCTGGCTTCTGTGGCGTCGGGGACAGCCAGGCTTCCTGCAGGTCATGCTCGATCGAGGTAAGCGCGCGCGCGAACTGACCCGGGATCGCGACGCGGTCATCGACCGGCTCCTTGCAGACCACCCGGTCGATCTTTCCGTGCTCGGCGGAGCCTGCGCCGTCGCGTCCCGGCAGGGTTGGCCGGTTGAACAGGTCCTCTGTGACCTGGGTGGGGTGGGCGATGAAGCCCTCGCGGATGCCTATTCCCATGTGACCGGATTCCAGCGCTGGTATCCCGCTCAACGCCCCCCGATCGACCTCGGGGCGGGGCCGAACGGATTGGCCGCCTTTCTCAGCGAGCAAGAAATGGCGCTGATTGAGGCGGATGAGTGGGCCTTAACCGTGGCGACCTCGGACCCCCTGGATCATGCGGCCTTCGCGGAGCTATCGCGGCTCAGCGGCCGCATGGTCACCTTCGTGGTGGCATCCAGATCCGCGCTGACCGACACACCCTTCCATGACCCCGGGACCGACAAGCCTTCCCTGGACCGACTGGTCATCCCCTGGGCTCGCAAGCGGGACATGGATGGTGCTGCCCTGTTGGCCGCGATCCTGAACCGTCGATCAGACCAGCCTTCAGCGAACAGCCGCTCCGGTCAGTAGATGCCCTCTATCTCTGTCGGCAAACGTGGTCCCGGGGGCGTGGCCAGCAGGCTGAAACCTCGGGTCGGCAGCGACTCCTGATCCCGCAGCCTTTCGTACTGGGCCCGGGCATTCGCCGCTACGTCCACCGGATCCCGCAGAATGGTCGGACGCAGAAAGATAAAGAGCGTCTTTCGCGTGATGCTCTCCCGATTGCTGCGGAATGCACGCCCCAGGACAGGTATGTCGCCCAGCATCGGCACCTGGCTGTTCGACGACAGGCGATCGTCGCTGATCAAGCCTCCCAGCACGATGGTCTGCCCGTTGTCGGCCAGCACGGTCGTTTCAATGCTGCGGCGATTGGTTATCAGGTCCGCAGCACCGGCCAGATTTGCGTTCACCAGCGATGACACCTCCTGGGCCACCTCCAGCCTGATCACGTCACCGTCATGGATGCGCGGAATGACCCTGAGGGTAATGCCGACATCCTCACGTTCGATCGTTGTGAACGGATTGGTCGAGTTGCCTTGAGTGGTAAAGCTCCCGGTTCTGAAGGGAACGTTCTGACCGACGATGATCTCGGCCGGTTGATTGTCCAGGGTCGTTATGCTCGGCGTCGAAAGCAGGTTGGCTCGGGTCGAACTGTTCAGTGCCTGGATCAAAATGCTGAAGTCATCGCCGCTGCGGATCATGGCGGACGCGCCCTCCGGAGCCAGGGCAACAGCGCCGGGCGCACCAAGAGCCAGAAGGATTTGACGGAGGGAAACGCCAGCGTTCGAGAAGGATGTTCCGCCCGCGGAACCTGTCTGCACGGCTGCGGCACCCAACCCCAGCTGAACGCCCAGCTGCTCGGCAAGGTCACCCGTGACCTCGACGATCACGGCCTCAATCATGACCTGCGGGCGGCGCTGGTCGAGGTCGGCGATCAGGGCCGCCATCTCCGCGATTGCAGCCGGTGATCCGCGCATGACGACGGCGTTAAGCTCCGGGGCTGGCTGGATGGTGATGTCGGCCAGCGAAAAACCGGAGGCTGCGCGGGCCCCGGGCGCGGCGACGGTCATAGGCCCGGAACCCGGTCCACTGACCTGGCCGGCGACACTGGTTTCCTGGTCTCTCGTTCCAAGCGCGCGTGCCACGGGATTCGAGGCCGACTCGGAAGCGCCCAAGAGGCCACGGAGAACCTCTGTCACGGTCTCGGCGTCTGCGTGATTCAGCCTTACGACCCTGGTGACCGGTGCTGTGCCGCCCGGAACGTCAAGGGCTTCCGCTACCGCACGCGCCTCGCGAATATCGCTGGCGTCGCCCCGAACGAGGACGATGTTGCTTCGCTCGTCCACCGCGATACGGATTCCCCCGCCCTCGCTGCCGGCACCCAGCAGAGAGGTGATCGACTGGCCGACCTCGGCTGCGCTGGCATATCGCAGCGTCAGGCTTTCGAAGGCCTGCCCGCTTCCACTGTCCAGGGCCTGCGCAAGGATCTCGATCCGCCGGACATTCTCCGCATAGTCGGTGACGACGATGGCCGGCGGGGCATTGATCGCTTCAAGACTGCCGAATGAGGCGACCAGGGGGCGCAGAACCCGCACGGCCTGATCGGGTGACAGGTTTTGCAGGCGGATGAGGCGGGTTACGACCTCCTGGGATCGTGCGCGGCGCAGATCAACGCCCGAACCGCTCTGGATGACCGCCGCCTGGGGCACGATCCGCCAGGATGCGCCGCTGCGAATGGCGGCATATCCATGAACACGGAGCACAGACAGGAACAGATCCCACACGCCGGCTGGAGCCAGTGGTTCGGACGAAACGACATTGACCGTTCCGGCCACACTGGGATCGAGGATCAGGGTCCGGCCGGTAATCCTTGAGACCTGCTCGGCGACGTCCTTGATCTCGGCACCGCGCATATTGACCACAACGTCGCCCACGGGCGGCACGGTCTGCGTCCAGCCGGGCCCGGCCAGAGCGAGGCCCAGGCAGAGTGCGAGCGACAGGGATTGGCGGTAGTGCTTCAAGAATGTGCTCCTAGCGAAGAGGAAACGAGAGCGTAATCCGCCGCCCGTTCCTCAGCACCTCGACGCGGGCACCGCCCGACAGAATGGCTTGATCCAGCACCGAACGGGCGTTCCCGAGGGTTCCGACCGGCTGGTTGTTGACTTTCTCGACGACATCGCCCGGCTGCAGGCCGGCTGCACGCAGCGGGGCCGGTGGGTTCTCGCCCACCCGATATCCGGCCGATGTTGCAGTGACGTTCATTTCGCTCGCCAAAGCCTGAGGGTTGCCCGCAAGCCTCTGACGATACTGCTCGACCACGACGGCGTTCATTCCACGATCCGCCGCCGCGACCGGCTGGCCAGCGGTGCCCGTTCCGGTTTGTGGAGGGGACAGGGCCGATGTCCGTTCAGGGACCGGAGGAACCGGCTGACCACCGGCCGCATCGACAGGCTTGGGAAAATCCAGTCGCTCTGCCTGTCCGTTAACCTGAAGCACAACGTGATCCGCGGCTATTGACTGAACCACGGCCCCGCCGCTGAGCGCCTGTCCCGGGAGGGCCACGGTGGCTGGAGCATCGCCGACCGAAATCAGGGCGCTGGAGGCTTCTGCCGGATAGGCCATGAAGATCGCTTTAAGGGTCATGCCCGAGACGGACCCCTGGGCATCAGCAACGACGCCGCCGAACGGTGCCAGCGCAAGGATCGCAGCGATGTCCGTTGAACGCCCGACAACCGCGGGCTCGACGACCAGGGCAACGCGATCGCGCCCATCGTTCAGTCCGGCCAGACGCCAGAACATTCCGGCCAGGCCAAAGGCGAGGGACGCGATCACCAGCCCCGTAAGGATCGTCAGGACCAACGCTTGTCTGCGTTGATCGAAGACGGTCCAGTATTTCAACCAGCTCCGGTTCATACTGCCCGTCGTCCGATATCGACAAAGCCGGTCAGTACAGCTGCGGCGCTGTCCGTTCCGTCCGCTGCGACACTAATCGTGACTTTCGCGAGTTCTGGATCCTCGGTGGCGTCGACGTCTACGGACACATCCCAGTTTCGTCCCAACATCTCGACCCGTTCGCTTCCCTCAGCCACGGTTGCGGGGTCGAGTTCCAGTTCGATCAAGCGATTTTCTGCAACCCACTGGGCGATCGTTCGCTGTTGAATCCCGCCGACCTGGTCGACATGCGCCTCCGTCGCGCGGACCAGCCCCGTGCCCGCGATAGCGAGAATGGTCAGCGCAACCAGGGCTTCCATCAGGGTAAAGCCCTCACGGCTGGCAAGGCCGGTCAATCGCGTCATGAACGGGGCGCTCCGGAGGAGGTCGAAACGTTCAGACCATCGAAGAAGACTGTCGCCGACCGTGAAGCGTCGGTCAGGGACAGCTCGAAAGCGATCAGGGACGCGTCCGTCATATCGATCAGAGCGGGTTCGGCAGCGGTGAGGGTCAGACTGCGGGGCAGGTCGTGCCGCTGGCCAAGCAATGCGTGGGTATCCGGCATCCAGCTTCCGTCCGCTGCAGGTGTAACGAACTGATATCCGCGTGAATCCCAAACCAGAGCAATCGGTCGACGCGTTACCATGGCTTCATCCGCAGCGAGACCGATACGTTCAGCCAGTTTGTTGGCCTCGGTCTGGACCGTCAATCCGCGATCGGGGCCGCCAATCCCGAGAACCACCATCGTCGCCATCACGGCGACAATGGCGAGCGTGACCAATACCTCGATGAGGGTCATCCCGACACGGTGCCGCCGGGTCATGGCTTAGCGGTCCGCAGCCGAAAGATCTGCATCGAGCCTTTCACCACCCGGCTGACCATCCTTGCCCAGGCTCGATAGCTCGAAAGCTCCGCGCTCTCCGGGACTCCGGTAGGCGTAAGGATTGCCCCACGGATCAAGCGGAACAGCCGGCAGGTAACCTTCAGGCGACCAGTTGGCGGGCTGCGGCGGCGCGGCCGGTCGGCTCACCAGGGCCTCGAGCCCCTGTTCGGTCGTCGGATAGTCGCCGTTGTCGAGACGATAGATTTTCAAGGCCGCCGAGATCGTGCGCAGATCGGTCTTGGCAACCGTCACCCTCGCTTGATCGGGCCGACCGATCACGTTGGGCACGATAATGAGCGCCATCACACCGATGATGGCCAAAACCACAATCATCTCGATCAAGGTGAACCCACCCCGGCACACCAGAATTTTTCTGGCGGCTCCCGGTTCCGCAGGTCGCTCAAGCTCTGGCGTCACAAACATGATGCCAGCTATACATCGGTCGCCAAGGGGCGCCCATGCCTGAACGAGATATCGATTATGCGCCGGAAGTCACCGGCGGTCAGCGACCAGGCCCGGCGTATGGCGTGTGGTCGCTCGGTGCCGATGGGCTGGTGCTCAGGGACGCCAGCTGGACCGGGCTGCCCGTTGTCCTGGTCCCGACGGAGGAGGTGAGGCTTCTCGGCGTCGATCTGCCGATCGCGAACCGGGCACGACGGGCCGCCGCACTTACTTTCGTGCTGGAAGATGAGGTTTCGGAGCCAATCGAGGTTCTGCACGCGGCCTTGGGCGAGGCGCTTGCGCCGGGTCGCTACATGGCCGGCATCGTCCGCCATGAGCTGATGGCCCAATGGTGCGAGGTGATCGACGCGGCCGGTCTTGAGACCGCGGCTGTCGTTCCCGACGCCCTGACACTACCGCGGGCTGACTTCGGCAGTTGGTCGGTGGCTGCCAGCGCGAACCGCGTCATGGTGCATGGGCATGACGGCACGGCGTTTGCGGTGCCGTCATCGGTGTTTTCTGCCGTCTGGCAGGCCGCTGATCGTCCCCGGCTGATTTCGTACGGGGACGCATTGCCGCCGGAGCTCACGTCCGAGCCGGTTTCCGCTGCCTTTTCGGGGCCGGTATCCTGGGCGGATTCCATCGCACTCGATCTTCGCCAGGGGCGCTACGCCCGGAAATCAAAGCGAGCGCCCTGGCTGCAGCGGCTGTTGCTGGTCGCCGGCATCGGGCTGCTGGGGCATTTGGCGATCCATACCGTGGACACTGTGGCCCTGATCCTCACGGCGGATACCAGACGGGCAGAAGTGGCAGATCTGGTCGCCAAGGCCGGTGGACCGGTCAGCGGGGATCTCGCAGCGACAGCGGAGGCCATGCTTCCTCGCGCCAGCCATGCAACCGGTCTGCTTCCCGTGCTTGTTCGCGCCGCCGAAGCCCTTCAGCCCGTCGCACAGACCATCTCGTTTCAGTCCTTGGCCTTTGAACGGGCAACCGGGCTAACCATGGAAGTCGAGGCGTCCGATCTGGCAGCCCTCCAGGAGGTCGAGGCTGCCTTGCGTGGTGCCGGTCTGGCCCCTGTTAGTCGCGGAGCCGCCGCGGAGGGCGGGCGGGCCCGGCAGACCATTGTCCTGTCGCCGCAAGAGCAGGCACCATGAGGTCGGCCGTCACCTTGCCTGCCTTCGTCGGCTCCCTGATCAGCCTAGGTCGAACCTGGTGGGAAGATCGTGCACCCAGAGAACGGTCCCTGCTGCTCGTTCTGGCCACGATCCTGCTTCTGTGGGGATCATGGGCAGGGATTTGGCTCCCGCTTCAGCAAGCGCGGACGGCAGCACAGTCGGAGATCCGGCTCTATACCGAGCTGGCGACGCGACTCCGAAGCGCAGGCCCGACGCTGCAGACCGCGGCTGCCAGTCCAATACGGTCCCAACCTGTCCAGATGATCGTCACGATTACTGCCAGCGAATCTGCGCTCCAGATTCGCCAGATCGAACAGCAAGGCGAGCTAACGCGCGTGGTGCTTGAGGCCGTGGATTTCAATCGGCTGGTTCAATGGCTTGATCGTCTGGAGCGCGACGCCGGCGTAACCGTCGCGGCCGGCAGGATCGAGCGCCAGACCGCCCCCGGCGTCGTCAATGCCCGGTTGTCGCTGGTGCGCCGATGAGTGAGCCGACTGTCGACAGTGCGACGTCGACGGATTGCGGTCTGTCCTATGCCTTCGCGCGCCGAGCCGGGGTTCTCGTCAAGACGGACGAAAATGGTTGTCTGCTCTGTACACACCGAATCCCGCTCAAGCTGGAAGCAAGGCTCGAAGTGCAGCGGGTCTTCGGACCTGACGTGCAGTTTGTACCGGTCGATGAAGAGACCTTCGAGGCCGAGTTGCAGAGCCAGTATCGCAGCCTCGCCGGGCAGTCCTCAGACTTTACGGTTGCGTCCGGCGATGATCTGGCCGCCCTGGCCCAGTCAGCCGTCACGGTCGATGATTTGCTGGACCAGCGAGACGACTCTCCGGTCATTCGCCTGATCAACGCACTGCTTCTGGAGGCAGTTCGGGAAGGCGCGTCGGATATCCATATCGAGACCGAGGAAAAGCGGGTCATCGTCCGCTTCCGCGTGGATGGGGTGCTCAGGGACAAGATCGAGCCTGATCGCGCTCTGGCTCCTCTCCTGGTCAGTCGCATCAAGGTCATGGCCCAACTGGACATCGCGGAGAAGCGGTTGCCGCATGACGGTCGGGTCAAGCTGCGGGTTGGCGGATTGGACCTGGACGTGCGTGTGTCGACGGTTCCCACCCAGTTTGGCGAGCGGGTCGTCATGCGACTGCTGGATCGTGATGCGACCCGTCTGGGACTGACCGGGCTGGGCATGCAGGCGCGGGATCTTGCGGTCTTTGAGCGAATGATCGCCCGGCCTCACGGGATCATCCTGGTTACGGGCCCAACGGGCGCGGGTAAAACCACGAGTCTCTATGCGGCCCTGACCCGGCTGAACGACCGGCGTCGCAATATCATGACCGTTGAAGACCCCATCGAATACGAACTTGAGGGAGTCGGTCAGATACAGGTCAACAGCCGCATCGACCTGACTTTCGCGCGAGGGCTGCGATCCATCCTGCGCCAGGATCCGGACGTGATCATGGTGGGAGAGATCCGTGATCAGGAAACGGCCGAGGTCGCTGTCCGGTCCAGCCTGACGGGCCATCTGATCCTGTCGACACTGCACACAAACAGCGCAATCGGCAGCGTCACACGGCTTATCGATATCGGGGTCGAACGCTATCTTCTGGCGCCGATGTTGGTCGGGCTGATCGCCCAACGGCTGGTTCGACGTCTCTGCCCTCATTGTCGCGAGCCTTCGGAGGCAACAGCGGTGGACGCGGAGGCCCTGGGAGGTACTCTGGAAATCGGCGTCCGGATCTGGCGAGCGCGTGGATGCCCGGATTGCCGGCAGGAAGGCTACAAGGGTCGTCTTGGGCTCTATGAGGTGGTTGAGGTCGACGAACGGCTGCAGGCGCTCATTCACGATGGTGCCTCCGAACTGGAACTTGCACAGGCAGCTCGCCTCTCGGGCCCAAGCCTGCTGGACGACGCCAGGGCCAAGTTGCTGGCCGGGCTGACCACGGTCGATGAGGTGTATCGTGTTGTTCAGGATGAGACCTGAGCCATGCCCGCCTTCAGCTACAGGGCAGTAGACCAGACCGGAAAGCCGTTGCGCGGGGTCGTGGAAGCGCCGAACGCCTCGGGGGCCCGAAGGGCTCTTCGCGACCGCAATCTGATCCCGACGTCTGTCGAGCTGACGACTGAAGCGGTTGTCGGCCAGGGAAAGCGCGACATCGATCTGGCTCGCCTTTTCCGGCCCCGCGTCGGTAACAGGGCGCTTGCCGCCCTGACCCGTCAGCTCTCCACCATGATCGGCAGCGGCATTCGGATTGAACAGGCCCTGCGCATCATTGGCGACCAGAATGCCAAGCGGCCGGAAGGCTCCGTGTTGCTGAACGTCCGTGGTGCGATTCTTGAGGGGCGCAGCTTCGCGGTCGCCCTGGGAGAGCACCCCCGGGTTTTCCCTGACTATTACAGGGCGTCAGTCGCTGCAGGTGAGCAGTCGGGCCAACTCGATGCCGTGCTCGCGCACCTGACCGACTTCGTCGAGAGACGTGAGCGATCGCAGCGCAAGGTCCAGTTGGCGCTGATTTATCCCGCCCTTCTGGCGGTTGTATCGATGCTGATCGTCGTTCTGATGCTGGTCTATGTTGTGCCGGATATCACAAGAGTATTCGTGTCCCGGGGCGCGGAACTCCCGCTTCTGACCCGGGGCCTGATCGGCCTCAGCGACATGCTGCAGAAGCTGGGTTGGATCTTGGTGATCCTGCTGGCAGCCGGCGTTCTTGCGACGCGGCAATGGCTGCAAAGTGAGGCCAATGTCCTGACTGTGGCCCGGCTGATCGCGCAGCAACCGCCAACGGCGAGGTTCAGCATGCAGATGAATGCAGCGCGGTTTGCCGGCAGTTTGTCGACCCTCGTTCGTAGTGGAGTACCGCTTGTGGATGCGGTCAACGCCGCAGCCGCTGTGACGCCTAATGCCTGGGTGCGCAGCCGGGCCCGGTTGGTGGCCGCAAGGTTGAAGGAGGGCGCAAGTCTGCAGCGGGCGATGACCGAAGCGGATTGCTTTCCGGCCATGCTGGTCGCCGTGGTGGCAAGCGGCGAAAGCAGTGGCCGACTGGGTGAGGCCCTTGCCCGAGCAGCAACCGACCTGGAAAGCGATACCGAGGCCCTGACGGCCACAATGGTGTCCCTGGTGGAGCCCGCCATTCTGCTCCTGATGGGCGGTGTGGTTCTCCTGCTGGTGCTGGCCATCCTGATGCCGATCGTCAACCTGAACAGTCTGGCGGGCATCTAGTATGTTTACATCTGCATCTCGATTGAGGTCTGACCGAGTGCAGCAGGCAGGATTTGCGTGCCAGCCTCGAGGACTTTCGCGGTCAACTTGCCCGACCGGTCGATTGTCATCTGTACGAGTCGCTCACCCTGCGGCCGTGCGGTGGGTACCAGCCACGCAGACGTCCCATTGGCTCCGGTGACGGCGCTGCCGGTCATGGCCGGCACTGCGACGCGCTCCGGATCCGTGCCGGCCTCGGCCCAGCATTGCCCGGCACCGCTTCGGACCTCGCCGCTGATGCGCGACCCCGGGCCGGCTATCACGATCTTGTCCAGTTTGACCGCAAAGCTGAGGTCACAACGAACCGGCAAGTCCTCGATCAGGGTGTTGACCAGGCCGGGGCCAGCGATCCCCGCGACGTTGTTCAACTCCAGTCGCCCGGGCCGCCAGATGGCTTTCGCTGTGATGTCGGTAGCCCCGCCACGGATCACCACGTCGGATGCGACTCCGAGGCTCAGGATCGATCGGATAGGCGCCAGCCGCCAGGATACAGCGGTCTGTTCCCCGATCGCGACCTCGCCATTCCAGATCGTCCCTGCGGCATTGGTTGCGCCGTCACTGGTGGGTAAAATCACGATCCGGGCGGGTGCGGTGGCAATGAGAGAGACTGCGAAACTGGCAAGGCCCAGAATCGCCAGGCGCCGGACCCGGACCTGTCGTACAAGAGCGACGAGTGGAGTTTGATATGGCAATGGATCGTCGACAGTGGCTTCGCTTGTCCGGCTCGGCTGGATTGGCATCGCTTGCTCCTTCGCTCCTGACTGCTTGCGCTTCGGTTGCCGATACTACGACCCGGTCCGTGAACACGCCACGTATAGCAGTGCTGCTGCCGATGACTGGTTCGTCGGCTGACACCGGCCTGAGTATGGAGCGAGCCATAAACCTGACGCGACCGGCCGACGAGCGGGAGCCGGGCCTGATCGTTCTCGACACCGGCGGTACGGCCGAAGGTGCGCGGGTATCGGCTGACCGTGCCGTATCAGGCGGTGCCGCAATGCTGGTGGGTCCGCTATTCGCCCGCGAAGTGCAGGAGGTTCTGGCTGTCGCAGGCGGAGTGCCTGTGCTGACCTTCTCCAATGATGGCGATCTTGTGGGCTCGGGTGCCTTCGTTCTGGGTTTGACGGCGTCGCAAGGCGTATCCGCAGTCCTTGGCTATGCCCGTGGCCGAGGAGTGCGGCGGGTCGCCGCCATCCGTGACACGGATCCCTGGTCGCGGCAGTCGATCGACGCGGCCCGCAAATCAGCCCTTTCTTTGGGGATGGAGCTTTTCGAGATCGATGCTGCCGAAGGGATGGCGGCAAGTGACACCGGTGCCTGGTTGATGACGGGTTCGGGCGGGGCTTTGCCGGATGCCGTGTTGTTCTCGCAATCGAGGTCCGGGACCGCCCCGCTGGCGGCCCGGATTGCTGATCTTGGGCTTCAGATTCTGGGTCCGTCGCGCTGGAGCGAGGAGTCGCCTGACATCCTCGATACCTTGAACGGAGCCTGGATCGCCGCGCCCGATCCCGCTGTCTTCGGAGGGTTCGCCGAGGCCTTTGAAGCGAGGCACCGGACCCAGCCCGGCTTGCTGGCTGGTCTTGCTTACGATGGAGCCACGATTGCACGCCGTTTGCTGCTCTCGGGTCGGCTGTCACGAGATGGCCTCGCGTCGCCCGAAGGGTTCGATGGTGTGCTCGGTGCGGTGCGTTTTTCGGGCGATGGCCGTTGTACCCGTGATCTCGCAATCCAGGTCGTGAATCGGGGCAGCCTTCGGGTGGTGAGCCACCTCGCCGGCTCATGAGGAACAGGGTAGCTGGCGCCCCGGTCCTAAGGGCTGGCTTCACCCTCATAGAGGTGATGGTCGCGCTTGGCCTTTTTGGCCTGATTGCCCTGGCCGGGTTTACCCTGCTCGACGGCGTCATCGGTGCCAGAGAAAGACTGGATGGACGGCTGGCCCGGACGGCAGAACTCCAACGCGCCATGTATCTGGTTTCTCAGGATTTCGAGTCGCTGGACAGTGGTCCGCTCGAGCTTTCTGGTACGAATCTCGGCTTTCGTCGCTCGTCCGCCACCGGGGTCGGCGGATCCACTTCGGTGCAATACCGGCTGATCGACGGAGGCTTGAATCGGCGGGTCGGTGACCGGGCTGAGCAGCGCTTGATTTCCGGTGTCACGGCCGTCGAATGGAGCTTTCATGTTCGGGGTCAGGGATGGTCCCGCCAGCCGCCGGGGCCTGTCCCCGGCGGTACCGTAAGGGGTGCCGAGCCGAGGGCTGATGCAGTCGCCTTGACGGTTGTGCTGAGCGACTCCCCTGACGGGTTGGAGGGGCGCCTGCGCCGAGTGGTGCAGCTTCCGGAACTGCCATGACCACGCGAAATCCTTCTGGCCGTAAGGGTATGATCCTGCTGAACGTTCTCCTGGTCGTGAGCGTTGCTGCGATCATGGTAACGCTCATGATGACCTCTCAGGAGGTCGCGATCGATCGTACCGTCCGGTTCCGTGAAGCGGCCCAGGCCAGGGCATATACGCGCGCGGGCGAAGCCTCGGTCATCGTCGCGCTCAGGCGCGATGCAGTCGAGGCTTCGGCAAGTGATCACGCCCGAGAGGCCTGGAGAGCCGTCGAGGATCAGAACGTTGTGATCGAGGGAGGCCGTTTCAGCCTGCAGGTTCGGGACGATCAGGCCTTCTTCAACCTTAACAGTGTCGGATCCGGAAATCCGTTGGCCCGGGCTCGTTTCGCTCGGGTTCTGGAGGCGCTTGGGCTGTCGGATCAAATCCTGGATCCGGTTGTCAGCTATGTCAGCACAACGGGTCCTTTGGCGAACCTGGGGGAGCTTCGGGTGGTCGGATTGCAACCTGCAGAGATCGAGACGCTCTCCCAACTTGTTGCAGCTCTTCCCCGCGAGACAGCGATAAACATCAATACGGCGGATGAGCGCCTGCTGGCTGTGCTCTTCGACAGTCCGGTCACGGCCCGACTTCTGGCATCAAGGCGGCAACGTTTGGGCTATCTGACGCCTGCCGATCTGTCAGGGCTCAATACCCTCGTGCCTGCGGGTGCGGGGTTTACCTCAAACTTCTTCACCGTCGAGACGGAGGTCCAGGTTGGCGAGACCCGCCAGCGAACTGCCAGTTCCCTTGTCCGTCGGGCCAGTCCCGCTGGAGCGCAGGTTGTTGTCTATTCGAGACAAAGGCTCTCCGCCTCGCTCGCGGAGATGACGGTCGGGTCGTTCCGGCGCCAGAAGGTTTCCGACTGACCGGGTTCGGGTTATCGGTGGACCGTGCTTCGCCCTGCTGGCAAGCGTTTGCAAGGTCGGCGCGCGCCGACCAAGGGCTCGCTCAGGCGATCAAAATGCGATCAACGGCAGTCCCGAAACTGCCTGCCAGAAAACAGCGGCGGTGATCGCCACATACCCCGCGATGGCCAGCCGGGTCAGCAGGTCAGCCTGGCGGCGGTTCACCGCCAGGAGGATCAGGGCGGTGACCGGCAGCACCTGGGCGGCATGGATACCGAGGAAGTGCGGCGGGCGCAGATCGCCGGCTGTGGTCGACCATCCAAGGAAAGGCAGACCCCCCGCGTCGCTGGCCGGCCCTCCGACCCAGTGACCGCTCATCTGGGCGCTCATATAGGCACCCGTCGCGGTTCCGAGCACGAAGGTCAGGACAAGACCCCAGCCCAGCGCACGACGGAAGGCCGGTGGATCGCCCGCATCATGACGCAGCACCCCGATACCCTGGATCAGCGCAGTCGAGGTAAGGATCACGGCCCCGACACCCATCAGGCTGTACATGGCGATGGTGAAGCCGTTGGAATAGTTGAAGTGGGAGGCCTGTCCCCGGCTGGCCTGAAAGGCGATGTAACCGACCTCGAACAGGGTCGACAAAATCGCTGCCCAGACCACATAGCGGCCGGCCCGGGTGTGGCGCCAGCCCGCGGGCAGCCGGGTAGCGACCCAGGATGCCATCAGCAGGAACAGCCCGGTCGAAAGCTGGAATTTCAGCGGCTTGTCCCAGATACCGACGTCATTGAGCGTGCGGTCGTCGATGAGGGCCAGCCAGCCAGTGGGGATCATCGCCACCAGAAGGGCCGCGCCGACAACGGCCATCGCCGGCTCCCAGCCCCTGAACGACGGGGTGGGCCTGTGACTGTGCGTCTCGAGCGTCATGACCCCACCTTCGGGCTCATCAGCGGCCGCAGCAGCACATAGGCGAGATATCCAACGGGTCCGGCCAGGAAGGTTGCCAACAGGATCGGGGTCAGGAGCAGGGGGCTGATACCCGCCGCCGAGCCGGTTCGCGCGATCCAGCCACCGACGAAGAGATCAAAGGCGAGGTAGTGGATCCAGCCCGCCAGCAGCACCTCCGGCACGGCGAACAGGGCTGACACGGAGGCGAGGGAAGCGAATCCGCCGCCATCACTCTGACCCCAGTAGCGGAACAGCAGGACACCGTAGGCGACCGACAGCAGCGCAGGCAGGACATAGCCGGCGGCCGGATCAACCCAACGCCGCAACGCCGGGATGAACCGGGCCGCGATCAGCGCGACCCAGGCGACCATTGCGCCGGCGCTGGTGATCGAAAAGACCGTTTCAGGCATCGTTCAGTCTCCATTGCTTGACAGTGTCAAGATGGATACATTGGCAATTTGACACTGTCAAGATGAGGTCGTTTTGCTGGCGGACGGCGCTGTGAAAAAGGGTGCAGGATCACGGCCCGACGATGTGCGCGCGGCTCTGGTCGCGGCTGCCGCCGCCCTGATCGAGGAGTTGCCTGAGTCACAGGTCAGTCTGCGGGCAGTCGCGCGTCGTGCGGGCGTGTCCCACGCGGCCCCGGCCCATTATTTTCCGTCACGTGCAGACTTGATGGCCGCAGGCCTCGCCGAAGGCTTTGATGCGCTGACCGCCCGGATGCTGGAGCGGCGTGACGCGGCCGGCGATGATCCCTGGGACCGGCTGAAAGCCATCGGCCTGGGCTATATCGCCTTCGCACTGGAGCGGCCGAGGACCTATACGATGATGTTCCAGCCCGGCTACATCACCTCACCAGACAGCGTCCTGGCCCGGTCCGGAGATCGCTGTCAGGACGTCCTGACCCTGGCGGTCGCCGAGACCCGCCGCCCGGACGGTGTCGACCATGGGCTGGGCGTCGCCTTCGCTTGGGTGACTGTCCACGGGTTTGTTTCACTGCTGACGAGCGGCAAGCTCGATTGCGACCCCGCCGAGGTCGTTGATCCGAATCCGGAGTTAGCTGATCGCCTGCTATCGCTGATGCGACCGGCCTTCGTCGACGGGTGAAGTCGCCAACGCCTGGGCCGCACCGATGGCCTCAATCCGGACGGGAAGGGCGGTTTTCGACTTGGCGCGCCGGGTCTGGTAATGCGCGCGAGGCTTGCCAACTATCGGCACTCATGGTGCACTATGAATAACGGGAGCCGAACCATGAAACCCACCAGAAGACCGGACCGCAGGTACGATGGGTTACCCCTGTCCAGGAGGCGGAGGGCTGAACTTCGGGGGACGCTGTTCACATGAATCCGATCAAATCAGGGCCGACCATCATCCTCGGTCTGTTCGCCCTCATGAACCTGGCGCGCGGCGGGGTCCATGTCTTCAGTTCTGACGGAGGCGCAGGCACGATCGCAGGGCTGGACCTCAGTACGTCGGCGTCCACGATCATTCCCTTGTTTGCGCTGATCGGGGTCAATCAGATCGCGGTCGGTCTGTTCGAGGGCTATGTGGTTGCGGCGCGACGAGACCTCATTACGCTCGGACTCGGCCTGCAGGTCCTCCTGACGGCGGGGGCCGTCGCGAACCTGGGATTCTGGAGACCTCTTCCGGTGGAGGTGCCGGGCGAGACCTTCAACATGATCCTGCTCCCCATCATCGTGATCGCCTGGCTGCTCGCAGTCTATGGTGACAGGAAGGCCGGGCAGCACGGGCTCTAGGTCGAAACCGGTCTGGACGCGCTCGTACCCAACCCCGGATCTGGCTCCACATTCAACCGGTGGCCGGACTCACAGCATAGGCGGAATCGAAAAGCGGCTTGGTCTCAACCGATACGGCTTTGGCCGAGCTCGAGTTGGGTGCGGGGTCCGCTCCCTGCACGGTTCGCGGGGCCGGGCACGGCCGCCGCCCCCGACGCCAGTTGATCCTGACTAAACCTTGATGACCAGCTTGCCGAAATTGGTGCCGGCGAACAGCATGCCGAAGGCTTCGGGGAAACTCTCTATGCCTTCGACCACATGCTCCCTGAACTTGATCTGACCGGCCATCATCCAGCCGGCCATCTCCATGATCGCGCCCAGGAACTGCTTCTGGTAGTCGAACACGACAAAGCCCTCCATCCGCGCGCGGTTGACCAGCAGGCTCATGTAGTTGGCCGGCCCGGTCATGCCCTCGGTGGCGTTGTACTGGCTGATGGCACCGCAAATCACGACCCTTGCCTTCTGGGCCAGAAGCCCCAGACAGACGTCCAGGATTTCGCCGCCGACATTGTCAAAATAGATGTCGATCCGGTCCGGACAGGCGGCCTTCAGCTGTTCGTGCAACGAGCCCGAACGATAGTCGATGCAGGCGTCGAAGCCCAGTTCCTCGACAACGTAGCGGCATTTGTCCGGCCCTCCGGCCAGGCCGACGACCCGGCACCCCTTGATCTTCGCAATCTGTCCCACGACGGCTCCGACCGCCCCGGCCGCAGCCGAGACAACCACGGTCTGCCCGGCCTCGGGCTTGCCCACGTCCAGCAGGCCGAAATAGGCCGTCATGCCCGGCATTCCCAGACCACCGAGGAAGGTCGAGGGCGGTGCCAGTGACGGCTCGATCTTGTTGAAATCCTTGGCGGAAACGGTGGCATCGGTCTGAACGCCCGTCAGTCCCATCACGATCTCCCCGACCTTGAAACGGTCGGAGGCCGTCGCCGTGACCTCGCCTACGCCGATCGCCCGCATGACGTCACCGATCCCGACCGGCGGAACATAGCTGCGGCCGGCGTTGATCCATCCCCGCATGGCAGGGTCGAGCGAGATGTGGGTCACCTTCAACCGGATTTCCCCCGTTTCCGGATCCCGGCCGGCGTCATGGGTCGTGGCCCAGGTCGATGCGTCGGCCGCTCCAACAGGGCGCTGGGCGAGGCGGATCTGGGTCGGTCGGGTCATGGGGCGTTCCGTGAGCAGGGGGTTGCAGCCGTCTAGATATTGGCACTAACTATGCCATAAATATCGCGAAGGGAGAAGATGATGGGCATTGGACGACTCGAGGGCAAGGTCGCGCTCATCACGGGAGCCGCAGGCGGCATCGGTCTGGCGATGGCCCGCCGGTTCGTGGCGGAAGGCGCTCAGGTATTCGGCGTGGACCGCTCCCAGCGCCGGCTTGATGCGGCCCTCGATGGCTTCGGGCCGGGTTCGGACCGTGTCGTCTTCCATCGCGCCGATGTGGCTGAGGAGGCCTCGGTGGAGGCCTTCGTCGCGGCCGCCGAAGAGCGTTTCGGCAGGCTGGATGTCCTGGTCGCCAACGCAGGTGTCGGAGGCTGGATGGTGCCTGTCCAAGGCACTGATGTCGCCAATTTCATGGAGACGATCCGCATCAATCTCGTGGGGCCGATGCTGCTCATCAAACACGGTGCGCCGCGGTTGATCGCCCAGCGGTCCGGCGCGATCATCGTCACGGCGAGCATTGCAGGCCAGCGGGCCAACTCCGGTCCGATTGACTACAGCGCCTCCAAGGCCGGCGTTATCAGCCTGGTCCAGAACACGGCCCAGTCGCTGGGCAGGAAGGGTGTCCGCGTGAACGCGCTATGCCCGGCCGGCACTGCGACGCCGATGACCAAGCCCTCGTTCGACTTTCTCGAGGCGGCGGTTGGATCCAATCCGCTCGCGGATATCAATCCCATGCGCCGGATCGGTGCGGCCGAGGACATGGCCGATGCCGCCCTGTTCCTGGCGAGCGACGAGTCCCGTTACATCAACGGTCAGGCCCTGAACGTCTGCGGTGGCCTCAGCGCCGCCTTCCCCGCGCCGGCCATCATCACCGACAGCCTCTGAGACCGGCGGCCCCCTTCGGGGCCGCCACCGGTCATGTTTCAGGCGACGCTCAGCATGACCCCGATGCCGGGCGGGGTCCGCCCATTCAGCATCTCCACATAGGCGTCGCGCACGGTCTCTGCCCCACGGCTGTGCTGTACGCTGAGCATCGATCGGGCGTCGGCCGCGACACGCGCGCTGGCCTCGAGGGCGCGCTGCATCACCACCCCGGGGCCCCAGTCCTGCTCGCGCTTGGCGAACTGAGCGGGCGCGAAGAAGAAGGTAGGCCGTGCGCCTTGCGTCTCGCCCTTGTGCCGCTTGGCGTCCCAGTGGGTTGCGCCGACGATGGAGCTGAGGACCACGTCCTTGCCCAGATGGTCATCGACGGCCTGGATCACGGCACCGGACCCGGACATGTCTACCAGGGCGGTCGGTATGCCGGTCTCGAGGGTACCGATCTGATCGTAGGTGATGACCCGGTCATACAGGCCAAGGCCGGTTGTGAACGCGACATTGCCCGGCGACGTCAGTCCGATGATCTCAAGGGTCCGGTCCGGTGCCTTGGCGAGCAGATGGGCGAGGCCGAAGGCGGTCTTGGACGAGGCGCTGCCGATCAGCACGCGGGTTGCGCCGAAACTGGCGTTGTCTTCCATATAGTCGGACAGGATGTAGGAGGTGGCGAACAGGGGGAAGAGCAGGCATCGCTCGTCACCCATGGCGGCGATCTCGGGTGCGTCGTCGGCGGTCCGGACATATCGATTGTAGACGCCGGGCAAGGGTCGACGGTATTCGGCGAAATCCATGAAGGCACCGTCCGTCACCTTGCCGGGCTGCAGCACGACATGTGAAGCCATTGGGAAGAAGCCATACAGGCGCTCGCCTTCCGGAATCTCCGGGCAGTTGGACGCGACCACGGTCCCATAGCCCCAGACCGGAACCAGTCCCCAGTCCGCGTCCACGGGAAAGAAGCCCCAGTAGCCGATAAAGTCGCCGGTTACGGCGTAGGTGATGTTGTTGGCCGTCAAGGCGAACCGGTCGACGGACACCAGCACTTCGCCGACGGCCGGGGCCGGCATCGGCCCGTTTACAACCCGCGTTTTGTGCAGGTCGTTCCTGCGCACCTGGATCTGGGTGATCTCGTTCACGATAAGGCTCCGGTCGCAATCTTGTATCGAGGGATTATTATGTCATCCTGTGTGACGAAACAACCGAGGTGCCCTCAATGAACGCCAGTGCCGCCGTGCAGGTCAGAAACGCACTCTACCCGGTCTCCGTAGAGCAGAAGAAGGGCATGTTCGAGCCCGGACCTGCAGGGCCGATCGTCATGGTGAACCTGCTGAAATTTCGCGACCGCGCCGTCTATGAAGACGGACGCCCCTGCGACCTGACCGGTCGCGAGGCCTATGCCCTCTACGGGGCCAGCGTCGGCCGCATGATCACGGCCTATGGTGGCCGGGTCCTGTTCGTCGGGGACGTTACCTGGCTGGCGATCGGCGAGGTGGACAGGCTGTGGGACGAGGTCGCCCTCGCCCAGTATC
>Ga0114980_10000431_pt1 | contig 30575 bp, 27 predicted proteins | sample S_140806_EF_Meta_FD_87018 | JGI IMG/M metagenome (GOLD analysis project Ga0114980, IMG submission 87018) | Freshwater microbial communities from Lake Simoncouche, Canada to study carbon cycling - S_140806_EF_MetaG | ecosystem: Environmental > Aquatic > Freshwater > Lake | place: Lake...
CTTTCGTGATGGGAATCAGCGCTCCCCCAATTAACTTATCTGTACGTCCGCTTTGGAAAATGGTTGTACCGGAAGACTTTTTGCGAACTGCTTACGCTGTCGACACTTCCGTTATGAGCGCGGCTGGCGTTATTGGTCCAGTTGTCGCTACCTCGCTCGCGCTTTCATCACACCCCGCAAGTGCGCTAACTGTGGCCTCCATCTTTATGGCAGTTGGTGGAGGCGCACTTGCTCTTACGCATCTATCGCGTGATTGGGTACCTGAGAAGAAGGAAGCAGATCACACATCACTGTGGCGAAATAAAGCTATTCAACTTTTGATGATCGAAGGATGTTTCATCGGATTTGGCTGGGGCGTATTTGATGTTGCAGTTCCCGCCTTCGCAACTTTAGAAGGCGTACCTGGAAGAACTGCGTGGATATTTACCGCCATGGGAGTGGCCAACATCATCGGCGGCCTGCTTGGAGGGTTGGTGTCAAGAAAAGTATCTGCCCTTAAAGCGATGCGCCTTACATATTTTGTTTGGATATTTATTTCCATTCCAATTGTTTTTACCTATCCCGGTTGGTCGATGGCAATCGCTGCAGCATTTCTAGGGTTAATCGGCGGCACCATCCAGGTCTTTTACTGGGAGGTAATGGAAGCGGTGAGACCTAAGGGATCGGCGGTCGGCATGATGGGATGGATCTGGACTGTTGAAGGAACTCTTATGTCCGTCGGCGCTGCTGCCGGCGGTTGGATTGCAGAGACATACTCGCCGCGTTTTGCGATGTCTATTACATCAGCGACGATTATTACTGGATTCATAATTCTTACGTTGGGAAGAAAACGTCTTGCAGCTGCCGATCGCCTTCCTACTCCAGAAGAAGATTTAGCGGCGATGTCTGATAACTCTCCAACAACAAAGTAATAATTTAATTTTAGAAAAACTAGTGGGCTGCTTCATTCCAACTAGCACCAATTCCAACGCTGACATCTAAGGGTGCTTTGAGCGGATATGCAGCGCCCATTTCACGACGTACTAATTCAGTAACAGGTTCTTCTTCCCCCGCGACCACTTCCAAAATAAGTTCATCATGAACCTGCAACAGTAAGCGAGACTTAAATCCCCCAGCAGTTAAAGCTCTCTGCACATTTAGCATCGCCTGCTTAATGATGTCGGCAGCCGATCCTTGGATTGGTGCATTTAGCGCCATGCGTTCGGCAATCTCGCGTCGTTGGCGATTATCGTGAAGTAAGTCAGGCAAGTAACGACGCCGACCCATCACCGTTTCGGTGTAACCAACTTTTCGGGCTTCTTCAACAACGATCTTTAAATAATCGCGAATGCCACCAAAACGAAGGAAGTATCTATCCATTAAATCTTGGGCAGCCGGGGGTGACAAATCTAATTGCGCGGCCAATCCATAGGAACTTAATCCGTATGCCAGTCCATAAGACATCGCCTTAATTTGTCGACGCATTTCGGAGTCCACTTCATTTGCCTTGACGCCAAAGACCAATCCAGCGACAGTCGCGTGCAAATCTTCGCCCGTTTCAAATGCGGCTAATAGACCAACATCGCTAGATAAGTGCGCCATGATTCGCATTTCGATCTGACTGTAATCAGCGGTTAAAAGCCCAACATAACCTTTACCCGCGATGAAATTGTTTCTGATACTGCGACCTTCTTCAGTGCGAACCGGGATATTCTGTAAATTCGGTCCAACTGAGGATAAACGTCCTGTTGCCGCGACGGTCTGAGCAAAGTGGGTATGGATTCGACCATCATCGGCAATTTCTGCAATTAGCCCTTCGACGGTTGTACCAAGCTTCTTCGTCTCGCGAATACGAAGAAGTGATTCAAGCAATGGGTGCTTGGTCTTTTCAAAGAGCCAATTGAGGGCCTCGGCATCGGTTGTAAAACCAGTTTTAATCTTCTTTGTTTTTGGCAGTCCAAGTTCATCAAATAGAACTACTTGTAATTGCTTGGGCGAGGCGACATTGAATTCGTGTCCTGCGGCTGCATGTGCCAACTTGGTCTCGCGCGCTACCTCACCTTCAAAGAACGTGGCTAACTTTTCTAGCCCGCTACGATCAACAGAGATTCCGCGATGCTCCATAATCGCCAAGATCTGTGCGATTGGAAGTTCTAAATCGGTGAAAAGTTTAAGAACTCCTCGATCAGACATCTCCGTTTCTAGAGATTTACGCAAGGTAAAAAGCGAAGCGGCACTGGACAGCAGCGACTGTTCGGGGCTGCTCTTATCAATCCTTGCGCCACCGCCCCAGCGCTCTAGAAGGTCACTTAGCTCTTGCGTACGAACACCTGGATTTACGAGGTAGGCCGCAAGTGAAGTATCAAATACAACGCCGTCCAATAAATTCTCTCGCGCTAATTCCTTGGCATCATGCATAATTTTCTTAATTGAAACATCTTGCGCCCAAGCGCCCATGCTTGATGAGTGAACTAAGTGCACATCACTTGGCGAAAAAGCGACCGCGTAGCGATGCAGTTTTGCATCCTGCATCTCATAACCAATTGCGATTTCACCCGTGTGTGATGCGATCCGAGCAGAAATCTCGTCTTCAGTTAAAGTTTCACCTTCAATCTGTGGCGAGAAGAGGGTGAACTCTTCAACTTCGATCTCCTTAGAAGCAACGGAGGTTGTGTTCAAAATTGGCTTTAGTCGATCCTTTAGGGTTCGAAACTCTAATTGTTCAAATAACTTGGTTAAGTCTGCTTCGACAACTCCGGACCATGACAATGAATCTAGATCTAAATCCACAGGTGCATCATGTACTAGCTGAGTTAGTTCACGATTGCGGATTACGTTATCGATGTTATCGCGCAGTGACTGTCCAACTTTTCCGCCAACTTGATCGACATTAGATAGCAATTCTTGGAGCGAGCCGTAATCAACAATCCATTTGGCAGCAGTCTTTTCCCCAACGCCAGGTATCGAAGGCAAGTTATCACTTGGGTCACCGCGCAACGCTGCAAAGTCTGGATATTGATCAGGGGTCATACCGTATTTCTCTTGCACGGCCTCTGGTGTCATGCGTGCCATTTCTGAGACTCCGCGCTTGGGATAGAGAACCGTTGTTTTCTCAGTTACAAGCTGGAAACTATCTCTATCACCAGTACAGATCAGAACGTCCATGCCATCTTTTTCTGCGCGCTTTGTGATTGTGGCAATTAAATCATCGGCCTCATAGCCTTCAATCGCAAATTGCAAAATTCCGAATCCAGTTACTAGATCGTTGAGATACGACATCTGCGAACGAAATTCGTCAGGAGTCTTGGCACGGTTAGCTTTATATTCGGGAAAAATCTCTGTTCTAAATGTCTTGCGAGAGACGTCAAATGCCACGGCAACATGGGTTGGTTTTTCATCCTTCAAAAGTGAGATCAACATTGTGGCAAATCCATATATTGCATTCGTATGTTGGCCTTGCGCAGTGGTGAAATTCTCAGCCGGAAGTGCAAAGAAGGCGCGATATGCCATCGAGTGGCCATCTATTAGAAGTAAACGGCCTTTGCTCATGGCTGCATCCTAGGGAACAAGTTACTATTTCTAACTATGACGCAACCAGAAAATACTCCTGACTTCCTTGAATTAATCCGCGAACGCGGAAGTGGTGCACTCGATAAGAAGATGGGTATCGAAATATTAGAAGCCTCCCCCGAACGACTTGTGGGACGGATGCCGGTAGAAGGAAATACCCAGCCAATCGGTTTATTACATGGTGGCGCAAATGTTGTTCTGGCAGAGTCATTAGGTTCAATAGGTACACAGTTACATGCAGGTCCAAATAGAAAGATCGTCGGCGTTGACATCAACGCTACACATCACAAATCTGCGGTATCTGGATTCGTAACTGGGGTGGCTACAGCAGTTTCGTTAGGCAGAACCCTGTGCGTTTATGAGATCGTGATTACTAACGATCAGGGACAACGAACATGTTCAGCCAGAATCACTTGCATGATCCTTGCGGTTAAATAACTGATTTAGTGTGCGCCAGTACCGAGGTAAGCCTCGCGTACTGCTGGATCGTTAAGTAGATCTGAAGCCTTGGCTTCCTTAACAACATTTCCAGTTTCTAGAATGTATGCACGGTGGGCGCGTTGTAGAGCCTGCTGTGCATTCTGCTCAACTAGAAGAATTGTCACACCGGTCTTATTGATCTCGGTAATGATGCGGAAAATATTGGCGATCATTTGCGGTGCAAGTCCCATTGAAGGCTCATCAAGCAAAAGAACCTTAGGGCGCGCCATAAGCGCGCGACCAATTGCCAACATCTGTTGTTCTCCACCTGAAAGAGTTCCGCCTGCTTGAGATGTGCGCTCCTTCAAACGAGGGAAAAGCGTGTATACCTTTTCTAGATCTTCGGTCATCTCGCTCTTACGATCATGGCGATGGAACTTACCCATTTCTAGGTTTTCCAGAACTGTCATTCCAGGGAAAATTCCGCGACCCTCAGGTGCTTGTGAAAGTCCAAGGTCGACGCGCTTGTGCGCTGGAACATTTGAGATATCTTCACCATTGAAAATGATCTGGCCACTAGATGCTGGACGCAGACCTGAAATGGTCTTAAGCATCGTTGTCTTGCCTGCGCCATTTGCACCAATGAGTGTGACGATTTCACCTTCGTTTACAACGATTGATACGCCTTTGATCGCCTCAATCTTGCCGTAGAAAACGTGTAGATCTTTAACTTCAAGACGCATCTGCAGGTACTCCTAAGTAAGCCTCGATAACTCGAGGATCGTTTTGTACTTCAGCTGGCTTGGCATCAGCAATCTTTTGGCCAAAGTCGAGAACAACAACTCGATCTGAAATGCCCATAATCAAGGACATATCGTGTTCGATCAGAAGAACCGTGTATCCGGCATCGCGGACCTTCTTGATCGTTGCCGCTAGATCCACTTTTTCTTGTGGGTTAAATCCAGCAGCCGGTTCATCAAGCAATAACAACTTTGGTGATGTTCCCATTGCGCGAGCAATTTCGAGACGACGCTGTACACCGTATGGCAAGTTCTTAGCCAGGCGATCTGAGTATTCGTCAATACCAATGAACTTCAATATCTCGTGGGCCTTTTCGCGATTTTCTTTTTCCTCGCGACGCGAACGTGGAGTTCCGAACAGAGCGCCAACCAAGCCACTCTTCTTATGTACATCAGTTGCAGTGATGACATTTTCCAAAGTGGTCATGTCGCCGAATAAGCGAATGTTCTGGAAGGTACGTGCAATGCCAAGGCCTGTGATCTTGTAGCGTTTGCGACCAGCCAAGTTAAGGCCATCGAATGTTATTGATCCTGAGGTTGCCTGATATACGCCAGTGATTACGTTAAAGACTGTTGTCTTGCCGGCACCGTTAGGACCGATTAGCGCAAGAATTTCACCCTCTTTAACTTCAAGGTTCACTTCATTTAAAGCTGTTACACCACCAAATTTCATGGTGAGGTTTTCGAGCTTAAGAATTGTCTTTGACATTATTGCTGTGCTCCCTTCTTGATAAGAGCTTTCTCGCGTTTCTTGCGAGGCAAGAGACCGTCTGGGCGAAAATTCATTACGACAATTAGGACAAGTCCAAAGACTAGGAGTCGCGCATCAGAGATAAAACGGATGCGATCCGGCAAGTAGCCCAGAATGACACCGCCGACAATTACACCCCAGATATTTCCGATTCCTCCAAAAACAACGCAAGCGAGGATCAGAATTGAAACGTTTAGCGTAAACATTTCTGGCGCAATGAATAGGTTCTTTGAACCGTAGAGAACACCAGCAGCGCCACCGACAGCAGCGCCCAAAGTAAAAGACCACATCTTGTATTTAAATGTCGGTACTCCCATAAGTTCTGCAGCGTCTTCATCTTGGCGAATAGCCTCCCAAGCACGACCTGGGCGACGAACAGATAACCGGCGAATCATACAGATAGTTAACAGAATCATTGCCAGAACTACCCAGTAGAAACCTTTTTGATCATCTAGTTTAAATTTTAGTGGACCTAGATCTGGCGGCATTGGGATGCCAGAAATTCCATTTGGACCATTGGTCCAAGAAACATTGAGCGCAACGATACGAATAATTTCACCGAAGCCTAAAGTAACAATTGCTAAGTAGTCACCGCGCAGACGAAGCGTTGGAATTCCTAAGAGCACTCCGGCAAACATTGCCAAACCAATACCGATCGGCATGATTTCCCAAGTATTTAAGCTGGTATGTATTCCAAGGAAGCCCATTGTGTAAGCACCGATTGCAAAGAATGCAACGTAGCCAAGGTCGAGCATTCCTGATTTACCAACAACGATATTTAGACCAAGTGACATCAATACAAAGATTGCTACTGGATAAACAAGTACTGCGTCATAGGCTGCGATAGGAGTGGCTAAGAATGAACCACCTGCGAAAGGCAGTAAAGAAATAATCCCAACTGAAGCAATTGCAATAGCCACACGTTGTGGGCGATTTGCACGCTCCCAAATTCCGGCTCCGAAGTCGCGAAGGTTGAAATTCTTCATAGCATTCACCTTATGCCCTTGTCTGTGTGACGGCTTCACCAAATAAGCCCGATGGCTTAAAGAGAAGTACGAGAACGAGAATTATAAAAATTGTTACTGATTTCCACTGTGTTCCAAGAATTGAAGCGGCGTATACCTCAGATAATCCAAGAGCTATTCCCCCGAAGAAAGCTCCACGGATATTTCCGATTCCACCAAGAACCGCTGCGGTAAATGCAGCAAGACCCATTGTGAATCCAATATTGAATTTGGTGTACTCATAAACTGTTACGTAGAAGAAGGCTGCCGCACCAGTTGCAAGACCGCCTACAAGGAATGTCACGGTAATAACACGATTTAAGTTAATACCCATCAATTTGGCGGCATCTTCATTCATGGATACTGCGCGAATTGCTTTACCCATGCGTGAGAGCTTTACGAATCTCTCGAGGATAATAAAGATCGCTCCCGCTGCCAGAATGGTAATCAGCGTATCGAGGCGAATCTGCGCCCCCCAGATCTCAGTAAGAATTACTTTCTCAAGTATTCGCGGAGATCCCACCGGGCGTGAAGCAGTCAAGATACGCATAGTCTCGGAGAGGACCATAGACATTCCGATTGCTGAAATTAGCGTTGCTAGTCGGTTGGTGCCACGCGCACGTAGGCGGCGATAAGCGACGAATTCGACAAGTACGGCAACTAAACCTGCAAATGCCATTGACGTTAAGAGTTGTATCACTAGAACCAGGGCTAACTTGGCACCGGTTGCCGGCTCAGTTGTCTGGTTGTATTTAAAGAGGTCGCGGCTTGCAACGATCGCACCGAATGTTCCCCACATGAAAATTTCAGAGTTTGCAAAGTTGATCATGCGAAGAACGCCATAAACCATGGTGTAGCCAAGTGCGATCAAGACATAGATAAATCCAAGTGAAATCCCTGAAAATGTCAGTTGCCAGAACTGATCGATAAATACATCAAACATCTTGCCCCTTTATAAAATTGTGGCTACCTCGGCGGCCAATTTGTTGAGCAATTGAACTGATCCAGAAGGTGAAATCTACTTTAATTTTTGGTTAATTAAAAGCCAACGGGCGCCATAACTCTTTCGAATCAAGGCGCCCGTTGGGGTCATGCAATTACTTCAGATTTAGGCTACTGGGCCCTTGTTAACAAGCAGTCCGCCTGTTACTAGGAAGCCAGCAAAACCACCTTCTGAGATATCGCCATGTTGGTTGAACTTAATGTTCGCCCCAGCAATACCCTTGAAGTTGTAGCTCTTTACCCACTTGTTCATTGCTGCACGAGTTGTCTTTCCATTCTTGATACCAGCAAGGAAGATGTTCGCTGCATCGATTGATTCAACTGCGTAAACGCCTGATGAAACACCAATCTTCGCCTTGAAATCTGCCTCAATCTTTGCATCAACGTCTGCAAGACCGGCAACACCTGTTAGAAGTGCGCCTTCTGCTGACTTACCTGCAAGCTTTGCGAATTCCTGGTTGAAGACTCCGTCGCCGCCAGCAAATACTGCCTTTGAACCTGAGTCACGAAGCTGCTTTACGAAAATTGCAGCTGCGCTGTAGTAACCAGTGTAGATAACAACAGTTGCACCAGATGACTTGATCTTGGCAATTGTTGGGCTGTAATCAGTTGTTGTGTTGATTACTGAATCTCCGCCAACAACAGATGCGCCTGTGATCTTCTTTAGAGCAGCTTCTACATATCCACGTAGTGGAACAGCGTATGAAGACTGATCATCGAATACGAAGACCTTAGGTGATGTGATTCCCTTAGTTGCAAACTTCGCAAGTGCTGGACCCTGCTTGTCATCAGTTGCTACGACGCGGTGGAAAATTGGGCGACCGTAATCTGACTTAGCTGTTGCACTCTTTGGATCTGTTAGAGATACGCGAGTTGCTGATGGTGAGATAACTGTGAGGTTACCTGCCTTGTAGTAAGGCAATGATGCAATTGTTGCACCTGAGTATGCAGGGCCAACAAGACCGATGATGTTCTTGTTTGCGCCAACTCCTGGAGCAACCTTTGAAGCAACAGCAGGATCTCCTTCGTCATCTACTGAGACGAGGTTGATCTTGATGCCTGGGTTTGCAGCTTCCCATACCTTGATTGCGTACTTAACTGCATTCTGCTCATCGATACCTGTTGATGCTTCTCCACCTGTTAGTGGACCTTGGTATGCGAGTGAGTAAGTCTTTGTTGCAGCTGATGCAGACGTTGCAGCAAATGCGCCTAGTGATAGGGCAAGTGAAGCGACAATCGCAGCAGAAGCTTTGATCTTCTTATTCATGTATTGCCTTCCTGTTTTTTCTTGCATGTGTCCCGGGACAGGGAGGCTGAAAGTGTAAAGGGGGCAGGGAAGAACTATCAACCTGAAGTTGAGCGTGCAAATGTAAAGGTTTGATTACTTTCTGGTCTGCAAAAGGGTCTTAGTTGCCAGGAACAGCATCTGGGGAGATAACAGCTTGGGCGACCTGTTTCATGGTTAGTCGGCGGTCCATAGCCGCTCTCTGGATCCAAGAAAACGCTTCTGGTTCTGACAGATTTAGGGCTTGCATCAAGATTCCTTTTGCGCGATCTATTGTTTTGCGCGTTTCAAGCCGTTCGTGAAGGTCGGCAACTTCATCGGCAAGGGTACGCATCTGCAAATGTCTGCTAATTGCAATTTCAATAGCCGGAACCAAATCACCAATTGAAAATGGCTTAACAACGTAGGCCATGACGCCAGCATCGCGTGCTCGTTCTACAAGTTCGCGCTGTGAAAATGCTGTCAGCATCAGTACCGGAGAAATTCCAATTATTTTTTCGGCGGCGGATATACCGTCAAGGATTGGCATCTTCACATCAAGAATTGCTAAATCTGGTTTATGTAATTGTGCGAGTTCAATTGCTTGGGCGCCATCTGATGCTTCTGCAACAACTTCGTATCCAGCCTCAACTAACATCTCAACTAAATCCATTCGGATTAGCGCTTCATCTTCGGCAACCAAAATTCTGATTGCAGGATTCGTATTGGCGCTAGTGGTGCTCATGTGCCTCGAGTCGGATTCGAACCGACACTATGCAGTGTTTGAGACTGCCCTCTCTACCGTTGGAGTACCGAGGCGTTCTTAATTGTTTTCTTTCAGAGCAAATCTTAACGGTAAGCAGGAGCTGCGCCACCCACGGCATCGCCTACGCGGTGAACGCGCATCGCATTGGTTGATCCCGGAATTCCCGGAGGTGAGCCAGCCACGATCACAACAAGTTCTCCCTCAGTGCACCGCTTACTATTCAATAGCAATGCATCTGCTTGCATAACCATCTCATCGGTATGTTTAACCATCGAGGTTAACTCAGGCTCTACTCCCCAGTCCAGCGCCATTCGGTTATAGGTTCCAACTTCTGGGGTAAATGCCAAGATAGGAATTGGTGAACGCAGACGAGCAGTGCGTCGTGCTGAGTCACCAGATTGTGTAAAAGTAACTAGATACTTCGCGCCAACAATTGCACCAACTTCAGTTGCCGCCTTGGTAATCGCGCCACCTTTTGTCTTCGGCGTTGATTTCATCGGGCGAATCATGTCCATTCCACCTTGTTCGGTGTGCGAAATAATGCGCGCCATAGTTTGAACTGCCTCAATTGCGAATTCGCCAACAGATGTTTCACCAGAAAGCATCAACGCGTCAGCGCCATCGAGTACCGCATTGGCACAATCAGTTGCTTCGGCGCGAGTCGGACGCGAATTTGTAATCATTGAATCCAGCATTTGCGTTGCCACAATTACCGGCTTAGCGGCTTCACGCGCTAACTCGATGCAATGCTTTTGGACCAAAGGTACTTCTTCAATCGGCAGTTCTACGCCCAAATCACCGCGTGCAACCATGATGCCATCGAAGGCGTTTACTATGCCTTGAAGATTAGCAACAGCTTGCGGCTTTTCGATTTTTGCAATGACTGGAATGCGAATTCCAACTTCGTCCATTATGCGATGTACATCAACAATGTCATCAGCGCTGCGTACAAAGGATAAAGCGATAAAATCAGCCCCGGCTTTTAAGCCCCAGCGCAGATCATCCATATCTTTTTCAGATAGCGCAGGAACCGAAACGGCAACGCCAGGTAAATTAATTCCCTTGTTATTGCTCACTGCGCCAGGCTCGATAACCTTGGTTACAACATCGTTTCCTTTTACTTCAACAACTTCGACAGTTACTTTTCCATCATCAATCAGGATGCGATCTCCGGGCTTGCAATCCCCTGGCAACCCTTTGTAGGTAGTGCCAACGCGCTCTTTTGTACCTTCTACTTCATCAGTTGTGATTGTGAAAACATCTCCACGGGCCAAATCATGTGGTCCGGCTTTAAATCTTGCTAAACGAATCTTCGGACCTTGCAAATCAACCAAGATTGCGATCGGAACTCCGGCCTCCTTGGCGGCTTGGCGTACTCGATCAAGACGTGCTTGATGCTCTGGATGCCCGCCGTGAGAAAGATTCAGCCGCGCCATATTCATGCCAGCTGCAATCAACTCCTGAACTTTTTCCGGAGAATCAACTGCTGGACCCATTGTGCAAACAATCTTCGCGCGACGCATGTGGCTACCTTATCTAATCGTTATTAATACCGGATAGTTCGTCGAACTTTTCAAGTGAATTTAAATGAAATTAATCGCTTTAAACCACCAATGAGCGATCAGTCGGCTCGATTGGCGCAGGAAGTTGCGTTTGCCCCTCGAGATGCTTATCTACTCCTGCAGCAGCGCTACGACCTTCAGCGATGGCCCAAACAATAAGGGATTGTCCGCGACCAGCATCTCCGGCCACAAAAACTCCTTCGCTGGCACTTTGGTAATCGCCATCGCGTTTAATATTTCCGCGCTCATCTAACTCAACTTCGAGTTGTTCAAGAAGAACAGATTTTTCTGGACCAGTAAAGCCCATGGCCAAGAAAACAAAATCAGCAGGTAGTTCTTTTTCGGTTCCTGGAACTGGTTCAAACTTTCCGTTAGTGAACTCTGTCTCAACTATTTTCAGCGCCTTCAGATTGCCATTTCCATCCCCGATGAACTCTTCAGTGCTAACTGCGAAGATTCGGTTATCGAGTTCTTCATGTGCAGATGACACGCGATAGATCATGGGGTAAGTAGGCCAAGGTTGTCCGCTTGGTCGCTCTTCTGTAGGACGCGGCATAATTTCTAGTTGTGTAACACTGGCAGCGCCTTGTCGAATAGAAGTACCTAAACAATCCGCGCCAGTGTCTCCCCCACCAAGAATTACCACGTGTTTGCCCGCGACGTTTATATCTGGATTAGTTACTTCACCGAGAGCTTGCTTATTTCCCCAAGGTAAGAACTCCATCGCTTGATAAACGCCTTTATTTTCCCGACCTTTAATTGGCAAATCGCGCCATTGGGTGGCACCGATTGCTAGAACAATTGCGTTGTACTTTCTACGTAGGTCAGCGCCAGTTAACTCGACTCCCACATTTACTCCGGGACGAAAGCGAGTACCTTCTTTCTCCATCTGGTTCAGACGGCGATCAAGAACGCTCTTCTCCATTTTAAATTCTGGAATTCCATAGCGTAAAAGCCCACCAATTTTATCTGCTCGCTCGTAAACCACAACGGTATGTCCGGCACGAGTTAGTTGCTGTGCTGCGGCAAGTCCAGCAGGACCAGAACCTATGACTGCAACAGTTTTTCCAGTCAGACGATCCGGTGGCAATGGTTTTACATTTCCGGCGCCAAACGCTTCTTCAATAGTACGAAGTTCCACTTGTTTAATTGTTACAGCATCGGCATTAATGGATACTACGCAAGCAGTTTCGCAAGGCGCTGGACAGAGACGACCAGTAAATTCTGGGAAGTTATTTGTCGCGTGAAGTCGCGCCATCGCTTCTTCCTTATCGCCGCGCCACATCAAATCGTTCCATTCTGGAATTAGATTTCCGAGCGGGCAACCCTGATGGCAGAACGGAATTCCGCAATCCATGCAGCGCCCTGCTTGCTTCTGCAGATGCTCCAGGCTTTGCGGTTCATAAACTTCCTGCCAATCTTGAATGCGCACATCGATTGGTCGACGCTTTGGCAACTCACGTGGAGTTGTCATAAATCCTCTTGGATCAGCCATTTGCCGCAACCTCCATCACATATTGATCAATAGGTAAGCCATCTTTGGTAGCTCGCTCGATTGCTGCAAGTACTCGCGCATAATCACGCGGCATCACAAGAGAGAATCGGCTTAATGAAGCTGGCCAATCCTTTAACAATTCTGATGCGACTTCAGATCCGGTTTCAGCATGGAATGCAGAAACATAACCCTTGAGCGCATCTTTCTGATCTTCCGGAACGGCCAAAATATCTACCATCTCGGGGTTTACAAGTGCTGGAATCAAATCGAGTACAAATGCGCGACCACCAGACATACCGGCAGCAAAATTGCGACCAGTGCGGCCAAGAACAACAACTGCGCCACCTGTCATGTATTCGCAACCGTGATCGCCGATTCCTTCAACCACAGCGGTGGCTCCAGAGTTTCGAACGCAGAATCGCTCGCCAACTAGGCCACGAATAAATATTTCACCTGAAGTTGCTCCATAACCAATTACATTTCCAGCAATTACGTTTTCATTTGAAGCAAAAACTGCGCGCTCATCAGGACGCAGGACCACTCGTCCACCAGAAATTCCTTTGCCTACATAGTCATTACTATCACCGTAGAGTCGAAGCGTTATTCCACTTGGTAGAAATGCTCCTAGTGATTGACCTGCGGAACCTCGCAGAGTTACATCAATTGTTCCCGCCGGCAAGCCATCAGCTCCATAACGACGAGTGACTTCTGCTCCCAACATTGTTCCCACTGTGCGGTTTACGTTGCGCACCGGAAGATCAATACGAACTGGCTCGCCTTTTTCTAATGCTGGCGCCGACAGTGAGATCAATTGATTATCAAGGGCAACGGCAAGTCCGTGATCTTGGAATGTTGTTCGATATAAAGGTGAATCAACATCTGGTCGGACCAACAGCGGTGCCAGATCCAATCCACTTGCCTTCCAGTGGTTTACCGCATCACGAGTGTCCAGAAATTCAACGCGTCCGATCGCCTCTTGCAGTGTTCGCATACCGAGCTTCGCCAAAATTTCGCGAACTTCCTCGGCGATATATTCAAAGAAGGTTTCTACGAATTCAGGCTTACCAGTAAATTTCTTTCGTAACTCTGGGTTTTGTGTGGCTACGCCAACTGGGCAAGTATCTAAGTGACAGACCCGCATCATTACGCATCCAGATACAACTAGTGGCGCAGTTGCAAAACCGTATTCTTCAGCGCCAAGGAGTGCGGCAATTACAACATCGCGACCGGTTTTTAACTGACCATCTGCTTGGACAACGATTCGATCACGCAAGCCATTTAGCAATAACGTCTGCTGCGTTTCGGCCAGGCCGAGTTCCCAAGGCGCACCTGCATGCTTTAGCGAAGTAAGTGGTGACGCACCAGTTCCACCATCGTGACCAGATATGAGAACTACATCGGCATGCGCTTTCGATACACCCGCTGCAACTGTTCCGACACCGACTTCGGCAACTAACTTCACGTGGATACGCGCATTCTTATTGGCATTTTTTAAATCGTGGATTAGCTGAGCGAGGTCTTCGATTGAATAAATATCGTGATGTGGGGGCGGTGAAATTAGACCTACACCAGGAGTTGAGTAACGAACTTTTGCAATCCATGGATAAACCTTGTTGCCAGGTAATTGGCCACCTTCGCCAGGTTTTGCGCCTTGCGCGATCTTGATTTGAATGTCATCGGCATTTACTAAGTAATTACTTGTAACACCAAATCGACCACTGGCAACTTGTTTAATCGCGCTTCGCTTGGAATCCCCATTCTCCATCGGAATATTGCGATCTGGATCTTCTCCGCCCTCACCTGTATTGGATTTTGCTCCCAATCGATTCATCGCGATCGCCAAAGTTTCATGGGCTTCCTGCGAAATTGAACCGTATGACATCGCACCTGTAGAAAAACGTTTCATAATCTCAGAGATTGGCTCTACTTCATCGATTGATATCGCAGGACGTTCTGCATCCTTGAATGCAAAGAGTCCACGTAAAGTCATTAGAGATTTACTTTGTTCATCAACCTTGCTGGTGTATCGCTTAAAGATGTCATATCGCTTTGAGCGAGTGGAATGCTGTAGCGCAAAGACTGTCTCAGGATTAAACAAATGTGGCTCTCCATCACGGCGCCACTGGTATTCCCCGCCAATTGGAAGGCGCTTGCTTCCCGGAATTTCTCCGCCCGGTGGATAAGCAATGTGGTGTCGGGCAATAGTTTCTTCAGCGATTAAGTCCAGACTAATTCCGCCTAAGCGAGAGGTTGTTCCTACGAAATATTCGTCAACAACTTCTTGGGATAAGCCGATCGCTTCAAAAACTTGCGCTCCGGTATATGAAGCGATTGTTGAAATCCCCATTTTTGACATAACTTTGAGAACACCTTTTCCAAGGCTCTTGATTACGTTGCGAACTGCCTTCTCAGGTGTTATTCCGGTTATGACTCCCTGAAGTACTAAATCCTCAGCTGATTCCATTGCGAGATACGGATTTACCGCAGCGGCGCCGTAGCCAATTAGAAGAGCGACATGGTGAACCTCTCGAACATCTCCGGCTTCAACGACAAGACCAACTTGTGTGCGAGTTTTTTCACGGATTAAATGATGATGCACAGCCGCGGTGAGCAACAGTGAAGGGATTGGAGCATCTTCAGCGTCGCCATTGCGATCAGATAGAACAATTATGTGAGCACCCGCAGCAATTGCATCCGAGACTTCGCGTTTGATTTCCTCCAAACGAGTCTGCAGAGTATTTCCATCACCCGAAACCGGAAATAATCCGCGGACTACATAGGCCGCTAGCTCTGGGTATTCATCATCAACATTTACGTGAATGATCTTTGATAGCTCATCATTATCAATTACTGGGAATGCTAAAGATATTTGGCGGCAAGATTCGGGACCCGGGTCTAACAAATTGTGCTCAGGTCCAATAGATCCGCCCAAACTTGTAACCAATTCTTCACGAATAGCATCAAGTGGCGGGTTAGTGACCTGTGCGAAAAGCTGTGAGAAGTAGTCAAACAACAAACGTGGTTTCTCAGATAGCGCTGCTATCGGAGAATCGGTACCCATTGAACCCAGCGCTTCCATACCGTTTTTCGCCATCGGCGTTAATAAAATACGCAACTCTTCTTCGGTGTATCCGAAAGCACGTTGGCGACGCACAACTGATGAGTGAGGATAAACGATGTGTTCTCTGGAAGGCAGATCACTTAACTTCATCATTCCGTCTTCAAGCCATTTCCCGTAAGGGGCGCTGTCGGCCAATGAATCTTTGATCTCATCATCTTCAATAATTCGACCAGCTTCAATGTCTACCAGGAACATCTTGCCTGGCTGCAGGCGACCTTTACGAACGATCTTTTCTGCAGGAAAATCTAATACGCCAACTTCGGATGCAAGTACGACTAGTCCATCATCGGTAACCCAAAATCGCGACGGACGAAGACCATTGCGATCAAGTACTGCACCAACTTGATGGCCATCGGTAAATGTCACGCAAGCTGGTCCATCCCAAGGCTCCATTAGAGATGCGTGAAAAGCATAAAAATCGCGGCGCTTCTGCGACATGGTTGTGTGATTTTCCCAAGCTTCAGGAATCATCATCAAAACTGAATGCGGAAGTGAACGTCCACCAAGATAGAGAAGTTCTAAAACTTCATCGAAGGATGCTGAATCACTGCCCGACATTTCCACGATTGGAAATAACCGAGTTAAATCCCCCGGAATTAGTTCACTTGCGAGTAAAGATTCGCGTGCTCGCATCCAATTTCGATTACCTTTAACAGTGTTTATTTCACCGTTGTGGGCAATGAATCGATAAGGGTGAGCAAGAGGCCATGACGGGAATGTATTGGTAGAAAAACGTGAATGTACGAGCGCTAAAGGCGACACAACGCGTTCATCGCTTAAGTCAGGGAAAAATTCTTCGAGCTGGCCGGTGGTAAGCATTCCCTTGTAGACAATTGTTTGGGATGAAAGTGAAGGGAAGTAAAGTTCAAGTGCGTGCTCAGCACGCTTGCGCAAGCAAAAAGTTAAACGGTCTAATTCAATTCCGCTTTCTTTATTTTTGCCTGCCAGAAAGAGTTGTTCAAATTTTGGCATTACAGATAGCGCAGTCTGGCCAAGTGAAGATGAATCAATTGGGAGATCGCGCCAACCTAAAACAATGAGACCTTCTTGCGCTGCAATTTTGGAGATTTCATCGCGAACTTCTGCGCCTTGGGCTATGAATGCAATACCTGTTGCATATGCACCTTGTGCAGGCAGATCAAAATCCACAACAGCGCGATAGAAAGCATCCGGGATGCGAATTAAAATTCCTGCACCATCACCACTGTCTGGTTCAGCACCTGATGCGCCGCGGTGTTCCATATTGCGTAAGGCAGTTAAAGCTTTAGCAACGATTTCGTGTGTTGCAACTTTCTTTAGCGTGGCAACCATTGCAACACCGCATGCATCATGCTCGTTCGCAGGGTCGTAAAGACCAACACGTGCTGGATAATTAGATGCAAGGACCATCTGATTCACACTCCTGTTGTCCACACTTGAAATTTAGTGAGGGACAACTTTGGCCCTAAAGATCAACGACCCGAGGATCGTTGCAAGGCAAAAGGGTAGCAAGAGATAGCGCAAATGGGCATACTCAAAATCTGGCTTTAAACCGACCGGGCTTAGATGCCGCTCACATGCAAAATTTGACCGATGCCCGCTGTGATTGCCATTCCGATGCAACCTCCCAGGATTACACGCAGAGTTGGGGCCAAGATCTTTGATCCAGCGGTCTTGGCGCTGATAACCCCAGTGATTACTAATCCCATGACTGTGAAACCGACGATGCTAAGTGCAACCTGACCGGTCGTTGGAGCAAATGCACCAGCGAATGGAATCAAACCGCCAGATGTAAATGCAGCAGCAGATGCAATTGCAGCCTGCACCGGACGTGCTTTGGTATGTTCAAATTGTCCAAGCTCATCGCGTAAATGCGCTTCTAGCGGATCACGATCATGCATGGCAGTTGCAACCTGCAACGCCAACTCAGGGGTCAGCCCACGTTTAATATAAATTTCTTGGAGCTCAAGTAGTTCTGATTCTGGATCAACCTTTAGATGCTCAATCTCAAGCAAGCGATCCGATTCTTCAATGTCATTCTGCGAACGCACTGAGACATATTCTCCAACAGCCATAGACATTGCGCCAGCAACTATTCCGGCTGCACCTGCTGTCACAAGAAAACCTTGAGAATCGGCGCCGCCAACTTTCGCTGCGGTGATACCAATCATTAAAGATGCGGTCGAAACTAAACCGTCGTTTGCGCCAAGTACAGCAGCGCGCAACCAGCCCGCTCTGTGAGTTCGATGATGCAGATTGCGTTGATATACATCTTCTAGCGCCATGTGATGAGCCTACCTGATATCGGTTATTTCTCTTCGACAATATGTATCGGTGGCTTGCTCTGTAATCGATAAAAGATGAATAACCCTAAAAAGAGGATGCCAATACTGGTCCATTGATTAAGCCGCAGACCGCCAATATTTTGAGCATCATCTATTCGTAAGCCTTCGATAAAGAAGCGACCAAGTGAATATCCTGTGATATAGATTGCAAAGGTTGAGCCAGTTGCCCAGCGTTTTCCAGCGATAATCAGGCCGATGGCTAGCGCTGATGACCAGAGCGCTTCATATAAAAATGTTGGGTGAAATGTTTCAAAAAGACCATACCCGCGCGGCCGATACTTGTACGGAATCTCTAAACCCCACCAAGTATCTAGCGGGCGGCCAAAGAGTTCTGCATTAAACCAATTTCCAAAACGCCCGATGGCTTGCGCAAAAAGAATTCCCGGAGCTATCTCATCTAGAAATACTGCAAAACTTGGCAACTCCATCTCTCTGCGCAATCTGCGATATGAAATCAGCGCACCGAGAGCACCCAGTGCGATGGCGCCCCAAATACCCAGTCCACCATTCCAAATTTTTAAAATTGCAAACAGATCACCGTTGGCTCCAAAATATTGCTCTGGCGTAGTTACTACGTGATACAGGCGTCCGCCAATAATTCCGGCAGGCACGGCGATCACTGCAACTTCTGAGACAACACCTTTTAGTTGCATGCCTTGTTTAGCGCCTGCAGAAATCAACCGCCTATCCCCCAGCCAAATAGCCAAAGCGATTCCGGCAATTATGCAAAGTGCATAAAAATGAAATGTCAGCGGGCCGATAGCAACTTGCGACAGAGTCGGAGTTGGTATCGACTTAAGCATGGCTAGGCTTTTTCGATAGCGAGCATGAATTCAGCCAAACTTGCATAGGCCTTATTGCGATCGATTTCCTTACCATTAATCAAAACGGTTGGAGTCGAGTTGATATTTCGTTTAGCACCTTCTTCAGCAACGTTCTTCACCCAACCTAGGTATTTATTGCCAGACACGCACTTGTCATATTCAGGGCTAGAGATGCCAAGACCGAGACCAAGAGTTGAGAAATAAGAAGAAGTCCATGCACCTGAGTTTTCGCTTGGCTGGTTGGCAAATAGAGTTTTGTGAAGTTGTAAGAATTTTCCTTCATCGGCTGAACATGCGGCGGCATTGGCTGCGATCTGTGATTCCCCGCCTAAGAATGAGAGCGTGTGGAATGCGACTTTGGCCTTTTTGGTAGTAATAAGTTCCTCAATGTACTCACCGCTGATGCTTTCGAAACGTGCGCACGCTGGGCATTGGAAATCTTCGTAAATTTCAATAAAAGGCGCATCGGTCAACTCTTTATTAAAGACGATGCCATATCCGTCTTCAGCTGAAACACTTGCAGGAATCGCAGCAGTGGTATCTGTCTGCTTAGAAAGTAGCGTTGGAACAAGCATGATCAAGGCAACACCGACTACCACTGCAATTACTAGATTGCGCGTGAAGTTATCTTTTCCGCCCGATGGATTCTTTGCCTTAGACATTCTTACTCCACATCTCCTTTTATCTCAGAAATTACTTTTGGCTTCTTATCAATAGAAAACTTAGTTAAAGGGTAGCGAACCAAATACGCTGCGAGAAATACTAGGCCCAGATCCCTGAGAATTTCCTGTAAGTAACGTGTGTCTTCTGCAGCCACTGTGCCGCCCCCGCCAAAGCAGCCACAGTCGATATTCAAACCTCGGGCCCATGCCTGGGCAATGGCGATAATGAAGATAAACATTGTGAATCCGCCAAGGGCTGCGACCACGCGAGTTAGCGCTCCCAAAATTAAGAGAGCGCCCAGCGCCATCTCGATAGGCGGCAAAATTAAACCCAATAAATTTGCGATTGAAATTGGCAACATCTCATATGAGCGAACTGCCATTTGCGAAATATCAGGTTTATTTATTTTTAAAAAGCCTGCTGCAAATAGCACACCTCCGAGTATCAATCTGGCGATCAATCCAAACCAAGGCTGTAGCGCTAAATGTTTATTCTTCATCGCCCTTCACGTACTCCTTTAGCTAATTCGCGCGCCAATTCAGTAACGGCGACTAAGCCAGATTCCTCATCAGGTGCATCTTGTATGGCTTTTATGAAAGCAGATCCAACAATTACGCCATCAGCGTATGCCGCCACGCCTTTAGCTTGTTCACGAGTTGATACTCCAAGACCAACTGCTACGGGTAGAGATGTTGTTTTACGAACTCGCGCAACTAAATCTGCAGCACCTGTAGAGACCGAGGTTCGTGCACCGGTTACTCCCATGACACTTGCCACGTATACAAAGCCACTGCACTTAGCGGTGACTTGAGCTAATCGAGCATCGCTAGTACTTGGTGCAACCACATAAATCGGATTGATCGAAGAGCTATCGGTTGCACTTATCCATCCCTGTGATTCCTCAATAGTTAAATCGGGGGTGATTACACCCGAGCCGCCATTTGCTGCGATCGCGGCAGAAAATTCTTTAACTCCATACTTTTCAATTGGATTCCAGTAAGTCATTACAACTGCTGGAACCTGCGCACTTGCTGTAGCCAGCGCCTGAAAAACTTCTGCCGCACCTGTTCCATTTTCTAGCGATGTCACAGCGGCCGCCTGGATCGTTGGGCCATCCATTACTGGATCGCTATATGGAAAACCGATTTCGATTGCATCTACACCACCGGCGATAAATGCCGCGATAACTCTTTGACACCCAGCCTGAGTTGGAAATCCTGCAGGGATATAAGCGATTAGCGCTGCGCGATTTTCAGCACGTACCTTTGCAAAAAGATTATCTAAAGCAGTCATTAACCCAGTGGAATTCCAAAGTAATCCGCTGCTGTATTCACATCTTTATCACCGCGACCAGAGAGATTAATGACAATAATCGCATCCTTACCAAGTTCGTTACCGACTTGTAGGGCACCCGCTAAAGCATGCGCTGTTTCGATCGCCGGGATTATGCCTTCTGTTTTGCACAACAACGCAAAGGCGTGCATCGCTTGCTCATCAGTAATCGCGCGATATTCGGCGCGACCAATGTCATGTAAATATGCATGCTCTGGACCAACTCCCGGATAATCAAGTCCAGCAGAAATCGAATGTGACTCGACAGTTTGTCCATTTGCATCTTGAAGAACATAAGAACGAGTTCCATGTAGCACGCCAGGTGTTCCACCAGAAATAGTTGCTGCATGACGGCCTGTTTCCACTCCGTCACCACCCGCTTCTAGTCCGATTAAACGAACTGATGGATCTGAGATAAATCGATGGAAAATTCCGATCGCATTTGAACCACCGCCAACACATGCCATGACAACATCTGGAAGTCGACCGGTTAAGGCAAGTACTTGTTCGCGAGTTTCTTCGCCGATGATTTTATGAAAATCTCGAACCATCGTTGGGAACGGGTGCGGCCCCGCCACTGTGCCTAATAAATAATGCGTAGTTTCAACATTTGTCACCCAGTCGCGCATCGCTTCATTGATGGCATCTTTAAGAGTTCGTGAACCTGAGGTTACCGGAATGACTTCGGCGCCGAGTAATTTCATACGGGCAACGTTTAGCGCCTGTCGCTTGGTATCTTCTTCACCCATATAAACAACGCATTCAAGTCCCATCAACGCAGCAGCAGTTGCCGACGCAACTCCGTGTTGGCCGGCACCGGTTTCAGCGATAATGCGCTTTTTTCCCATACGTTTTGTCAGCAGCGCTTGGCCAAGAACATTATTGATCTTGTGACTACCCGTGTGATTTAAATCTTCGCGTTTCAAAATTATGCGTGCGCCACCCGCATGCTCTGCAAATCGTTTCGCTTCAGTAATAATGCTTGGTCGACCCGAATACGTGCGGTGAAGTTCTGCGAGTTCTGCAGCAAATTTTGGATCAAGTTGTGAACTGCGATGCGCTTCTTCTAGTTCTTCAAGAGCGCTAATTAGCGCTTCCGGTACAAAGCGGCCACCGTATGGACCGAAGTGTCCCAATATTTGCGAAACATCAATCTGTGGCTCAGTACTCATTCTTCAAGCCTACCCTTGACCCAATAAGGTGCGCATTGCCAATTTGGGATCCCCCGCTGTGACAAGGGCTTCACCTACCAAGATCGCGTTGGCTCCAGCGTTCTGGGCAAATTCCACATCTGCGCGTGAGGCGATGCCGGATTCGGCCACACGAATAAGTGATGGTGGAATACGGGGAATCAAGTCAGCGAATGCTTCCTGGTTAACTTCCAAAGTCTTTAAATTCCGCGAATTGATTCCGACTATCTGCGGTGAAATTTCAAGGGCACGCTCAAGTTCATCGGCAGTATGTACTTCAATTAATGAGGCCATGCCAAGTTCGGTTGCAACATCATAGAAATCTCGCAACTGACTCTTTGAAAGAGCAGCCACGATCAATAGAACCACATCAGCACCATAAGCACGCGCTTCGAAAAATTGATACTCATCGACCATAAAATCTTTTCGCAAAATTGGAATCGTCACGCGCGCACGAACCGCTGCCAAGTCAGCGAGCGAACCTTTAAACCTGCGTTCTTCAGTTAGAACGCTAATTACGCTGGCACCTGCATCTTGATATTGCTCGGCAAGGGATGCTGGATCGGCGATAGCTGATAATGCGCCCTTGCTTGGTGATGAACGTTTTACTTCTGCGATAACTTTCATTTGCTCACCAAGTAGCGCTGCGTATGCGTCAAGTGCGTCAGGTGCTTGTGACATTTGCTCGTGAATCTGACTAAGCGGTTTGCGTCGTCGCGCTAGATCTTCGCGAACTCCTTCGATGATCGAATCAAGAACACTCACTTTTCACCTGATTCTTGTGTCGGATCAATACCGTTATCCAATGCGCTCCAGGGAGTGTGCGTCTTTGGCTTTCGCTCATATCTAGTAGAAAGTTTAAATCGTCTGGAAATGAGAAAGACTAAAACCATCACGGCAATAATCGAGAAGAGAACCGGTGCAAAATCTGACATCTACTTCTGCTTCAATCTATTGGCTGCGCTAATAGCGCCCAACACCGCTGCTGCTTTATTTAAACATTCTTGATTTTCAGATTCAGGATCAGAATCGGCAACAACTCCGGCACCAGCCTGAACATAGGCCATCCCACCATGAATCAATGCGGTACGGATTGCGATACAAGTGTCGATATTGCCAGTGAAATCTAAATAACCAATGGCACCGCCATAAAGTCCACGACGAGTTGGCTCCAACTCTTCAATAATTTCCATGGCACGTGGCTTGGGGGCACCCGATAACGTTCCAGCTGGAAAGACTGCAAATAAAGCATCCACCGGAGATTTGTCGGTAGCAAGTTCACCAATTACCGTAGAAACGATATGCATAACGTGTGAATATCTCTCGATATGCATAAAATCAATTACTTCTACAGATCCTGGCGCACAAATCCGACCAAGATCGTTACGTCCCAAATCAACTAGCATTAAATGTTCTGCGCGCTCTTTAGGATCTGCCAACAACTCTTCACCTAAGCGATGATCTTCTTCGGCAGATGCTGAACGTTTACGTGTGCCAGCAATGGGATGCACCATTACTTCTTTGCCCGTAACTTTAACTAGCGCTTCTGGACTAGAGCCAACTACCTCGATGCCATCAGTAAATCGGAATAAATACATATATGGGCTGGGGTTGTGAAGTCGCAGCATGCGATAGACCTCAAGGGCATCGGCGCTACATTCCATTGCAAACCGTTGTGACAATACGATTTGAAAAGCCTCGCCTGCGACAATCTCTTCTTTAGCCTGCAGAATTTTAGATACATATTCATCGCCAGTTATGTTGCGTGAGAATTCTGGCTGCACCTTGCTGGGTAATTCATCTACGTAACCAGGAAGTGAACCTTGAAGTTCAGATTGCATACGATCTAATCGAGATTGCGCATCAATGAATGCTTGATCTACTCGTTCACCACTGCCATCCCAGTTGATGGCGTTGGCAATTAGTGTGATCGTTCCTTCAGCGTGATCCATAACTGCTAGATCGCTAGTTAACATAAAAGCTAGTTCGGGCAGAGCGATATCTTTCTTGCTCAGTGTTGGTAATTTCTCTAAACGTCGCACAGAGTCATAACCCATATAACCAACTAGTCCACCTGTAAGCGGTGGCAGTCCGTCAATTTTTGGTGACCGCAAATGTGCCGCAGATAAGCGAAGCGCATCAAGTGGATCGATTCCAACTGGCGCACCAGCAGGGGTTGTTCCAACCCAAATCGCTTTGCCATCTTTTTCACTTAAAGTTGCTTGGCTGTTTGCTCCAATAAATGAATAGCGTGACCAAGCTCCCCCATGTTCGGCTGATTCAAGCAAGAAAGTAGATGGTGAGTTCTTGGCTAATTTGCGATAAACACCTAGAGGTGTCTCGCTATCAGCTAAGAGTTTGCGATAAACCGGAATAACGTTAAAACTCTTGGCGTACTCACGAAATTCTTCGATATTCAATTCATTCCACCGGTTTCAGTAGAAAGAGAAATTGGATTGTGGAAACAAGTGCCCTTACCGGTGTGACAAGCCGCTCCAACTTGTTCGACTTGCAGCAATAAAGCATCGCCGTCGCAATCTAGTGAAATTGATATGACTTTCTGGGTGTGGCCAGAAGTAGCACCTTTCTCCCAAAGCTCATTTCGACTGCGGCTCCAATAAGTAGCACGCCCAGTATCAATTGTTATGGCAAGTGATTGAGCGTTCATATACGCGAGCATCAACACTTCACCAGATTTGTAATCCTGAGCGATTGTTGGGATCAATTCTTCAGAATTTTTCAGGCGCGTCGCAACATCATCTGGAAGGTGCACGCTCATGGTTGCATTCTGCCTTAGACAGTGGCGTTGGTGCGAATGGAATATCCCTGGGCGCTCAAGTACTTCTTCACATCACTAATTCGATGTACCCCGAAGTGAAAAACACTTGCCGCAAGTAAAGCATCAGCCCCGGCATCTAAGGCTGCGGCGAAATCTTCGAGAGAACCTGCTCCGCCGCTGGCAATTAGCGGAACCTTTGAAATGGCGCGAACGGCGGTAATCATTCCGATGTCATATCCAGCACGAGTGCCATCCGCATCCATTGAGTTAAGTAAAATTTCCCCTGCTCCAAGTGCGCAGGCTTTTTCTACCCAAGCTAACGCGTCAAGACCTGCGCTCTGGCGGCCACCATGAGTTGTGACTTCAAAACCCGATTCGGTTCGTGCTCTGCGTGCATCAATAGATATCACTAATACTTGTGAGCCAAAGCGATCAGCAATTTCTGCAATTAACTCTGGACGCGCTATCGCCGAAGTATTTATTGAAACTTTATCGGCGCCTGCTCGTAACAATCTATCAACATCTTCAACGGTACGAATTCCGCCTCCGACGGTTAAGGGAATAAACACTTGCTCTGCCGTTTTACGTACTACATCCAAAGTTGTTTCACGATCTGAGCTGCTGGCAGAAATATCTAAAAAGGTAAGTTCGTCAGCACCCTCTGCGTTATAGAGCGAAGCCATTTCTACGGGATCGCCAGCATCTACTAAGTCTGTGAAGTTGACCCCCTTTACGACGCGACCATCTGTGACGTCTAGACAAGGAATAATGCGTATAGATAGCGCCATTAAATTGCGCCCTTGGTTAGCGTTAGCGCTTCTTCTAGCGTGAACGCACCGGCGTAAAGTGCTTTACCAACGATTGCACCTTCGACTCCAATTTCATGCAAGGCAGCAAGCGCTGCAATGTCGGCAAGAGATGAAATTCCACCACTTGCTACAACTGGTTGCTTGGTAACTGCACAAACTTGCTTAAGCAGTTCTAGGTTTGGCCCTTGCAAGGTCCCATCTTTTGTTACATCTGTAACTACATATCGAGCACATCCATCACGCTCTAACCTGGCAAGCGTTTCAAATAAATCTCCACCTTCTTTAGTCCAGCCGCGCGCGGCCAAGACACTTCCACGAACATCTAGACCCACTGCGATTCGATCACCATGTTCGGCGATAACGCGCGCAGTCCACTCAGGATTTTCCAGCGCAGCAGTTCCTAAATTAACGCGACGACATCCAGTTGCCAAGGCGCGGTTTAAAGAGTCGTCATCTCGAATTCCGCCAGATAGTTCAACCTTTATATCCAACTTCCCTACGACTTCTGCCAACAGTGCGCTGTTATCTCCCCGACCAAAAGCGGCATCTAAATCGACCAGGTGCAACCATTCGGCGCCAGCCTTTTGAAATTCTAAGGCGACTTCTAGTGGCTGGCCATAAATACTTTCGCGCGCAAGTTCACCTTGTACCAACCGCACCGCTTTACCATCTTTAACATCCACAGCAGGAAGAAGTTCTAAGTAGTTTGAATTATTCATAGCATTGCCACCCAGTTCTTGATCAGCGCTAAGCCAGCATCCCCCGATTTTTCAGGATGAAACTGCGTTGCGCAAATAGCGCCATCTTCAACCGCACTCAAAAACTTTTCACCATGTGTAGTCCAAGCCTGTGCAACACCTACCGAAGCCTTAGCCGCATATGAGTGAACGAAGTAGAAAGATTGATCTGTAATGCCATTAAATAAATTTGAATTACCTGTTACAGAAACGGTATTCCAACCCATGTGTGGCAATATCGGAGCTTCTAGCTTTGAAATACTTTCTTGCCAAACACCAACACCCTTATGTAGTTCTCCATTGGTATGTTCATCGCCCTCGCGAAAAAAAATCTGCATTCCCACACAGATTCCGAGCGTTGGTCTTTGCCCCACAACCCGAGCGCGAACTGTCTCATCTCCACCTACGCTAATTAAGCCACGCATGCATGCAGCAAATGCACCAACACCTGGAACAACTAATCCAGCAGCGTTTAGCGCAATATCTCTGTCGGAAGTAACAACTACCTCAACACCACTTCGTTCGAAAGCGCGTTGGGCCGATCGTAAATTTCCTGACCCGTAGTCAAGGATTGCAATCACTATTACAGCGAACCTTTGGTTGAAGGAACTCCTGCGATTCCACCGTCAAGTGATACCGCGTCACGTAGTGCGCGAGCTACCGCTTTAAATTGCGCTTCAAAAACGTGGTGGGCATTGCGACCTTCAAGTACGCGAATGTGAAGCGCGATATGGGCCTCAGCAACAATGGATTCCCAAATATGTTTGCCTAGAGTTGTATCAAAAGTGCCAATTAGCTCAACAATTTCTGGTTGGCGATGCACTAGGTATGGACGACCCGACAGATCAACCGCCGCCTGAACCAGAACTTCATCAAGAGGAACCATGGCATCACCAAAGCGGCGGATACCAATTTTATCGCCAAGTGCTTCACGCAAAGCTTGGCCAAATGCAAGAGAGGTATCTTCGACTGTGTGATGAGAATCGACATGAATATCGCCAGTTGTCTTAACGGTTAAATTAAATCCAGAGTGCTTGCCTAGTTGCGAAAGCATATGGTCAAAGAACGGAACGCCGGTATCTACAGAAATTGCGCCTTCACCATCTAGGTTTAACTCCACAATTACATGTGACTCTTTAGTCTTGCGTTCTACGCGCGCAGTTCTCATTGGCTCTCTCCGTTCAGAATTTCTTGCAGGGCTTGAATGAATCTTTCATTTTCGGCTTCATTGCCAATGGTCATACGTAAGTGATCCAATAATCCCACATCTCTGATCAGAACTCCGCGATCTAGCAATTGCTGCCATAACTGCGCGGGCTTCATGGGAAATCCGGAGAAAAGAATGAAATTGGCTTGGCTAGGAACAACTTGCAGACCTAGTTTTTCAATAGCAGCCACCGTTGATCTGCGCGCTTCTATGAGGGTTGAAACATTTCCAAGGAGTTCGCTTTCATATTGCAGAGCAACCTCGGCGGCTGCTTGGGTTAAGGAACTCAAGTGATAAGGCAGCCGCACTAAGAACATAGCCGAAACCACTTCTTTATTTGCAATCAAGTAGCCCAAGCGGGCACCAGCGAAGGCGAAGGCTTTGCTCATAGTTCGGATAACAACCAAATTGGAATGTTTAGCAAGTAGCGTCACGGCAGATGGCAGATCCGAGAATTCAGCGTATGCCTCATCAACAATTAGAAGACCATTAACTTGCCCCGTTGCTGTAGCTAACTCTTCAATTTCTGCCAGAGTAACGGTTGTACCGGTTGGATTATTTGGCGTAGTAATGAAAGTTAGGCCTGGTTTAATTCTGGCAATATCTGACTTTGCCTTCGCCAAGTCGAGTGAGAAGTCAACGCGACGACCGCCATCGTTCCAATCGGTTCCGATCACTTTTGCAATTAGTGGGTGCATCGAATACGAAGGTGTAAATCCCAGTGCTGGACGTTCTCCAAAGGCCATAAAGAGAGATTGGATAATCTCGTTACTTCCATTGGCTGGCCAAATTTCCTCTCTTTTGAAAGCAGTACCAGATAAAGAATTTATAAATTTTGCTAGGCCATCTCGTAACGTGACGGCATCGCGATCTGGATATCTATTTAGATTTACAGCAATGCTGCTAATGCGATCTGCGATGGCTTGGACAAGTTCTGGTGATGGTGGATAAGGGTTCTCGTTTGTGTTCAGTGTGGCTTGTGCCGGAACTTGAGGTGCGCCATATGGAGAAAGTGGTTTCAGGTCATCGCGCAAGGGCATCCAGAGCGGCCATTTTTGATCGCTCATAAATTTTCCAATCGCGCAGTCATCGCTTCACCGTGTGCCGGCAAATCTTCAGAGTTAGCCAATGTAATTACTGTTGCAGCAATCTCTACAAAGGCGCTCTCGGAATACTCGACATAGTGCAAACCGCGCAGGAATGTTTGAACAGATAAACCACTGCTGTGGCAAGCGCATCCGCCGGTAGGCAATACGTGATTTGATCCAGCCGAATAATCTCCGAGTGAAACTGGAGAAAACCTACCGATAAATACCGCGCCAGCATTGCGGATTTGCAGAGCGTCAAGTGCGGCGTTCTTAGTTTGAATCTCTAAGTGTTCAGCTGCGTAAGCATTTACGACATCCAACCCTTGAGCAATGGAATCGACTAAAACAATTGCAGATTGAATACCGCCAAGTGCTTCACGTATGCGATCAGCATGTTTAGTTTTCGCAACACGCGTGAGCAATTCTGCGGCAACCTCATCGGCAAGGTTTAATGAATCAGTCACTAATACCGCAGCAGCGATTACATCGTGTTCGGCTTGGCTAATCAGATCCGCTGCAACATCGGAGGCAATTGCGCTTTCATCGGCGAGAATTGCAATTTCAGTTGGTCCGGCCTCAGAATCAATTCCGATGACACCGCGAAGTGCTCGTTTAGCTGCGGCAACGTAGATATTTCCCGGTCCGGTTACGAGATCGCATTTTTCTGATAAACCTTCCATGCCATAGGCAAAGAGTGCGATTGCTTGCGCTCCCCCAATTGCGTAAACCTCTTTAATGCCGAGCAGTGCACAGGCTGCCAAGATGGTGGGGTGCGGTAGTCCACCGAACTCCTTCTGCGGTGGAGAAGCGATTGCGATACTAGAAACTTTTGCAATTTGGGCGGGAATAACATTCATTAAAACGCTACTTGGATAAACAGCGCGTCCACCTGGAACATATAGACCAACTCGATCCACTGGGATCCAACGTTCAGTGACCAAACCGCCATCGACAACACGAGTAGTTTTCTCTGTGCGAATTTGATCGGTATGAACTTTTTGGATTCGCACAATTGAAATTTCGAGCGCCTGACGAACCTGTGGATCTAATTCAACCAGCGCCTTGTCTAACGCCTCTTGCGAGACTTTGATTGAGGCTGGAGTAACACCATCAAATTCTTGCGCTAACTTAATTAACTCAGACTCATCACCATTTTTGACGCGTTCCAGTATTGGTTCAACCACTTTCATCGCAGCCGCTATATCTAAAGTCGCACGTGGAATAGCGCGCTGATAGCCAGCCTTGGTAAGAGATTTACCGCGCAGATCAAGCGTACGAATCATGGGCCAAGTCTAATGGCTGGCCCGCAGAACAAGTGCGGTGATTAAATTCGGATCAAGCAGTCTGGTCCGAGAATAGATTTGAGATCAGCGCTCAGACTTGGTGATGCGGTAACCAGCGCATCAATCTTCATAGTGGTTAGAGTTCCTTGATCATCAATTTGCATATGAACTTCACGTTTTCCAGGGTGAGAGCGCAAGATCTCTTTCATGCGATCGACAATAGGCGGCGTGCACTGTGAAACCGGCAGCGAAATTAGCAGCGGACCAACAGGGCCAGTTGAAATATCAAGTGATTTCATTTCTAGTGCGGTAAACCTCACCACTTCATCGCGACGTTCGAATCTTCCGCGTACGGTTACGACTCGATCTTCAATCAAAGTCACAGCATATTGATTGTAAGTATTTGAGAAGAAGAGAACTTCTACTGCGCCTTCGAGATCTTCGAGGCTAACGATCGCCCAAGATGATCCCTGTCGAGAGACTTTTCTTTGTACTCCGGTAATCAGCCCACCAAGTGTGACCACACCATCTGGCGTGCTCTCATCGGCTAACAGTGCACTGATTGACATATCGGTGTTGGAACGCAAAATATGTTCTACGCCTAA
>Ga0114980_10000433_pt1 | contig 30445 bp, 25 predicted proteins | sample S_140806_EF_Meta_FD_87018 | JGI IMG/M metagenome (GOLD analysis project Ga0114980, IMG submission 87018) | Freshwater microbial communities from Lake Simoncouche, Canada to study carbon cycling - S_140806_EF_MetaG | ecosystem: Environmental > Aquatic > Freshwater > Lake | place: Lake...
GTTATTAAGGCCACCCGATGCTTAAAGGTTTCTGGCATTACCCTCAAGTAGTTATAGAAAAAGAAAATAAATACTGGAATGAGCCATAAAAGTACAGTTTGAATTTTATTAAATGGGCGTTTATTCCAAGAGCGGTATAAAAATATGAGCAGAAAAACCGAAACAATAAATGTGGTGTTCGCTATTGTGAGAAAAAACTTATGTGTCCACAAGGCAATGCCAAAGCTAAATGAGGATAAGGAAAATAAGCCTACGCTTAACGGCCAATACATGCTAAATCCACTCGCCCTATTGGCTCGATATTGAAATAGGGCACTTAAGAACAGTCCCAGACCAATTAGCGAAAAAACAATAAAAAAGATTTGGTTGGCTATTTCCATAATCTAAATAGTACTAAAGATAATTAACAATGTCGTTTAAAACGACATTGCGAGCACCGAACCTAGATGAGTGTCTCTTAAATCAACGCAGGACTCACCTAATTTTGTCGGTTTACCCGACAAAATTACTAATCGCCCACTTGCCGATAGTCCCAAAAGATCAGCCTACGCCCCACCTAAGGTGAACTCATACGCTAGTCAAGCTAGATCATAATTAACCACAATCGAGCCAATAGGTCAGCCTAGATTTATATCTACTAATTTGAAATTTGGCCTGCCCAGCACGATTCGAACGTGCGACCTACGCCTTAGCTAAAAGTGGTCTGTAAGGTCTCAACAAATATATCGGCCTGATTAACTGCCCAAGCGGCATCTTCTTCCAAAATGGAATCCTCTTTATAGTCCGCCATCAATCTCAGATCCTCGACTTTGTTTAGTGACTTGCCAAGCTCTACGGAAACTTGACCAGATTTAACAAGCTCAAGACTGAATTTTGATATAAGACCACTATGGGTCTTTGTATTGACTGTTGATTCATCGATACCAGATGCCAAAAGAGCTGCCCTAGCAGCATCAAACATGGCGTAATAAGCACGGTTACAAGCACCATCAACATCCCCAGCATTTAACAAAATTCGAGCTGAAGCTGCTGCAGTTTGAGCTTTAGTAAAAAGTTCTTTCGCCCTCAAAGAACAATGCCTTCATTTTGAATATTCCTTAAAAGACTCGGATTGGAATAATTTTCTGGGTGATCCCACTCCTCCTGCCAAATAGGTAGAGGCTGAATGCGAATGCCGGAGTCTAATAGAACATCATAGGCCAGATCATCCATCGCAAACTTAGTAGCCATAAAGCGGCCCGGTTTGCCTCGCAATAAAATAGCAATATCAGCATCACTCTCACCTTGGTGCGTATTGCGAGCACGACTACCGAATAAAAAAGCCTTGCTGACATCATATTGATGTGCAATTTTTTCCATAAATGCATGAGCTGCATTTTGAGTAGCTAAGTCGATCAGGGTTGTATTCATATGATGTAATTATGCTAAGAAATAGGTATCTGAGCAACAGATACGCACTAAATAGGGGTACTAGTTGAAGTTTTTGGCCTGCCCAGCACGATTCGAACGTGCGACTTGGACCTTAGAAGAATTCGTGGCTGCTAAAAAGTCTATGTATTTCAATAGCTTACAGAGTAAAAATGGCACTGCGTAATAAACTGTGCAATGACTAAGGGTCACTTAAAGTGCCGCTTAAAAGACAAAAAACACCACTAGCCTTAGTAAGTTTGACCTTGGATTAATTTAACTCAAAGAGAGTATCGCCAAATTATTTGATGCGTATATGGCTTATAGCCCAAGACAAACATATTTCATCTCTAAATATTCGTCAATACCCGACGAGCCTCCCTCCCTGCCTAAGCCAGATTGTTTAACACCGCCGAACGGAGCAACTTCAGTAGAGATAAAACCTGTATTTACACCAACTATGCCGTACTCCAGTGCTTCAGCAACGCGCCAAACTCTACCAATATCACGGCTATAAAAATAAGAGGCTAGGCCATATTCACTATGGTTAGCCCAGGAAATTATTTCTTCCTCTTTTTCAAAAGGAATGATTGGTGCAACAGGGCCAAATGTTTCTTCGTATGTCATTAGCATGGTCTTATCCACATTAGATAAAACTGTTGGCTCAAAAAAAGTTCCTTGTGTTTCTACTCTTTTTCCACCTATCAATAATTTAGCACCCTTTGAAACTGCATCTGCAATATGTCTTTCAATCTTTTCAATAGCCTGCTCATCGATCACCGGTCCTTGAGAAATACCTTGATCAAGTCCATTACCTATTTTAATTTTCTTAGTTGCCGTTATAAACTTATCTAAAAATTCATCGCAGACATTTTTATGAACATAAAAACGATTTGCACTAATGCAAGTTTGTCCACCATTGCGATACTTGGAAGCTACTGCCCCGGCAACCGCAGCATCAATATCTGCATCTTCAAATACAATAAAGGGAGCATGGCCACCAAGCTCTAGAGCGAGTTTCTTAATGCTCGGAGAACCTTGTCTCATCAAAATTCTACCGACTTCTGTTGATCCAGTGAATGAAATATGCTTTACATCATTTGATTCACAAAACATCTTACCAAGGGAGATTGATTGGTCTGCATCGGCAGTCACAATATTGATAACCCCCTTTGGGACGCCAGCACGATCAGCTAATTCAGCTAACGCTAAGGCTGATAAAGGGGTCTGCTCGGCTGGCTTAATCACAATCGTGCAGCCTGCAGCCATTGCTGGCGCAATTTTACGAGTGATCATTGCAATTGGAAAATTCCATGGGGTAATGGCAACACAGACGCCAATAGCTTGTTTTAAAACAATAATTCTTTTATCTTTCCAGGTAGAGGCAGGCAGGGAACCCGAAACCCTTTTTGCCTCTTCAGCAAACCATTCTAAAAAGGAAGCGCCGTATAGCACCTCACCTTTCGACTCTTCTAGTGGCTTACCTTGCTCTAAGGTCATGATTGTTGCGAGATCTAGGACATTCTCGATAATAAGGTCATACCAGCGTCGCATAATAATTGAACGCTCTTTGCCAGTGAGCTTACTCCAAACTGGAAAGGCTGCCCCTGCTGCATCAAGAGCTTTCTTTCCAACGATGTCATCGGCATCACAAACATTAGCAATCGAATCTCCAGTTGCTGGATTCAGAACCAAAAAATGGTTTTTACTGGATGTCCACGCACCATTGATATAAGATTCCTGACGAAATAGTCTAGAGTCTTTTAATAAAGTAGCAATATTTTGTGTTACTGAGACCATAAGATCACCTATTAGTTAAAAAGTTTATTCTGCTTGTATCCCCGAAATACGAATTAATTCAGACCACTTTGCTAACTCTCTCTTGATATGTTCCCTCAGCCTATCAGGTGATCCACCGACTATATCAGCGCCTAAATCTGAATAACGCCTCTTTACCTCAGGTAATTCAAGCACTTTGTTTGCAGCGTTATTTAGAGTCATTACAATTGATTGCGATGTTCCTGCTGGTGCATAAAGAGCAAACCAGCCAGATGCTTCAAATCCGGGAATAGTTTCAGCCACAGTTGGAATATCGGGAGCAGCACTTGATCTTGATTTACTTGTAACAGCAAGCGCCCTTAACTTTCCAGACTTGACTAGAGGCAAAGATGATGGAATACCATCAAACATGATGGGTACGTGACCTGCCATTACGTCAGTTAAAGCAGGTGCACTGCCCTTATAGGGAATATGCTGGATATTGATACCAGCACTTCGCTTAAATAACTCTCCAGCCATATGAGGGGTGGATCCTTGGCCAGGCGCTGCTGAGCTTAATTCGCCAGGCCTAGCCTTTGCATAGTCAATTAATTCTTTTAAAGTTTTAGCCGGAAACTCTGGATTTACAACAACAATGTTTGGCGATATGGTGGCCCAAACAATGGGCTCAAAATCTTTGACAGGATCATAGCCGATATTTTTATATAAAAAGGGGTTTATGCTGTGTGTACCGCCGGTTGAAAATAGCAGTGTGTAACCATCGGGTTTTGCCCTGGCAACGTGTTGAGCGCCGATATTTGCACTAGCTCCAGGCCTGTTCTCCACCACAATAGTCTGATTTAAAAAACCTCCTAGTTTTTCAGCAAGTATCCTACCTGTAACATCTGTTGGACCTCCAGGGGGAAAAGGAATAACCATCGTAATCGGCTTAAGAGGATAAGCATCTGGTGCACTATAGGCGCCAAGAGAAATGAGCGCACCACATAAAATTAATAGAATTTTTTTATTTAGAAAATTAAACATTGTCACTCCCTTTGTTAGTTTTTTATTCAGAGGTAGCACCAGATAATTCAATTACTTTACTCCAGCGTTGCTTTTCTATATTAATTGCCGCTTTCATTTCATCCGGAGTTCCGCCCATAGGCTCCAAGCTTATATCTCGCAACATCGTGATAACATCGGGCTTAGCGAGTAATGTATTTAATGTAGTGTTCATTTTTTTTATCACTGCTGGGGGACATTTAGCCTGCGCCACCATTGCAAACCATACCATTGTGGTTAAATTAGGATATCCAGATTCCGTAACCGTAGGAATATCAGGTAGCTGAAACCAACGTTTGGGAGAAGTTACCGCCACAGCCTTTACTCTTCCTGATTTAATTTGCGGCAACAACTGAGGCATATTGTCGGTATTAAACTGAACATCCCCTGCAACCAAAGCTTGCATAGCCGGTCCATTACCTCGGTAAGGAACGTGAACAAGATCTAACCCAACTTGATTAGCTATTAGTTCATTCAATAAATGACCAGTGCTGCCAATACCAGCACTTGAGTATGTCAACTTGCCAGGATTGGCTTTACCATATGAAATTAATCCTTGGAGAGAATTTACAGATAACGAAGGAGTTACAACTATTGCGTTGGGCGTTTCCCCAATTAGCCCAACTGGAGCTAAATCTGTATCTGGGTTATGGCCTAATTTTGTTTTATACATATAGGGATTAATTGCTAACTGAACATAAGTCAATACCATGAAGGAATGATCATCCAGCGAAGCCTTGGCAAATGAAGTGGTTCCAATTGAACCATTAGCACCCCCTCGGTTTTCTACAACCACTGATTGACTTAATTCTTCACCTAACTTAATGGATAAACGTCGAGCAAGAATATCTGTTGATCCACCCGCAGCGTATGGAACAATAATCTTAATTGGACGATTTGGCCAGGCCGATTGAGCGTAAGCTGTAGTTAAAAAAAACAAAGGTAAAAAAGCAAAGCTTGTAGCAATAATCAGACGACTTGATTTTTTATTTACATATGAGATAGCGTTCATCAATGCACTCCTTCATGGTTATATAGTTCTTTTAAGGTTGTTTTCTTGACTTTTCCTAATGCCGTCCTAGGCAAATGATCTACAAAAAGGTACTTTCTGGGGATCTTATAGCCCCCTATATATTTTCTGCAAAAATTAATTAAAGACTCTGGAGAGATATCAGAATCTTTTGGATCAACTCCATTTTTCAGAACAATTACTGCAAGTAATGCCTCTCCATACTGAAGGTCAGGAACCCCTACTACCGCCAATTCCATGACTTTTGGGTGTTTTAGTAAAATATTCTCAACTTCACGGGTATAAACATTTTCTCCTCCTGTTTTGACCATTTCTTTTTTTCGGTCTCGTATATATAAATATCCATCTTTATCTAATTGCGCAATATCACCAGTATGAAACCATCCATCTACAAATGCACTTATCATTTCCTCAGGTGCATTCATGTAACCTTTAGAGACTTGAGGCCCACTAACAATCAGCTCACCTGGCTCGCCAAAAGTGACATCTACGCCGTCATCATCAATAATTCGCATCTGCGTAGCTGGCAATATTTTTCCGGCAGATAAAAGCAAATGTGGCGCACCTTGAAGCGCCTTTTTATGATCATTACCATCTAATATGGAAAGATATGGAGTGGTCTCGGTTAAGCCATAACATTGATGAAATTCAACTTGCGGCAACTTTTCTAGTGCAAATCTCAGCCAGTTGTCATCCATTGGTGATGTGCCGTAACTAATTAAGCGCAAGCTACTGAGATCCCTTCCTGCAAAGTTAGCTTCCTTAAGGAAGCGAATCAAAGTTGTCGGCACCAGACTAAGAATGCTTACTTTATCTTGCTCAATAGCATCCAAAACTGCTTGCGAAGAATATTCAGGAAGATAAACGTGACCACCCCCAAACATTGTTACTACTGTTGATTTGAGGTCTGTTGAGTGAAACATTGGTGAGATATGTAAATACACATCTTGATCATTCGTCCTCATGAGGTTGGCAATTTGTAATGCATTGGAGATAATATTTCGATGACTTAATCTCACCCCCTTACCACGTGCTGTAGTGCCGCCAGTAAAAAGCCAGATCGCATCATCCTCGTCATGAATACTAATGGGGTTTACATTTTGCGCTTGAGCACGAAGAGTATCGATTAGTGGATAAGTATATGGGTGTTTGCCACCCTGGTCTGCGCTAGGAATAATGACAATCTTCGATTTTTCTGGATTTATCTGGTCTATCAAATCAACAAAAACATCTTCAACAAAAATCATCTTGCAATGTGCATCATTTAATACTTGACTAATTTCTAATGGGGAAAGTCGGTAGTTAATGGGCACGGGTATCACGCCAGTCCAATAGCCTGCATTGATCAGTTCACCCGCATAGGGAATATTTCGACTAATCAATGCAAACCGTTCACCTGCAATTAATCCTAATTGTTTTAATAGGCCGGCAGTCTTAGATATGCGCGCCAAGTACTCAGTCCAAGACAAAAAACGTGACTTGCCATCACCCACCCAAAAAATTGCCCGATGATTTGGGAAATTTTGAGCAGTATTTTGAAGCATTGATATCAATGTGCTCAACGAATAACTCCTTTATTGGCCAATTGAGATAAATTTAAGCCCATTCGCTCTGGTGCAGCTCTCTGACCGGAGCCTCGTTGCGGCATCATTGGAATTTCAAAGCCCTGTACGTGACAGGCCTTAGTAATAATAATGAGCTTCCAATATGCTCCACCTAAAACTGTCAGCGCACAGGCAAGGAAGAATGGCAGCAATCCAATCACCGGATTAATCAAGGTGAAAATGAAGAGTACCGTCGGAAAAATCTGACCTAAGCCCATTACCGGCAATTTCATTGCATTGATATCACGCCTAGACAATGGGCCTATTCCGTAAGACTTTGCTTTCTGACAGTACAAAGCAAAATACAGGGCATTTCCCAATCCCAAGATGATGCCAGCGCCACAAAACAATGAAAGATGTGATTGGAGCTGCAAACCTGCTATTGGTGCAAATAAGCCTAATAAAGCCAGACCCTCATAGATACCAGAACAGACAATCATCCAAGGCATTAAAGGCGCACGCCAAGTAGGTATGCCCTTAGCTGCAAACAAAATTCTCGCTTGTGACACTAAAAATCCAATAGCGGCAAGGCCTGCAATCACATAGGCATAGACATTTCCTAAGTACAGTCCTGCAATCATGGCTGGATAAAATACGGCTACACACCAAGTTTCTCTTGTCATCCAGGATGACTGAGGTCTAAGCAATACATTTAAGAACCGAAGCTTCCGACCAATCTTCAGGAAAACAAAGAATAGTCCGCACGCCATAATCATACCGGCTACAAGATTGAAGACTCCTAATTGATTGGCATCAATCACTTCAAAACTAAATAACAGGAAAGCAACTAACGCAAAGCCAGATGCCATTCCACCTAAAATAAAATTCATGGCAGCCCGGTAATCCCAAAATGCTTGAGGTTTGCCAACTAATGGATTAGAAAGGTCAGACATCGACTCTTCGTTAGCGTCTTCATCAGATAATGGACTTCCAGATAAGGTTGCTGGTATTTCATAGAGATATTTTATTTGTGGATCATTGCCCAGATCTGCATGCATCTGGAAAAACTTATTTTTCCTGGCCAGATTGCTCACATTACTAGTTGGATTAGCAAAATCACCGAACTGTATAGCTTGAGTAATGCATGATGTTGCACAGGCTGGAGTCACTTCAGGATCAACCCCTGGAATGAGCTGTAACACTTCTGCCTCATCAATACGATCAATACAAAAAGTACATTTATTAGCAACCCCAACTCGATCTGCATGTGAAGTTTGAACTTCTTGCTGCGTAAGCTCACCGTAATAGCCCTTGGATTCATGAACAATCGTTCTTGCTTGATATGGGCATGCGACTGCGCAATAGCCACAACCAATACAAGTATCGTAATCCATCGTCACCAACCCATCCGCACGCTGTTTTGTAGCGCCAGTTGGGCAAACAGGTACGCAAGAGGGATTAGCGCAATGTTGACAGCCAGTCACCAGGAATAAACGCTCAACACTCGGAAATTTTCCATACTCAACGTCTAAGACTTTTCGCCATTGAACCCCTGGCGGTGTGTCATTTGATTGCTTGCAGGCGATTGTGCAGGTTTGGCAGCCAACACACCGATTTAAATCAATTACCATTCCATAGCGCGCTGTCATGATTGAGCCCTCGTCACGTCAGCCGGCGGATTCGGGTCTTTCCGCACAGAAACCCGCATTAAGTCTGCTCCACTTCCAGTGGCATCGGTAGTTGATAAAGATAATGAGGTAAGCGAGTTCAAGCTACCTACACCAAGATTTTTTGCATATGGCGTTGCCCAATGGGCGAATTGTCCTATCAGCAGAACAGTATCAGGTCTGATACCTTCGCGCAAAGTTGCACGGCCTTGTGTTTTTCCAGTAGCAGATTCCAAAATTATAGGATCGCCATTCCCAATACCCATTTTTTGTGCCACTGTTCGATTGATTATGATGCCGTCGTGACCGACAACGTTTTGAGCCATCTCCTGGATCAGTGGCAAGCCCACGTTTGCGCCCCAGGCGTACTGCATACTGCGCGAAGTCAAAGCCCAAAACGAAAATTCCGCTGGATCTCTGCCAAACTCTTGAGCTTGCTCAGTCCAAATATCCGGGAACGGTTTATACGCAGGAAGCGCTTCGTACTCTTCTAACTGCTTATCCCACCATTCAATATCAATCTCATGTAAACGATTTGCCAACTGGGCGCCATGGCGTTTGATATTTTCTTGATAAGGCATTTCAAAGCGCAGGCCTTGACGCTTCATCTCAGGATATAGATACCAATCCAATTGTGAAAACTCTCGCAACATAAAGCCATTTTTCTTAAACCAGTCGATTCCAACGATTTCTTTACCATCAGTTAATTCATGACTGGCAGCTTTTGCGATGGCATCCCAAATTTGTTCAGCACTATGTTGTAGTTCTGGATCTAACGCGTAGTTATACTCATCGGTTTTTAGTGAGATAGCAGCGGCACCACGATTGATTGATTCGTTATATTTTCGTAGTAAACCTGTTCTTTTGGCTAGCTCAGAAGAGATGTCGCTCATATCCATACATTCTCCAGCTGCCTCGACTGCCGCTTGGCGTATGGCCCAGCCTTGATGGTGCCAAAACTGCTCACCTGAACCAGTACCGCCAATTCTAGAGAGTTGCAGACTCTCAATGTCGGTAGCCTCAGGAAATAAAACATCGGCCATGTAGTTAGACTCGTCTAAGGTGTATGCGAATGCCAATGTAAATGGAAATTCGGCAATCCTCTCCGCTACAAAAGGCGCATTCCAAGAAGAAATTGCAGGGTTAGTACGATAACAAATCCACATTTCAGGCAGAGTTTGCTTTGGCCATGGGCTTGGTGGATTCTTTTGAAACAACCAAGGTAAATGAGCTGGACCAAGAGCAGCAGACCATGGAGAATTGGCAGCTAGCGGTACAAGCATTTTGTAGGCATTACGGATATGCGGCTTTGATTGCCATTCTTCTTTGCTTGTGCCATTAAATGGATAAGTCATAAATCCATCTAGTCCAGCTGCGATACTCTTTAAACGATTATCTGCAGGACGATTAATGCGTACTTTGGTGCCCAAAGTGCTGCCAGGAACTTCTAATGCGCCCACTAAGCAAGCAAGCAATGTCCTTGCCCATACAGCTTGATATCCGCCCCACCCATTATTAACTCCCTTGCCAAGCATAATTCCAACGGGGCGATGAGGCAGTGTTTGGCCCTCAATCTCAATAGTGGCGCCAACAGTAGCATGGGCGATGAACTCATTACCCACTTTACGAATTGACTCAGGTGAAACATCGCATTCTTTTGCCGCCCACTCTGGTGTGCAACTTGCGAGGTGATCGCGCAATAATTGAAAAGATGGATGAACAACGCATGATTGATGCTCCCATTGCTCACCATCAGGGCCAATTTCAATCCCCGACACCTTATAGCTACCATCTAAAGCCATATCGGAATATGCCTTACCCGCAAAGGCGTCAAATGATTTTGCCTGATTTGCATTTAAATCCCAAATAAGCGGCTTTAATGACACAGCATCTCGTAAAAAGTAACCGTGAGGGCCAACTAAATATGGTGAATTGGTATCTTCTGCTAAGAATCGAACATCACAAACCTTTTTCCAATCCATCTCATGCAAGATGTGATGGATGACCGCATATAAAAAAGCAGAGTCAGTTTTCGGTTTAATAGGAACCCATTCAGCTGATAATGCACCGGTGACTGATAAATGCGGCTCCACCTGAACGCGCTTCAGGCCACGTATACGGGCATCAGCTTGACGCCACACTCCGGTTACTCCAGAAGATGCTTCTTGGTTATTGCCTAAATTAATAATGTAATCAGAATTTGGAGAATCTACTGTAACAGTAAATGCACGGTGCCAAAATTCTCCATAGAGATGCTCCGAGTGATAACACTTTGTACCCTGACCACTTCCAAAACCAAAGTCTATTGGACCCCAAGCAGATAAAAATGCTGGGAACGTTCCCATATAGCGAGTTGGCGTACCACCACCCCCAAAACTTGCAGCAACTCTTGGATAGCCCTCTTCATCTGTTAAGCCTTTTTCACGAATCGCATTCATCTTGGCGGCAACGATATCGAATGCTTCATCCCAGGAGATTTCTACAAAACCAGGATTTTGCTCACGCCCTTTTTTGGGATTCGTACGCTTCATTGGGCGAGTAATGCGGTTAGGGTTATTGGTTTTTTGAACAATCCCATAAGCCTTAATGCAAACTCGACCATGTGCAGGATGCGCAGAACCAATATCAAAGTTTGGCTCAATACGAATGGCTACACCATTCTCTACCTCAACTTTTAATAGATCAGGACCGCAAACACATTGGTTGCAGTAAACCGGCACAACTTTTCGAGTACTTCTGAGGGGCTTTGGATTGATTGCCATGCATTACTCTCCCCGCAGCTTCTTAACAGCAAGCGCCTTAGCCTCTAGCCGCTCCTTTTGCTTGCTCAAATCAACTACAAAACGGGTATGCTTTGCTTTACCTACAGTGTCTAGCTCATCACGCACCTCTATATCAAAATTGATTCTGCGCCCTTCAATACCGGTAAGCTTAACAACGACATCGACCCACATACCAATTAATGTTGGTCCAAGATGATCAATCTCTACTCGAGCGCCAACAGTATTTTCTGTACTCTCTAAATAGTTAGACAGTAAATCACGGCAAGCGTTCTCAACATCCTTGACCATTAAAGGTGTTGCATATACGCGCAGATGTTCACCCATAAAGCCAATAGTTCTGTCCTTATCAATTTCGTATCGTTTGGTAAGGGATGCCCCTACATCTAAACCTGGTTTCATTAATTTCTCCTTAATAGTTGGCTTATTACGCGCGACGCAAATCACTTACAGTCAGACGCGGGGTTAATATTTCATCGCTAGTTTGCAATTCAATTAATGCTGGACGGCCTGCATTTTTCGCACGCTCAAAGGCTACAGGAAAGTCTGCGGTCTTCTCGACTAGCTCCGCATGGGCGCCATAAGCTATCGCGAGGTCGATAAAATTCGGATTTGATAAGCTTGAACCCCAAACATTACTAGGGTAATGGCGCTCTTGGTGCATCCGAATACTGCCATACATGCCATTATTGACAACAACAATAATGACATTAGCTTGATATTGAACTGCTGTAGCCAGCTCTTGTCCATTCATTAAAAAACAACCATCACCGGCAAAGCAAATGGAGAGTCGTTCAGGATGCTCAATCTTAGCGGCAATAGCTGCAGGTAATCCGTAACCCATAGTGCCGCTCGCTGGCGCTAATTGCGTTTTAAATTTTTTGTATTGGAAAAATCGCTGTACCCATAAGGTGTAATTGCCAGCACCATTAGCAATATAAGAGTCTTCAGGAATCGTTTTATTGAGATAAGAAACAATTTCACCCAAGTTAATGGGGCCAATTGTTTCCAATGGTTTTATAAAGTCTAGATAATGTTGTCTTGCTTTAACAATTCTTTCTTTTTTATCAGATGAGATAGCCGGCGCATTAAGCTTCTTCGCAGCAGCTGCAAATGTAGCTAGACCAGAATTTATTCCCAGCGTCGGCTGATAAACATGTCCTAATTCATTAACATCGCTGTGGATATGAATGAAAGTTTGCTTTGGATTGGGGATATCAAGCAGAGTATATGCATTTGTTGAAGTTTCACCCATTCTTGCGCCGACGACAATCAATAAATCTGATTCATCAATCTGCTCATGCAGCTTCGGGTTTATTCCTAGACCAATCTCGCCAACATAATTGGAGTGTTGGTTGTTAATTAAGTCTTGACGCCTAAATACACACGCCACAGGTAATCCAAATGCTTCAGAAAATTGCGCAATATCTAAAGTAGCTTGTGCATTCCAACCACCACCTCCTAAGATTAGCAAAGGTTTTTGGGCTTTACTAATAAGATCCTGCATTTGTGTAAGAGACTCTTGAGTAGGTGCAGCTTGGCTAGACTGGTATTTCTGAGCATCTTTGACTGTGGATAATTCAAATAACATATCTTCAGGTAAGGCCAATACCACCGGTCCAGGGCGCCCAGAAGTAGCTACACTAAATGCACGACTGATCATTTCAGGAAGACGATCTGCGCTATCGACTTGATCTACCCACTTTGCAATAGAACCAAACATTTGACGGTAATCAAGCTCTTGCCATGCTTCCCTTCCAAGCACACCACGTTCTACCTGACCTACAAATAGGATTAGGGGTGTGGAATCCTGCCGTGCCGTATGAACAGCAATGCTGGCATTAGTTGAGCCTGGGCCGCGTGTTACAAAACAAATTCCTGGTTCGCCAGTAATCTTTCCTTGGGCTTCAGCCATATGGGCTGCTCCACCCTCTTGTCGGCAAGTAATTAAATCAATGTCATCGCGCATAAGATATAGCGCATCTAAAACTGGTAAAAAACTTTCTCCCGGAACGCAATATACCGTTCTTACCCCGTTGATACGGAGTGCATCAACCAGGACTTGTCCACCAGTTCTACCTCTACTTGATGAATCATTAATATTCAAAGTCATCCTTACATAAACACAGTTAAATAACTTGGGCTGTTATTCCCTTTATGCTCCAGAAATCTCAACAGCATTTTTCCAAAAAAACGTGCTTTTTTGCAGCCAACAGCATACTTGAAGGTAAAACTTTTTATTCGCAATAGATGCATTCCGATCTTTAGATAACTCGAAGGTTTAATCCAACTTTACGCCACTTGCCTTAACAGCCTCTCCCCAAAACTTATATTCACTACGCAAGTAATTAGCAGCCTCTTCTGGGCTCTTGCTAACGCGTGGTATCAATCCAATTGACAATAGGCTTTGGTCCACTTCAGGACTAGACATCACAGTCGACAAGGCGCTATAAGTCGAGGTAATAATATTTTTGGGTGTGCCAGCAGGATAAATAATCATTAACCAAGTAACAGCATTAATATCCCTAAAACCCAATTCCCGCAGTGTCGGTACACCTGTAAAAATTCCACCAATTTGCTTGGAGCTACCGATAGCTAGGGGTCGTAACTTACCTGACTCCACAAAAGCGCGTACTGATGATGCTGTCTCTAGAGCAATTGATACATTTCCAGAGATCACATCTGTTAATCCAGCGATGCTGCCTTTGTAAGGAACGTGAGTAATCTTGATGCCCGCATCCCTTTTGAATTTTTCCATCGCCAAGTGCGAAACTGTACCGTTACCAGACGAAGCGTTTGTCAATGCATCAGGATTGACCTTTGCATAATCGATTAGATCCTTTAAGTTTTTAAATGGAAGAGAGGCATTGCAGACTAAGACAAACGGTAAATCACCGATTAAACCAACAGACTCAAAGTCTTTTAGGGAGTCATAGGGAACGTTCTGATACAGATGTGGGTTAGTTGCGATCGCTGACATATGAACAATCATCATCACGCCACCATTTGGAGGCGATTTAGACAATACCCCTAAGGCTAGACTACCTCCCTGCCCTGGACGATTATCAATAATGTAGTTGTTTCCAGTAACATTATGCAACTTCTCCGCTAACAATCGAGAAACTGAGTCTGTAGCCTGGCCTGGAGGAAAGCCAACAATAATCTTGACGGATTTGCCGCTATCCGATTTGATTTGTGCAGAAGTAAGAGTACTTAATGCGCCTAAGATTCCACCAATCACAACCTGTCTTCTTGTATTTTTTATCTTATTCATGATGTCTCCTCCATAGTCGTTAATTAATTAGTCGTGCAGCTCCAATAGCGATAGCAGCTCCTGAAAATAAAGCAACAATCAACCACCAAGCTGGAACCCCATTAGATAATCTGCCAGGGTTTGATGCAGAAAGAACTCTGCCCATTGAAGAATTGCCAAGCTCTGGAAGTCTTTCGGATAGCCTCTTAACCGCTGCATTAGATGGTGCAGTAGCATTTTCGCCACTTAATTCTTTACGGAAGGCCATAAAAAAATCATCAGCAATTTTTTTAGCTACGCCATCAATGAGCCTAGCGCCAACCTGAGCTAGCTTGCCGCCCACTTGGGCAGTGGCTCGATAATTTAATTGTGTCCCGCCATCAACTTTTTGCAAGTCCACATCGGCTGTACCCTTGCCAAAACCGGCAACTCCACCCTGACCTTCAAAAGCCATATGGCAGGATGATGGTGGTTTTGCATCGCTAATAGAGAGCTTACCTTTAAAGCGAACACGCAAAGGACCGACAACTGCCATCAGCACAATCTTAAATTCTTCTGCGCTAACCACCTCAACGGATTCACAGCCAGGCAAACACTTTTTAAGAATGTCAGGGCTATTAAGTGAATCCCAAACCAATTGCTGAGGCGCTTCAATTAATTGTGTGCCGATAATTTCCATGTAAGTCTCTTATCTCTTTCTCTTAACCAGGGCCTTAATGAGCCTTCTTCATTGCTTGGGCTGTATTCACCATCGAATGCAAACTACGCGCATAGTCAATTGCACCTTGGTCATCCATGCGTGGAGCAACTCGCATATATTCTTTCAAGCCCAAAATCGCCGGTCTTGGTCTACTGAGCAATAAATTACAGAAGCGATCAACCTCAGCATTCAACTTCGCTTGAGGCACAACCTGACTAACCAATCCATAAGTTAAAGCCTGTTGCGCACTAATGAAGTCGGCTGAATAGGCCATCCAAAGAATGGCGTTACGGTTAAGGCGGTCATAAACAGCAGACATCACCATCGTAGGCATGACGTTATGTGTTATCTCAGGGATATTAAATGTCGCTTGATCGCTTGCAAATGAAACATCGCTCAATGCTGTAACAGCCGTACCAAAACCCATCACTCGCCCTTCAAGCACGGTGATCACTGGCACTTGAGCATTGCGAATCGCTTTATAGCTATTAAAAATCGAATCGTATTCGTCACGTCGAGTGTAAGCCTCTGATGACGCTGGTGGAAAATCGGGTCCACGTACGCGACCAGTACAAAAATCTGGGCCAATTGAGCGAATAATCACCATATCTGAAGTCTCATGCGCAACATTGAGAGCCTTAATAAGACATGCTGCCATGCGATCTGATACCCCATTGTCGTCAGGACGATTAAACGTAATACGTAAAATTCGTTCATCTTGTTTTATTAGTATTTGATCTTCCACATTTTCTCCAGTCAATGGCAATAATAATTTAGTAAAAATTTCATCAAAAAGATTTCAATGCATTCAATAGAACAATATTAAATTGGTCTTTCTGGTCAATATTGGGTAAATGTCCGCTGGCTTGAATAATCTCCAAAATGCTTCCAGAAATCTGTTGCGCTATATCTGCCATTGCTAGCGGCAACGGGCCATCGTTACTGCCTACTACCAAGGTAGTGCGGGTTGAAATATTCGATATTTGCGTTAAATAATCCAAACCTTGAATTGCTTTAGCGCAACCAACAAAACCATCAACCGAGGTGCTTGCTGCAATGCTCATTAATTTATTTGCAATAGCAGGTTGGATAGCAACAAAGTCTTTGCCAAACCATCGCTCAATCGTCGATTGAGCCAAGGCAACGCATCCCTGCTCCTTTGCAATTGTCATACGCTCATCCCAAGGGGCGGCAAAGGCAGGCGGTGCATCTGCGCGAGCATCACAAATAATGAATTGATGAAATCGCCTAGCATGCTGCAGTGCTAGGCCTAAACCTGTCATGCCACCCAATGACAGTCCAACATAGTGGGCCTTATCGATACCCAAGGTGTCCATGACATCTATCGTGTCTGCAACTAAATCAGCCATGGCATAAGGAGGCTTTGGCGCATCTGATAAGCCATGTCCACGAGTATCAAGCCTGACCACCCTATAGCCTTTAGAGGCAAGCAAAGCACTTTGCTCATCCCACATAGCGCTAGATGACAAAACAGAATGAGACATCAACACGACGGGATTGCCTTGCTGCCCTTGTATATGTGCCGCAATGCTACCCCCAAAACGAGGAAGAAAGAGTTTTTTAGTTTCCATTTCCTAAGCCTCTAACTCGTGTTCATGCAAGGCGGTCCATATTGCGTCTGGCGTCATCGGCAAAGTATTTATAGAAATATTACGCTCTGCTAAAGCATCATTAACGGCGCTTGCAATCGCTGCAGGACTCCCTAAATAGCCCGCCTCACCAGATCCTTTTTGACCAAATTCCGTTAACGGAGAAGGTGTACAGTGGTCAACGATCGTAATTGCAGGCACTTCATGGGAGCTTGGCAGGAGATAGTCCATAAAAGTCCCCGATAGCAACTGCCCTTCATCTGAGAAACTAAACTTTTCGAGCAAAGCCGCACCTAAACCATGAGCTATGCCCCCATAAGTCATGCCATGCACAACATCAGGACTAATCATTACACCGCAATCATGGCCGCAAATATATTTGTGAATTTTTACTATGCCAGTTTCTGGATCTATGCTGGCCAATAGAACGTGTGCCTCAAATGAATGACATGGATACATCTGAACCCGTCCATCTGCCGAAGGCAAGGTACCACCAGTCGGTACTTCCCAGACAAATTTTTCTTGCAGTCCGGGCTCTAATAATGGTGGTAATTCATGGAACTTACGATGTGCAATTTCAACTAATTCAGCCCAACTAATTTTCTTTGTTGGATCTTGTTTAGAAATAAAGTTACCCTCGCAATACTCTAATGCTTCTGGTGACACTGCCAAACTGTATGCGGCAATAGTTAATAGCTTACTGCGCAATTTTTTGGCTGCTCCAGCAGCGGCGCCGCCCAACATGATTGCCATTCGACTACCTACAGGACTGTTAGATGGCAAGGCATTCAAAGAATCTGCATGGAGAACACGAATATCATCCGGAGGTCGATCCAATATTTCACCAACAACGGTTGAGACTAATGTTTCATGTGCCTGTCCAGAGGTTGAAGTGCCCATAATGGCAGTGATGCTGCCCGATAGATCGATCCGGATAAAACAGGAATCCATCCAAGTGGTGGTTACGTTCTTAGGGTTAAAGAGGGGTTCAAATGAAGAATTACCACCCGATGGCTCCAGACATGTAGAAATGCCAATGCCAGCCAACAATCCACTCTGGCGCAAACGGTCACGCTCGGCGATAAGCTCACTTACTGGTGCTTGATTTAATGCCTTCTTCAAGACGGTTTCATAATCCCCTGAATCATAGCTAGTGCCACTAGGAATGAGATAAGGAAATTCATCTTTACCAATGAGATTCTTATTGCGAAGCTCGATACGATCTAACTTTAGAAAGCGGGCAATTTTATCTACCCCGGTTTCAATCGCGTAATTAGTTGGTGACTGACCAAAACCCCTGACCGCTTCCTGCGGGGTTTTATTTGTCATCACTGCTATCGCCTCATACTCCACACTCTGGATTCGATAGGGTCCAATAATTGCGCCAACAGGTTTTCCAAGTTGTAGCGGGGAGCGTCCTGAATAGGCGCCTATATCATCAACTGCTCGCATCCGCATCGACCGGATGACGCCGTCACTATTAAATCCTAGGGTGACATCAAAAATACGATCTGGGCCTTGCATGTCTCCACCACGCATATTCTCAAGTCGGTCTTCTACAAACCGTACGGGGCGATTTAATTTGCGTGCTAGATAAGCAACCACAATGGAATGTTTTAATCCTCGTTTCAGACCATAGCTACCACCAACATCCACATCAAAGTGCACGCGCACAGCATTGCCATCAAGGCGAAGCGCCTTAGCTAATTGATCCGGAAATTTAGGCATCTGAATGGAAGCCCAAACATCCATGATTTGGGTAGAATCATTCCAATTACATGCAACAGCAAACGTTTCGATAGGAACTGTAGAGTTTCTGGACCAGCGCACTCGATATGAGATTTCATGATCACATTCAGAAAAATGCTGATCAACCTCACCCCAAGTGAACTTTCGCTTAAACATAATATTTGAACCGTGATCTTGGTGAATTAATGGTGAATTTGGACTCAGGGCATCTTCAGGATCAATCACATGATCTAATACCTCATACTCCACATCAAGTAACTCAACCGCATCCTCGGCAAGTGCTCGAGTATCAGCAACTACAGCGGCAACCCACTCACCCGCATAACGGGCTATATCGATCGCCATTGGGTAGCGCTTAACCAGGGGAGCATCTACCCCCGGCAAAATTGGATCGGTATCCGAAAATAAGTCAGCGCCAGTAATCACAGTATGAACGCCTGGCATCGCCAAGGCAGCACTGACATCAATAGATTTGATTTTGGCATGTGCATACGGGCTAGCCAGAATTGCTACATGCAACATCCCGCGCAAATGAATATCAGCCGCAAAGTTTCCTTCACCAACTACAAAACGACGATGCTCTACAGCACGCCTGTGCTTGCCAATATATTTAAAATTAGCATTACTCATGAGTGGCACCCTTAGGGTCTGTAGCATACAAAACTGCGTCAACAATTTGTTGATACCCAGTGCAACGACAGATGTTGCCACTAATCGCTTCTCGCACCTCTTCTGCACTTGGATGCGGTGTGTGCTTAATCAAATCATGACAAGCAATTAACATGCCGGGCGTACAATAGCCACATTGCAGAGCATGCTTCTCGCAAAATGCATCTTGAATCTTAGATAGCTGACCTCGGCCAAGAGCGAGTCCCTCTACAGTAGTCACCGCCATGCCATCAGCTTGTACTGCAAAAATACAGCATGATCGAATTGGCTCATCATTTAAGAGAATTGAGCAAGCTCCGCATACGCCATGCTCACAGCCAACATGTGTGCCAGTCAAACCAAGCTCATCACGCAAAAAATCCACTAGGGTCATTCTTGGCTCAATCTCTTTTGCATAAAGCGTGCCATTGACAATTATTTGAACTGATACCGTATTCATTTGCTTGCTCCATTGAGCATAGAGTCTTCTAAAGCCTCTAACATCACACGAGCTAAAAGAGTTCCCGCAAGACTGCGCCTAAATCGAGATGAGACATGGGTATCACTTCCAGGGTCACACTCTTTGGCCACTTCTGCTGCTACCTCTTTAGCAAACCCTGGTGTTAAAGGTTTATCAATCATTCTCTGGGCGATTTGCGGAAAGACAATAGGTGTACTATTCACGCCACCCACCCCAAATGAAATACGCCTTAATGACCCATCATCATTGGTCTGTAGCTGGCATGCTGCTGATGCCATCGCAAAATCACCCCTACGCATAGAGACTTCCGTAAAAGCTGAGCCTATGCGCTGACCATGCCAGATGGGTAGATCAATCGCAACCAAGCATTCCGTTTCAGAGATAGCTGTAAACATAGGGCCTAGGAAAAAATCGGCTGCCTCAACTTCGCGCAAGCCTGCTGCATCACTTTGTAAATGCATCGATGCCCCAAGAACTAAAGATGCTAAAGGCAATTCTGCTGACGGATCTGCATACACCAAGCTTCCGCCAATCGTGCCTCGATTACGAGTTTGACTATGACCCACCCAACTTAATGCCTTCTTTAACAAGGGAGCTGTTCGGCCAAGCGAATAATTAAATTCAATATCTCTTTGACGTACGCAAGCACCTACTCGCACGGTTTGCTCATCTTGGCTGATTTTTTTGAGCTCTTCTAAGCGATTAATGTCGACCAATAGAGATGGTCTTGCAAAACGCATTGCCATCATTGGAACCAAGCTCTGTCCGCCAGCAATCAATTTTGCTTCTGACCCAGCCTCATCCAAAATTCCTAAAGCATGTTCCAGGTTGTCTGCGCGAACATAATCGAATGCAGCAGCCTTCATCGAGGCTCCTTAAGGTCACTGGAGGGGGTTAAATTAATCTGCATAGATAACCAATTAATATCAATAGATCAATTTTGACTAGCGTAAGTCACTAAAGCAATGTACTATTATTCACATAGCATGAGAAAATCTCATGCTAAAAAACTATAAGTCATTGTTTTATATATTTTATTTATGAGAAAAATTCCACCTCTCAATGCAATTAAGGCCTTTGAGGCCGCTGGTCGTCATAACAGCTTTACCAGGGCATCTGAAGAGTTATGTGTTTCTCATGGCGCAATTAGCAAGCAGGTAGCTCTTCTGGAGAGCTGGCTTAATACGAAGCTCTTTATCCGCACACAATCGCAACTAGAAATCACCCCTGCAGGTAAAACGCTTCTAGGAGCCATAACCCCCGCATTTGATCGCATTGCCCTAACTGCAATGCAATTAATGGAGGATGTGACACCGCCTGCAGTACTAAATGTTAATGCACCACCAACATTTACGATGCGCTGGTTAATACCTCGTATTTCATCCTTCCAAAAAGCGCATCCCGATACAGAAATTAAGCTCACTACGTCAACTGAGCCTATTAATTTTCTTGAATTTACTTATGACATTGCGATCAGAGGCTCCCATGTTGATCTAGGACTAGAGCACGCTACCCCGTTCATGACTGAGACCATCATTCCAATCTGCCATCCCGACCTAATCCTTAGTACCCCCTTTAAAGAACCGGAAGAGATCAATCAGTTCACAGCTATTAGCTACGGCACTGAACCCATGAAATGGTCTGAATGGGCCTCTGCTACCAATCTGAAAGAATTTAGACCAAAAAATATTTTGCAGTTTGAGCAAATGTACTTTGCATTGCAGGCAGCAAGCGAGGGATTAGGTATTGTGCTGGTCCCTTTATTCTTAGTTGCAGATGACATCGCTACTGGAAAATTATGCGCCCCCTTTGGAATTCTCGGTGCTCGTCAAAGAAAATATTATGCGGTTTCGAGGTTTGTTCAAAAAGAAAAACCAATAATCAAAGCATTTTGTAAGTGGATTAATCAGGAAAGCATTAGTACGGAACAAGTCATTAAAAGCTTGTTGCCGCACTAAATTAAATCATTCATTTTCTAGAACTCATTAAATTATCGAGAGGATAAATATAAGCCGCACTTCTTAAGCCTTATAGTTACATTATTCAGGCTCAATACCCAGATCTTTAACGGCTTTTTGCCAGCGCGCTATTTCCGACTGCATCATCTTTGTAAATTCGTCGCTACTGCTTCCCACAGGGTCAATGCCAAGTACAGTCAGCTTCTGAACTACATCAGGCATTTTCAGAATACGCACAATTTCCGCATTCAATTTGGCAACTATTTCAGGTGGAGTACCCTTGGGTGCTAGTAAACCTTGCCATGATTTATTGTCCATACCGGGCAATACTGTTTCATTGATAGTTGGGACATCAGGTAGGACACCAGAACGCCGGCTTCCTGTAACAGCTAAAGCTCTAAATTTTCCAGCATTGATGTTACCAATTAGCGCAGTGGGTGTATCCAAGACCATGGAAAGAGATCCTGCCATGAGATCTATTTGTGGGGCAGAAGATCCTTTATACGGGACATAAAGCGCTCGTCCACCAACCCCACGAACATACATCTGTGTCCATAAATGAATTGCAGTCGTTCCAGCACCGTAAGTTAATTCTTGGGGAGACTGTCGCAACGCAATACTCAGCTCACGAATATCTTTATAAGGAGATGTAGCATTCACTACAACCACTAGGGGTGTTGAACCAAGGACTGATATTGGTACAAAACTCTCCATTGGGTCATAAGGTAACTTCTTAAATAAAGCTTTATTTACTGTATGCGCAGCAGAAACTGCTCCGATTGTATATCCATCCGGCGGCGCTTTAGCGACAATCTCAGTCCCAATCATGGCATTACCACCTGGGCGATTTTCGACAATGACAGTCTGTTTAAAATCATCCGACATCTTTTGAGCAACTAGTCGCATGAGAACATCGGTAACGCCACCAGGGGTGAACGGAACGATAATACGAATTGTTCGATTTGGATAAGTCGCCACATCATTTGCTGAAGGTGTTTGTGCTTGCACAAGTTGTGCAGCAATTAAGAAAAATCCCCCTAATACAGTATTAAGAAACTTCATCTTTTTCTCCAAATTTGAATTAAAACGTTAGACTTCATTACCTTTAATAAAAGTACTCCGACGACAACCGATCGACCAGAGTAGCAATTGGAACAACATCTTTAATTGCACCAACCCCTTGTCCTGCAGTCACAACTGAAGCCCAACGTGCGGACTCTTGCTTAGATGGGAGCATATTGACAATAAGTTCCTTAGAAGGCATCTGAGGAGTAATCCCTGCCTTTTCGAGGGTCGATTTGATAAGGCTAGTGAGCGCGCCAAAACGACCCGCAGCTGCAATTACATCACCTGAATTTGAGACAATGAGTAATTGTTTGCGCTCATCGCCTCCCATCGCCTCTTGGCTTGCCATAAAGTAAGTACCGATATATGCTAAATTTGCACCTAGTTCTTGCACAGCACGAATTGCATGACCGCTTGATATACCGCCCGCAATAATTAGCTGACCATTCCAGAAACTGCGCACCTCTGTCGAGAAGGCAAATGGATTTAAGGTGCCAGTTTGACCCCCCGCACCGGCACATAACAAAATGAGGCCATCCACATTAGCACCAGCTGCTTTTTGCGCATGCTCGACCGTGGATACGTCGTGATAGATAAGGCCGCCATATCCATGCACCGCATCAACAACTACAGAAGGATTGCCAACGCTAGAAATTACTAATGGGACTTTATGCTTAACGCATAACCTGAGGTCAGCCTGTAATCGAGCATTACTTTTGTGCACAATTAAATTCACAGCATAAGGCGCAGCTTGATTCTGAGTGTTACCATCTAATTTTGTTTTAATTTCAGTCAACCACTTATCCAGCTCTTCGCTTGTACGGGCATTTAATGCAGGGAATGCGCCAATGACACCAGCACGGCAAGCTCCTATCACCAAGTCAATGCCAGATATGCGAAACATCGGCGCGCAAATGACTGGCAGTTTGAGCTGTAACCACTTTTCTTTATGTAATGAAGTCATATCTTCTTCGCAGCATCGCACCAAAAATGATCTCGCACTTGCCGCCTAAGTACCTTGCCAACTGGGCTGCGCGGAATTTCAGCCCAACACTCTACTGATTTAGGGGATTTTATTGGGCCCAGCACTAATCGACATTGCGAAATCAATTGCTCTGTCAATTCTGATTCGGAAATTTTCATAGTAAGCTTACATTGCACTACAGCCTTAACAGTCTCGCCCCACTCATCGTCCGGAATTCCAATAACTGCGCATTCCTCTACATCTGGATGGCCAAGTACGACCGCCTCTACTTCAGCTGGAAATACATTGAAACCCCCAGAAATAATCATGTCTTTCTTGCGATCTACAACAAACAGAAAGCCATCTTTGTCTTTATAGCCAACGTCGCCAGTACGCTGCCACCCATCAACACGGTCAAGAGGATTAATCTGACCTGCGTCCAAGTAGCCTTTCATTAAATTATTGCCACGGACAGCAATTTCACCTACTTCACCCGCTTCTAGGGAGCACCCTTCGTCATCTAATATTGTTGTACGCATAAATAGCGTATCCCTACCGCAACTCGCTAGACGAGTCTCATCAACACGACCGCTACCATCCAAATAATCACGCGAAGTCATCAAGGTAACTACTGCAGGCGCCTCACCTTGAGCATAAAACTGAGCGATGATTGGTCCTATTCGATAAATCGCATCGGCCAATTTACTTACTGCCGAAGGTGCGCCGCCGATGATCATATAACGCATCGATACAAAACTCTCTCTTTGAAGATCCGGCTTAGCCAGCAATCGATATAGCACTGTTGGTGGAATAAAAACAGTTGTTACAGCATGTTCTGCAATTGCCTTAATTAGCTCATCAGGATCAGCGCGCTCAATAAAAACAATAGTGCCACCTAAAACTAAATGCGCCATAATTAAATGGCCTGCAACATGCGAGAGTGGTGCAGCTACAAGATATACAGGTGCCGCATTATATTGAAGCGATGTTAGGATAGTAGCGACAACAGTCTCATGAGATAACTCAGTTGTCACGATCCCTTTGGGCTCACCAGAAGTGCCACTCGTCGTGCTAATACGGACTATGCGATCGCTGTCTGGCAAAATTTGCGCATAGGACTCATCAAACTCCGAAAACCACTTACGTAGGCTTATCACATTCCCGCTAGATCCCTCTATTAATACGATCGAACGCATCATAGGGAGAGAGGTTTGAACTTCTGTGAGATCAGCTATTAACGATTGATCAACTAGCAGAAAATTACAATTAAACCGAAGAGCAATATTATGTATTTGAGCTAGCGTTGTACGTGGATTCTGAGGAACGATAACTACCCCTATCCTCTGGAGCGATAAAATTCCAATATAGGCAAGCGCGCTATTTGGACTCCAAATCATCACTCGATCACCAGTTTTCACTCCAATGGATTGCCAGCCCTTGGCCGCCCGACTGGAGAGCGATTGAACTTCTTTATAGCTTAGCGCATCTTTACCAAAAATGAGACAAGTTTTATCCTGATATCGTTCGACTGCGGCATCAAAAAAATCAGCTACACGCATTAGTGACTCAGCTTTATATTTTGTATATTAATCAGGCTGAATACCAGCATTCCTGACGATTGTTCCCCATTTAACAGTCTCATTTTTCTGAAAATCTGCTAACTCATTTGATGTGGAAACTGCAACCTCAGCGCCAATATCTAAAAAACGTTTTTTAATTTCTGGAGTCGTGAAGCTTTTATTCACATCAGCATTTAACTGTTTTTGTATAGCAGGTGATATTCCAGCTGGTGCATATAGTGCATACCAAGCATAAGCATCAAAACCAGGAGCCACAGTCTCATTGAGAGTCGGCACATCTGGCAGCACAGCAGAGCGCTGAATCCCAGTAGTTGCTAAGACCTTAACCTTCCCAGCTTGTATATACGGCAATATTGCAACGCCTTGCTCAACAATGAAATTGATCTGACCCCCTAAAAAATCAACCATTGCAGGAGAAATTCCCTTGTAGGGAACGTGGATCATATCTAAATTTGTCATCCGAGCAAGCATAACTGCATTGGTATGCTCCGTTGTACCATTACCTGCAGAGCCAAAATTCAGCTTGCCTGGATTGTTGCGCGCATAACTTACAAATTCTTTTACATTATTAACAGGGATAGTTGAATTAATAACCAAATAGCTAGGCGTTTTTACCAACATCGAAATTGGCGTAAAGTCTCGGGCTGCATCATATTTCATCGTCTTATAAAGACTTTGATTGACAGACATAATTCCGATCGAACCTAAAAACAATACATAGGGATCGCCTTTTTCTCGCGCAACCAATTCAGCGCCTACCATTCCGCCAGCACCAGGTCGATTCTCAACAACCACAGGTTGACCCCAAAGAGCTTGCAAGCTATTCCCAACGGCGCGGCCAATCAGGTCAGCTGCACCGCCTGGTGGAAATGGCACAATGAGACGTACTGGCTTATTGGGATATTGATTCGTATTACCTGACTGAGCCCAAACTGCACTAAGAAGCAGTGATAGTGTCAATCCTAGGAATAATTGAGTTATTTTTTTCATGATGGTTGGAACGCCGGATAGAGGGTATTGTTTTCTAATGCCTCCCAATAAACTTTGACAGGCATTCCGATGTAGATATCTGCACTACTACAATTAAAGATATTACATAAAATCCGTACGCCCTCTAGCAACTCTACATAGGCGCAGATATAAGGTAATCGCTCCTCATGACCAGGCCAGGCAGAAAAGGTATTGGTCCATGAATAAACAACGCCATTACCTGAAACCTCTTTCCATACCGTATCCCGTTTACCGGTAAATAAACTTGCGGGGCGCGGGAAAAATTGATACTTACCAGTCTTGGGGCATTGCTGTATCAATAATTTTTTCTCCTGGCATCCCTCCCAAAATGGGCCTGTATTCATATAGATATTAGGGCGTGGCATCGGGCGCGGGATCTTTATCACTTCTAGCTTTGGACTACTTTGTGCTGATTTAGATGTTTTCATGATTTAAGCCTCCAAAATGAGTGCATTTGATACACCCCAGTTACGGCCATAAGGGATCATTCCGATTCCGGTAACTAAAGCGTTGCTGGGGTTTGCAATTTGACGTGCGCCACCCTCTTCAAACATTTGCCTTACTGCTTCTACAAAATTGGTACCACCACCTGCCAATCCTGCCTGGCCAGAAGATATTTGTCCGCCGCCCGTATTGAGAGGCAAGGTACCGTTATATGAAAAATCATTAGCAAGAATAAAGTCAGACGCACAGCCCCGCGCACAGAAGCCAACGCCCTCCATCACCAACATCAAGGCAATAAAGAAATCATCGTATGCCTGCAGCATTCTGACTTCTTTTACTGTCATACCAGCTTTGCTCAAGACCTCAGGTCCAACAACCTCAAAACCGGTATCTGTAATCTCCGCTGAGAAATCAGAACCCTTGTAATTGCTTATCTCCGAATACGCTACCGGAAACACTATCTTATCTAAACCCAGTCTTTTAGCATTTTTCTTGGTAGTGACCAATGTGCCATTTGCACCATCACAAACCATCACGCTATCGAGCATTCTTAAAGGATCAGAAATCACTTTAGAGTTTAAATAATCTTGCTCTGTTATGGGTTTACGTAATTTTTCATAGGCATTTTCATTTAACAAAGCATGATTGCGCTGAGTGACTGCCAGCTTTGCCAAGGCCTCATCTTTTAAGTTATATAAATGTCTATAGCGCTGGGTGAGTAAACCAAACACACCAACTGGACCTCTCAGGCCAATAGGGTATTGAAACTCATATCGTTGCGCCCCTTGCTCTGCGCCGCCACCCTTCATTGAAGACTGGGCATCTGCAGCAACCACAAAAACAGTTTCACAATAACCATCACGAATTGCAGAATGCGCTCTAGCAATATTAGCAATGGTCGATGCCCCGCCTAAACCAGTGACCTGATTCCAACGCGAAGTAATTCCGAGCATTTCTGCCATATATACAGAATAAAAAGGATTATTAGTTTCACTCATGGTTTCAGAAACAGCTAAGCCATCAATATCCTTTGGCTCCAGACCTGTCTTATTCAGAATTTGCTCAAATACTTCCGATGCCAAATCATAAGCAGAGCGTCCAGTTTTAAAATCAATTTTTGTCTCGCCATAAGCAACAATGCCGATTTCTTTATTTCTATCCATCTCTACTCCGTTTTAATTTGACTCAATCTTTTTTAAGAAAACATGCTGCGGGCAATAATTTCTTTCATAATTTCATTTGAACCGCCGTAGATCCTACCAAGGCGGACATTCTGAAACATCTTGGCAATGGGGTAATCCAAGATATAGCCATTACCTCCATGCAACTGCAGACATGTATCAACTACCTCATAGGCCTTTTGGGTGATCCACCATTTCGCCATAGCGGATGTGGAGGTATCAAAGCTGCCATTGAGATAAGAAACAATGCAATGATCCAAAAATAACCGGGCTAATTTCGTCTCTGTGGCACATTCAGCCAGTTTGAAGCGAGTGTTTTGCAATTCAGATAATTTTTGTCCGAAAACAAGTCTGTTTTCTACATACTCAAGCGTAATTTCAATTGCCTTCTCCATTTGGGCTTGAAAATTAATCGCTATATAGAGTCTTTCTTGTGGCAATTGACCCATCATCTGATAAAAGCCCTGACCCTCAACCCCGCCTAAAATATTCTGTTTTGGTATGAGCACATCGCTAAAGAATAGTTCTGCAGTATCGGTACCTTTGTATCCCATCTTATCGAGCAAGCGTCCGCGCTTAAACCCTTTTAGGTCTTTCGTCTCCACCAAAATCATGGAGATGCCTTTATATCCAGCTTCATCGGACGTTTTAACTGCCATGCACAGTAAGTCTGCATGAAAGCCATTGGTAATAAATATTTTAGAGCCGTTAATTTGGTAGTGGTCACCTTGCAGTACGGCACGGGATCGAATACTCTGTAAGTCTGAGCCAGCGTCTGGCTCAGACATCGCAATTGAGCCCACCATTTCACCGCTAATCATTTTAGGGAGGTAATACTTCTTCTGCACCTCTGTTCCGTAACTAATCAAATATTGCGCAACGATGCCACTATGAGGAATATTGCCAAACGAAGTGACTAGCGCTCGTGCTTGTTCGCCAAAAATTACCGCATCATGGGCAAGCGTTCCTCCAGATCCGCCATACTCCTCCGGTACGCTGGCACATAATAAGCCCATTTCCCCAGCTTTTAGCCAAGCATCACGATCCATCATGCCATTTTTGGACCAACGCTCTTCGTGTGGGAGAAACTCAGCATGAAAGAATTTTTTAACGGATTCACGCAACATCTCCAACTCAGGATTCATCCAAGGTGATGTATACGCTGGTATTGGAGTTTTATTTTTTTTCATTGTTAATTAATTTTATTGATGATCACTTAACAGTATTCCCACTTGTTTTCTTAATTCTGCTTTTAGCACCTTGCCTGTTGATGTTCTAGGAAGCGAATCCAAAAAGAAAACATGTTTGGGTTTTTTGTAACTTGCTAGATTGATGCGACAAAATTGAATTACATCATCAGAACTCATCTCTTCATTAGATGAGCGCTCTATTACGGCAACAACCGCCTCACCAAAATTACAATCAGGTACTCCAATTACAGCCACATCTTTCACGCCCTCGCATCTTAGGATGGTTAGCTCAACCTCTTTTGAATAGATGTTGTATCCGCCCGATAAAACCATGTCCTTTTTTCTATCAACAAGATGCAGGTAGGAGTCGGCATCTAACTTGCCCATGTCCCCCGTATAAAACCAGCCCTGCTTAATGGCATCAGCAGTTTCATGAGGCTTATTGAAATAAGCCCGCATTGTCAAGAAGCTTCCAGGCACACCACTTCTCACAACAATTTCTCCAACCTCACCATTGGCAACCTCTTGGCCATCTTTGTCAACCAGCTTGAGCTCTAGGCCTGGAGTTATCGTACCAACTGATCCTGCATGCGTAAGTTGATCATCGTGATCCAAGTGGGCAATACCCCCCGCTTCAGTCATAGCATAAAAAGAGTAGATGCGTACATTGGGCAATGCCACGCTTAACCTTTTTTTTATGTCAAGCGGAAATGCTTCGCCTGTAGCCAAAATCACTCGCACACTTGAAAATAATGCTGGATCAGATTCAATGCAATCCAATAACATTCTGCCAACAGTTGGAACCAAACCAATCACTGTAATTTGATGGGCATGCGTTAATGCTTTAGCCGATACAGCATCAAAGCGTGACATCACAAATAGGCTACAACCATGCAAAATCATATTCATGACGCGAGCAAAGCCTGTTCTATGGGCTAGTGGCGTGGTAACCAACTGACGCTCTTGATCCGTAAGCCCCCAAATTTGAGAATTTAAGAAATTATTTAAAACAATAAAATTAGCCTGAGTCAAAATTGCGCCCTTAGGACTACCAGTAGTTCCAGACGTATAACAAATCATACAATCGTCAAAATCATAAGGCAGCTCAGGCAATACCTTACCGCCGAAGGCAATCAAGGTAGAAAATGCAGCCTCATCATCAACAACACCATCAATGGATATTTTTTGAACACCAGAAAGACCTTTTGAAGCATTTAAAAACACTTCTCTAGTTCGCTCGGAAATAAACGCTGCCTTGGGCGTACAATCATTCAAGATAACTTCGATTTCACTGGCGACTAGCATAGTGTTAATCGGCACGGCAATGCTGCCCGCTTTCACCACCGCCAAAAAGGCTTGCACA
>Ga0114980_10000438_pt1 | contig 30225 bp, 21 predicted proteins | sample S_140806_EF_Meta_FD_87018 | JGI IMG/M metagenome (GOLD analysis project Ga0114980, IMG submission 87018) | Freshwater microbial communities from Lake Simoncouche, Canada to study carbon cycling - S_140806_EF_MetaG | ecosystem: Environmental > Aquatic > Freshwater > Lake | place: Lake...
CAAGCGCGAATTTGCCAAGAAGATAATTGAGAGCGTTGATACAAAATTGCCCGATGCTTTTTTGAAACGCTACATTCAACTCACCAATGAAAAGCCGGTAACGGTTGAAATGGTGGAGCACGATTATCCATTCTATGCAGCACAGTTGCGTTGGGAATTAATCGAAGGGAAAATCATTCGCAAATACGAATTGCGTGTGAGTTCCGACGATGCTTTAACGCATGTGAAGCAAGTACTTGCATCGCGCTACGCCCAATATGGTTTGCCGATGGAAGACGAGATGCTCACTGAGTTTGCCAAGCAGACGCTGGCAAAGAAGGAAGAAGCCAAGAATGTGTATGACTTTCTTTACGAGGAGAAACTAATAGAATTAGCGAAAGAGAAATGTTCGTTAAATGTGCTTGAAATAGATCACGAGGAGTTTATCCGGAAAGTGCAACAAGCGTAATTGGAAATGAAACTTCATATCTCAATCCGTCGATAGAAGTTATGGAATATCCTTCTACTTTTCTGCCTAACTCATAGTGGTCCGCAAACAAGTTGAAACACACAAAAAAAGCCACGCCCTGCCGTGGCTTTTCTTATCGGTTGACCAATTATTTAATGTGGGTAAACCCGATTTCGAAACCGGCATCAATTTTTTCGATTCTTTTTATCGAAGGTATAGTTCAATGTAATAACTGTGCGCCTAAGCGGACGAACCTCGAACAGATTGAAAATCCAGGGATTGCTGTAATTTACTTGATTGGTAATATTGGATACATTCACCTGAATGCCCCATGAATTAGTGGAGTATCCCAAAGCGGCATCCATGGTATACGAAGCTGGAATTTCGAGCATTGGATCGTTGTTGATGCCTGAGAAAAATTTGTCTTTGTAGAAATATCCAAGACCCAAAGAACACCCTTTTAACTTCTTTTCCGGCTCGAAATTCAACCACACATTTCCGGCAAAAAGCGGTGCATTGGGCAAACGGTTGCCACTTGGATAACCCGGATCTTCAATTACGCTGGTAGAAGTGTATGCAGCTCCAAGTGTTAGGGCGAGTGAGGGGATGATTTTTCCATCAACGTCGATTTCTGCACCTCTGCTGCGATGGTGTCCTTCGTAGTACACATTGTATTCGTCGTAGTTGGGATTTTCGGGGTCGATATAGACAAAACCATAAGGATTTAGTTTATCTATCTGAAACATACAAAGCGTAAAACCGAGTTTATTGTCAAACAAGCCGGTCTTTGTGCCCAACTCAAACTGGGAGCTCATTGTGGCGGGGGGTGTTGAAAAATCGGCATAGTTCAAGGCAAACACATCAGGAGAATTGATCTCATAGCCCTGCGCGTATGAAGCATATATTGAAACCTTCTTTATAGGTTTATACACTAAACCAATGCGTGGTGTAAAAACATTGCGATCAACAAAATCATCAGAATAACCCTCGTAACCCGTTCCGCTCAATTCGCTTTCGAGATAGTCATTTCCTTGTTGCGTATTTCCGAATCGACAGCCGAGCATCACGTGCAGTTTTTCATTGAACAGCATGAGCTGATCTTGAAAAAACACACCATACCGACGAATTTTAGAAATGAAGGGTAAATAAGTCGACTCATCGGGCTCGACTACAGGCGTCAGGGAGTATACCGGGTTATTGATGCTGTTGGTATCGAACAGCGTGAGATATCCCTCGTTGGTATATCTAAAATTGGTTACCTGATACTCTGCACCAAATAGCACGTTATGTTTTACGCTTCCTGTATAAAAGACACCCAGCACGTCTGCAACCAGTGAACTATTCTTCAACCATTGTTTGTATCCATATTGATTGCGAAGAATGGTGCCGTTCGAGTCGGGAGCATCGGGCCAAATACCAAAAGGTCTGTTCTCGGTGTATCCATAATATCCTTGTGTTCTGAAACGCCAATTCGCATTCAATTGATAAGTGGTATTCAAAAAATAGCCCTGATCGTTAAATTTATATTGCATGGCGGGCTCGCTGAGATACAAGCTAGGACTCAGGGCCGAAAGGCCTTGCACGGTTCCGTCGGGCGAAATAAGACCGGAGTCATCGGAGGCAACTGATCGTCGGAGCACTGCTTCGGCAGTTATGGATAGGCGACTAGTTATATCCCAGGTTATCACAGGGGCTATCATAATCCGCTCTGACTGCACATATTCTCTGAAGCTCTTGCTTTTCTCGTACGAGCTATTTAATCGATAACGGAGGTTTTTCTTTTTTGTGATGCTACCGGAAATGTCAATGGCAGGCCTGAACAATCCCCATTCGCCTAATCGCATTTCGGTTCTAAGGTAAAAGTCACTGAGTGGTTTTTTGGTTGTAAAATTCAAAACGCCACCAGGCGCCACATCACCAAACAAAATGGAGGTAGGGCCCTTTAGAAATTCCACCTGCTCAATATTGTCTGCGTAGTTGTTTCCGAGGTTCCAAATCATCATGCCGTTCCATCGAAAATTCTGAGAGTTTACCATGTCAAATCCTCGCGCATTAAAAAACTGATACGAGCCTGCGCCGCTATAATTACCGGTAAAATTTATACCGCTCATGTTTCGGGTAATAGTTGTCAAGTCAAATGCAGCCTGTTGTCTGATGGTTTTCTGACCGAGCACCACAACCGCCTGCGGTATGTCTTGAATTTCGGTTAGGGTGCGTGTGGCGGCGGCACTTTTTACTTTGACTCCGGAAATAACTACCTGAGTCAATTCGCTGCTGTTTTCGGTAAGCCTGATTTCTATGGATTCAAGATTTTCTGAATCAAGCATAATTTCAGCAGAATACATTGTATACCCGAGCAACTTGCACACCAGTCGGTATTTACCCTGCTTAGCCTTTAACAGAAAATGTCCATTTTCGTCGCTAAGGGTGCCGTATTCGGTGTCTTCCAGAAAAACGGAAGCAAAAGGCAATGCCAAATCATTTTGATCGACGACCCTTCCTGAAATCAGAAATTTCCCTGATTGCGCTGTCATGCTGAGTGCAGAGAAAAGTAAAAAAATGAGTCCAAAAAAATTATTCATGGTAGTAATTGAAACATTCAAGGTTTAATGATAAACGGAATGGATACAACAGAGGTATAGCCATCATCCAGCAGAAAATGCATGCGGTACTTACCAGTGGGCAATGGCCAATCTTCGCCCTTGGAGTTTTTATCCAACACAAGTGATCCGCTCGATTTAGCCCCCGTATAGCTGTAAATGAAATAATTCGTAGTAGTTTCATTTCGGTAAAAATCTTCTTGCGTTCGAAACGAGTCGGCGTAAATAGCAATCCAATCGTACCGATTTTCAGTGGCCCTTTCCCAAAAAACAGGAATGGGCTCACCCACATTAAATTCAAATTTTGGCAATCTCAGGATTACTTCTGATGCATTGCAATTGTGCACAACATCTGTATATGCAATTTCTTCGTGGCCACTGAGTAGGCTTATTCGGTAAGTCGCAGAGGGTAGGTCAGCAAGCACTACTTCGCCCTGAGTGGCTGCAGTTACGGATATGGTTTTAATGGGTGTATCTTCCGTTGATTTGATTTGAAGCGATACATTGGGTATCCCTTCTGCGCTCAAGCATACTCTTAGATGGCTGCTGTCAGAAAACGCTCGCACAAGTGCTTGTGTTGAAACAGGTTCAACCAAAAGCGAACTGAGCACTGCACGATGATCGGAAGGAAATGGACTAACTGCTATACTGACGTCATTGCTCAAAGCTTCACCAATGAGCGTTGAGTTCAACACTCGATCAACACCACGTGCCCAGATAAAATCGATGCGGTCGTGCGTTTCGTTTGTTCCCACGATGGGCGGTGCAGCGGGTGTCCAGGTTAAACCCGGATTCTTTTTCGGGTCGACGTTGTGTGACCGATAGGTATCCACAAAGCCATTTTCCTCCATCCGTTTACTCACCACCCAATCGACAGGATAATGAATGTGTCGACGCATCATTTGCATTTCAGCGGTCCAATCCCGATGAGACGGGCTATTGAAATCGCCGGTAACGATTGTAGGGATGTTCTTTTGAGCCAATTCTCTGAACATGAGCTCGAACGTATCTAGCTCGGAATAGCGCAACCGATATTCGTTCTTTAAAACCTCTTCAACCGAGGCCCCGTCACGAATTAAATCAGGCCCATAAGGATCGGAAGGAAGGTGAATATTGAACATGGCAATTGATTTGCCCGGTTTTATTTCAACGAATGCATAATACCATTGGTGGATGCTGTCGCAGAAAATAGGATATTTTGAAAGAAGGTGCAACCGGCTATCATAATATTTCCATCCAAGTGCAGATGCCAATTTCGGAATGTTGCCCTCAGCTTCTTGAATGCCCACAACATCGGGATTCGCTTTCTGAATGACTTCAACTACTTTCTGAAAATCGATTTCATCTCCTCCGTAAAGTATGTTGAAACTCAGTACACGCAGTGTATCACTTTCCCCTTTGGCGGCGGCCTGCGTGCAAAGTGGAATAAGAGCGAAAACTAGACCTGCAGCGAAACGAATCATGCGTGATTGAATAAGAAAATTAAATGTATTTCTTACTTCATAACGAAAGAAGGCTTCGGATTAACCTTAGGTTAAGAAATATCCGAGTGACAACTGATTTTCCATTGCGCCATAAAACCGTATTCCTTAGTTGGTAGTTATCTAACGCAGGTGGTTCATCACGAACGACATTTCACCATGGGTGATGGCGGCGCTCCTTATGAAGCATGTTGACCAGAATTATTGCAACTCTATTCTTTATTTCGGTTACCGAATAAAAAAACCCCCGAAGATTCGGGGGTTTTTTTATAGTTCTTGAATTCGGTTAGTTCTTCACCACACGCATGGTTGAACTTGCATTGCCATTGTCAATCACAAGCAGGTAGTATCCATTCGGCAACGATTCCATATCGAGTATGAATGTGTTGCTACCGGAAGTGCACGTTGCATTGTGCTGAAGCACGGTGCGTCCGGTGATATCGCAAATACGAAGCTGTGCGTTTTGCGAGTCTGAAGCTTCGAGTATAACGTTCAGTTTTCCGTTGGTTGGATTCGGAAAAACGTTGGCTATAACTACGTCAGATTCTGAAGAAGTAGAATTGAGTTCAGCAACGGGAGTTTCCTGGCCTTCACGGAAAGCAGTCGCGCTGATAGAAGCACGCAGTGTGTAACACAAAGAAGCATTGAATGCGCCTGCGTATCCGTATACCTGAATGCGCCATGCGCCTGTAATTGTGGTATTGAAAGTTATAACCTCAGCAGTTGTGCCGCTGTTTTGAGATATCGCTACCTGTGTGCCACTTGGGTTGTAAAGACGAACATCATAATCAGCAGGAAGGTTGGTTAGATCAATACGAATGTTACGCGCTGTAGAGGTGTTGCTGAAACGGAACCAATCCAAATCGGTGCTTGTGCCAATAAGTGCTGTGATGTTTGTATTCGCCGGAATTGTTCTCGATGCACTTGTAGTATTGTTACTTTCATAGGTGTCAGTGCATGCGGTTGCATTGCTGGTAGTAGTGAAATTGATAGCTGTGAAAGAACCGTTTCCTGCAGAGCATACCGATTGCACTTGAGCGTTGTATGCAGTGCCGGCGGTCAAACCGGTAATTGCGAATGAAGTAGTAGCTACGTTAACAGTTGTCCAAACTGTTGAAGAAGCAAGCTTGTATTGAAGCACATATCCTGTTGCACCGGTAACCGCAGCCCAGCTGATGGTTGCTCCGGTTTGAGTGATCGAAGCTGAAGTAAGATTGGTAATAGCACCGCAGAGAACAGGTGTAGGAGTGCCACAGCCATTGCTGGTGAGCAAACCATTGCGAGAACCTCCTGTGGCAAACAATGCTTGCATGCGTGCAATCTGTCCGTTAGAGAACATATACATACAGGCATCGTCGGTGTAGTCCATGTAGTTCATGTGCATATCACCGTTGGGACCGTTGCTACAAGTAACTGTTGGAAAAGCCGGGCAACCGTAATTCGGTCCTGCAGCATTGGGAGTGTCTGTAACCAAGTCGCTACCGGTGCAGCCAGTGCCGTCATCACCCCAAATGTGATACAGGTTCAGCCAGTGACCTACTTCGTGCGTTGCTGTGCGACCCTTATTGAAAGGGGCTGTGGCAGTTCCATTCGTTCCGAAGTATTGGTAGTCGCATACCACGCCGTCGGTGCTTGCAGAACCACCGGGGAACTGGGCGTATCCGAGAATTGAACCGCTGATATCACATACCCAAAGGTTCAGGTATTTACCCGCATTCCAAGGATTAGATCCACCGGTCGAAGAAGATTTTACGGTGTTGTTGGTTCCGAAAGATGTTGAGGATGTAGGAACACGCAAGATGCCATTGGTTGCGTTGCCGTTCGGGTCAACGCTAGCAAGACAAAATTGGATGTTAGCATCGCCCGCCAAGCCTGCAAATGCGGATGGCGTGTTGGCTGCATCTGCATTGAGTTTGCGGAAGTCCTGGTTGAGAACCGTAATCTGCGATTGAATTTGAGCGTCGCTGATGTTCTCAGCGGTTGTGTTATAAACCACATGCACTACTACTGGGATAGTCACTAATGCACGGTCTCCTTGCGGATTGTTGATTAAGTAATCCCGCGTGAACTGTTCAATTTCTTCGCGGCGATTAATAATGCTTGGGTCTTGTTGTTCCAGCATCTGTTGGTATTCGGTAGTGCCGCAGATGCGCTGCGCGAGCGCGCTCTGTTGCAAAGCCAATAATGCAAATAGAAATGTAAAGATTTGCTTCATCTTCTAATGGGATTTAACAGATTTTTGCCTAAGTAAAGAAATAATCGAGCAAACACCAAGAAATTGAACGAAAAAGACAACGTACAGGTCCATTCTGGAGTTTCTACTAAGCACGCATTAGAATGGTCGGCGGTAATTTCCAATTTGCTGTTTACGTTGTTTTATCTCAACGAGAGTGAGTGGGCTTTTCCAATGGGTGTGCTGGGGCCGCTGCTTTTGCTGGTGTTGAGTTGGCGGGAAAAACTGTATGCTGAACCTGTGCTGCAAATCGTTTACGTTGTTTCTGCAGTTGTGGGTTGGCTCAACGTGCAAGGTGGGTGGTCGAAATGGCAAATAGAGTTAGAGGTTCATCTCTTTCTTTTCACATTGAGCGTCGGGATTGCAATTGTGTGGGGCGGCGCTTTAAAACGGTTCACTTCAGCGAATTTCCCATATCTGGATGCGATGGTAGCCTCCTGGGGAATGCTTGCCACCTGGCTCATGATGTACCAGGTACACGCGTGTTGGCTTTATCTTTTGGCTGTTAATACGCTATCGATTTTCATCTATTTCCGTAGGCGTTTATACGTTGCGGCATGTATGTTTGTGCTCTATTTTTTTATGTCGATAGACGGATTTTTTGAGTTGCATTTTTTTGAGTTATGATTAGAATTGCCATTACAGGGCCTGAGTGTTGTGGGAAGTCAACGTTGTGTAATTGGCTTTCTGAGCGAATATTTGATGCACGCGTCGTAAAGGAATACGCGCGAGAGTATCTCCAAAAAAAAGGAGAAGGCTATGTCTATTCGAGGGAAGATGTGCTCAATATTGCTCGTAAAACCTCCGAGTTGCTCAACAAGGCATTCAAGTCGAACAGCGACGCTCTCATAGTAGATACCGATTTTTACGTGTTGGACATCTGGTGGCGCGAACGCTTCGGTGAAGCGAACGAGGAGATTGCCATGATGAAAGAAACCTACGATTTCGATTTGTACCTTGTTTGTCAGCCCGATTTCCCTTGGGAGAGCGACCCACTGCGCGAGAACGCAGAAGACCGCGATCGATTATTTGCCATCTATATGGAAGACTTGTTCAACGATGGCAAAACGGTAGAGGTTGTAAGTGGAACCGGCGAAGAGCGCATGCAGCAAGTGCTCGATAAAATTCTACGAAGGTTCCCCAATCTAATGACGGAAGAATAATTCCCACCCTCAGTTCTTTATTCCGTAAGTCTATTGTATCCGAATGAAGGCGCAGGGCCTCAATAAAGTTCAGACGCCCATTTCGCACCGCTTTTCCAAAGCATTTGAACTGCCACGTAGAGCATGAGAAGTGAAAACAGGAATTTTATTTTGTGCTCGGGTACGCGCATGGCGTATTTGGATCCGAAGTAATTGCCCAGTACAAATCCCACGGCCATTATAAGTACGTAGTTGAATTGAATGTGCCCGGCTTTGTAGTAGTTCATAACCCCCAAAACGCCTACCGGAAGCATCAGCAAGGCAAGACTAACACCTTGTGCTTGCATCTGATTCATGTGCATAAAGTAGATCATGGCGGGTACGATTATGATTCCCCCACCAACGCCCACAAAGCCGCTGAGCGCCCCGGCCAAAAGCCCTATGAGCACAAGAATCAACAATTGGGATACGCTAAAATCCATTATCTCATTTTTGAACGAATGTACTTTTATTTTCAAGCCATGCACAAAAATTAAAGTTTCCTTCGCGGAATTCATACAATGCGGCAGGTTGCCTTTACATTTGGTGCTGAAAAAAAATCCAATATGAATTTTCCGGCAGACCTAAAGTACACAAAAGACCACGAATGGATGCGCATCGAAGGTGATGTAGCCACCATAGGAATTACTGACTTCGCTCAAGGTGAATTGGGCGATATCGTGTTTGTAGAAATCGAAACCAACGGCCAAGCCTTTGCAGCTCACGAAGTTTTCGGGACTGTAGAAGCGGTAAAGACCGTGAGCGATTTGTACATGCCTGTAATGGGCACAATCATCGAGGTGAATGGTGCATTGGCTGATGACCCTGCAGCGGTAAACAATGATCCTTACCAGAGCGGCTGGATGATCAAAGTTAGAATCGATGCCGGCGCCGACATGAGCCATCTGATGGATGCGGCAGCATACGAAGCTTCGCTTTAAGCTTGCATAAGCATGAGCAAATGAATAGCTCATTTAGAAATAAACAACTCTTCAGAGCCGCCCAATGGATTTGGGCGGCTTTTGTTTTTGTGGTGCATGTTGCGCCGGTCGATACCGAACGTGTAAGCCGATTCGATTTTCCTTTTGCCGATAAATGGATACACGCCATATTGTTCTTTCTGCTGGCTGCAATCAGTTTGTTGGCGCGCGATTCAAAAAGAGAAATGCGCAGTTCTATTTTGTTGGTTGCATTAGCGTGTGCCGTCTATGGGGCATCCCTAGAGTGGGTGCAATATTCATTCACCGATGAGCGCTCCGGCGATATGCTGGACTGGCTTGCAGACCTACTCGGCGCTCTAACAGGCTTGGCCGCTGCCGCATTGCTAGAAAGGTATACGAGCAAATGGAACCCGAAGTATTAAGGGATTCGCCATTACAATGAAGGAAACGATTCTTTACTTCTCCTTACGGCGTTGCATCTCCCGCAAAATCAGTGTAAGTTCTCTTCCTGTCTGACCCTTCACGGAGGTGTTTTCCTGAGCTCGGCGTATGAGGTAAGGAATGACCTCGCGAATGGGGCCGTATGGCAAATACTTCGCTACGTTGAATCCGGCGTTCGCCAGGTTGTAGCTAATGTGATCGCTCATCCCAAACAGTTGCGCAAAAAACACACGCTTGTCGTTGCGTGGTATGTTGCGGCTTTCCATGGCAGCGGCTAGTTGCAGGCTGCTCTTCTCGTTGTGCGTTCCGGCACACACCGCAATTCGATCGATGTGGTCCAGGCAATAATGGACAGCTTGGTCGAAATCACGGTCGCTGGCTTCTTTGTTGGGTTGAATGGGGTCGGTATAGCCAAGTTCTGCAGCTCGTGTGCGCTCCTTTTCCATGTAGGCTCCCCGCACCAATTTTACACCCAGGAAGTAATTGTGCTGAATGGCTTTTTGATGCGATGTTTTGAGAAACGCGAGTCGGTCGTGACGGTAGAGTTGAATGGTATTGTAAACGATGGCGCTGGATGTATTGTATTTGGCCATCATTGAGTCGGCCAAATCATCAATCGTATCTTGAATCCAGCTGTCTTCCGCATCAATGAAAATGGGTACAGTTAGTTGCGCAGCATGGGCGCAAATCGCATCGACACGCGCCTGAACACGCTCCCATTCTAGTTTTTCAGTGTCGGAAAGAGGTTGCTTTGCATTCACTTTTTCCAACAGGCTGAAACGAGCAATGCCGGTTATTTTGAAAACACTGAACGGAATAGAACCTTTGCGAGCAGCCTCTTGCACGGTGAGTATGATTTCGGCTTTGGTGTTTTCGAAATCGGCTTCACTTTCTTTTCCTTCCACCGAATAATCGAGTATGGTACCGATACCGAATTTTCCGAGCGATTCGACCGCACGCCCGCACTGAATGATGGTTTCGCCACCACAAAACTGCTTGAAAATGTTGCCTCGCAGAGCCCAGCCGATGGGGATGCGCAGCGTGAGAGCAATGTTGGTGAATATGCGGCCTGCTACAACCAGCGCCGGATTTCCTATTAGTTTGAAAAGCCAGTAGGCGCGTTTCAGTTCACCATTTGTTTTGCCACTGAAAGCAATTTCGGTGTTGTCGAATGAGGGTTGCGGTCGTATTTCCATGCGCGGCGAATTTCAGCACTCTTTCCTGTTTCACAAAACAAATTTGATTGTAGACTACATTCGTCGCCCAAATAAACGGATATGGAAAAAGCTACCCAATACATTCAGGAAAACAAGCAACGCTTTCTGGACGAACTCTTCGAATTACTGCGCATTCCAAGTGTGAGTGCCGACCCAAAATATACCGCCGATGTGGCGCGCTGTGCCGATGTGGTAGCAGACCACTTGCGCAATGCGGGCGCCGACAACGTGGAGGTGTGCGCTACCAAGGGTCACCCCATCGTGTATGGCGAGAAGTTGATCGACGCTTCATTGCCTACCGTGCTCGTATATGGACACTACGATGTGCAGCCGGCCGATCCGTTTGAGCTTTGGCATACACCACCATTTGAACCCACTATTCGTACAACGGAAGTCCACCCAGATGGAGCGATTTTCGCGCGAGGATCTTGCGACGATAAAGGCCAAATGTTTTCCCATGTGAAGGCGTTTGAAGCCATGATGAAAACGGACACGCTTCCGTGCAACATCAAATTCATGATTGAAGGTGAAGAGGAATGTGGCAGCAATAACTTGGGTCCGTTTGTAAAGGCTAATCAAGAGCGACTCAAAAGCGATGTCATTCTGATCAGCGACACTTCCATTATAGCAAACGACACCCCTTCAATCGATTGCGGTTTGCGCGGATTGAGCTACCTCGAAGTAGAGGTAACTGGTTCTAACCGCGATTTGCACAGCGGAGTTTATGGAGGCGCTGTTTGTAACCCTATCAATATTCTAGCGAAGATGGTTGCAAGCATGCACGATGAGAACAACCACATCACCATTCCAGGATTCTACGACAAGGTTCAAGAGCTTTCTGCCGCTGAACGCGAAGAACTCAACAAAGCTCCTTTTGATGTTGAGGCATACAAGCGCGACCTTGATATCGATGAGGTATGGGGTGAGAAGGGATATACAACCATTGAACGCACCGGAATTCGCCCAACATTGGACTGCAATGGAATTTGGGGCGGATACATTGGAGAAGGAGCGAAGACCGTTTTGCCATCCAAGGCATTTGCAAAAATCTCTATGCGTCTTGTACCCAATCAGGTGAGCGATGAGATTACAAATCTGTTCCAGCAACACTTCGAAAAAATTGCCCCGAAAGGAGTGCGTGTTGAGGTGCGTCCGCACCACGGAGGTGAGCCGGTGGTAACGCCAACTGATTCAAAGGCATACAAAGCGGCAAGCGATGCGATGCTTAAGACATACGGCAAGAAGCCGATACCAACACGCGGCGGTGGTTCTATCCCTATCGTGGCGCTTTTCGAAAAGGAGCTCGGCGTAAAGACCGTGCTGATGGGCTTTGGATTGGATAGCGACGCGCTTCATTCACCGAATGAGCATTACGGGGTATTCAACTACTTCAAAGGCATCGAAACCATTCCGTATTTCCACCACTATTTCTCCCAGTCGTGATTGCGTTGAAACGACTGAAGTGGCTTTTTTTGGTTGTGATTGTAACACTGCAGTCATGCAGGGTGTATCGCGATGTTGAATTTCAGGCGGTCAAGGAAACGCGTTTTACCAGCTTCAATGCGAAGGGTATTTCGTGCGAGTTCGAAGTAGAGCTTTTCAATCCCAACCCCTATAAGATTACCCTCATGCAGTCGGATGTCGATCTGTATTTGGAGGGTACTCGATTGGGCAAAGTTCAACTTCCGGAGAGTGCACAGCTAAATGCCGACGGAAAGACATTGTTGAAACTGGCATGCACCGCGGAGCCTTCGAGTATTCCGAAATTGTTGGGAGGCGCCATCGGCATGGTTTTCAAAAAGGATGTAATCGTCGAAGGCAAAGGCAGTGTAACCGCCAAGGCATTTCTGATCACGAAAACAGTTTCGGTTGAATTTAAGCAACGACTGAAGGCGGAGGACTTGGGTTTTTGATTAAAACCAGCTGATTTTCAGTTGCTTTTTGCTTCCGGGCTAAAAAAAATGGGGTGCCGCTTGAAATATGAGTGAAGCGAGCTATATTTGCGCCCCCTTGAAAGGGAAAATTGTGTAAATCGTTTAAAAAATTGAGTCATGAGTAAGCGTACCTACCAACCTTCGAACACCAAGCGTCGTAACAAACACGGCTTTCGCAAGCGTATGTCAACTGTAAAAGGCCGCGCGGTGTTGGCTGCTCGTCGCAAGAGAGGTCGTAAGAAATTGTCGGTTTCCAGCGAGCGTCGTCACAAGGGTACTGTTCGTCTGTAACAGCATTCTTTCGGTAACAATATGGAAGGCTGCCTTTATCAGGCGGCCTTTTTTTGTAGTACAAGGTTTAATTTCGTCACATGAAGATTGCGGTGAATACGAGATTATTGCTCCGAGGTAAGCTCGATGGCATTGGTTGGTTCACGCATGAAATTATATCCAGGATCGTTCGTGCACATCCGGAGCACGAGTTTCATTTTCTGTTCGACAGACCATTCGATGCGGCATTCGTATTTGCTCCCAATGTGCACGCCCACGTTGTAATGCCGCAGGCCAGGCACCCCTGGTTGTTTCGTTTGTGGTACAATTGGATGGTGCCTCGAAAGCTTCGGCAAATTGGGGCGGATGTTTTTGTATCGCCCGACATGATGATCTCGCTGCGCACCAAATGCAAGCAGATTGTGGTGCTACACGACTTGAACTTTGAGCATTATCCGCAAGACTTACCCGCGCACATTGCTCGCTATCTGCGCAGTCAAACACCGTTGTTTGCCCAGAAGGCTGACGCAATCATTACGGTGAGCGAGTTCAGTAAAAGTGACATTGTTACGCACTATGAAGTCGCCCCCTCCAAGGTGCATGTGGTTTATAATGCTGCGCAGCAAGCCTATCGGGTTATAGATGAGGGGCAGCGCGCAGAGGTAAGAAGAAGTCTAACCCAAGGCGAGCCCTATTTCGTTTTCATCAGTTCTATTCATCCACGGAAAAATTTGCAACGCCTGCTACTGGCGTATGATCAGTTCAGATTGCACACAGGAAGTAAGTTGAAGTTGGTGGCCGTAGGTCGTCGTTTTTGGAAAAATGAATTGCTCGATACAACACTTCGCGAAATGAAATTTGGCAATGATGTAATTTTTACGGGGCATCTGGAGCAGACCGAGTTAAGCAATGTGTTGGGTGGTGCACTAGCACTGGTCTATGTGAGTTATTTCGAAGGTTTTGGGGTACCCATAGTAGAGGCGTTTCAATGCGGTGTGCCTGTTATTACTTCGAATGTTACATCGATGCCGGAAGTGGCCGGCAATGCCGCCATCTTAGTGAACCCTTTCAGTGTAGATGAGATTACGCAAGCCATGGTGCAAATACACGGTGATGAAGCGTTGCGAAAGGATCTAATTGCGAAAGGCAGCACGCGATCGGGGCTATACAACTGGGATCATTCTGCTGAGAAGTTTTGGCGAGTGATAGAGCAAACAGTGAATCGTGCATGAGCAGTCTGAAGAAATACCATCGGAAGGGCTTGATAGAAGCAGGTTGCGACGAGGCTGGTAGAGGCTGTCTGGCGGGCCCGGTGGTTGCTGCTGCGGTCATACTTCCTTCGCGCTTTGACCACCCGCTCTTGAATGACTCGAAGAAACTTTCCGAAAAACAACGCGCTTTATTGCGTCCCATTATCGAAGAGAAAGCGCTGGCATGGGCCGTAGGCATCGTTTCGGAGAAGGAAATCGATGAAATCAATATACTCAACGCATCGTTTTTAGCCATGCACCGCGCGATCGATAAATTGAAGGACAGGCCTGAGTTGCTGCTGATAGATGGCAATCGATTCAAATCATACCCCGACATACAGCACGCTTGCATAATTAAGGGCGATAGCATCTATCGATCAATAGCTGCGGCATCTATTTTAGCGAAAACACATCGCGATGAAATCATGGAAACACTTCACACGAAGCATGAGATCTATGCATGGCAAAAGAATAAGGGCTATCCTACAGTCGATCATCGTGCAGCTATTCGCACACATGGAGCGTGCGAACATCACCGTATGTCGTTTACGCTATTGCCTGAACAGCTGGCGTTGGATTTTTAAGCCTATCTGGCAACGAGGAATTTCTCTGTAACGCGCCCCTCAGGTGTAGAGAGGGTAATCACATAAATACCATTCGGAAGTTCTTCCTGCGTTACGATGGTGGTGTAATCGCTTTCATGAATGGCTTGCAAAGTTGCTGCTTGCATCAGTTGGCCATTCATTGAATAGATTTCGTATTGAGCATTTCCGGTGAGTAATGATTCGGACGAATTGATGGTGATTTCATTACCCGAAACACTCATGATGGTTATTTTCCCGGGGTTCACAACCGGCTGTGGCTCTTCTTCCCATTCGTAAAATTCGGTCCAGCGGTTTTCGCCCAAATACTCTTCGGGCAGCATCATGGACGCTGGTGTAGGGAATGAGCAGCAAGTAATTGTTGACCCTGCGGCCGGAGAAGCGCTGCTGCGGAAGCCTACGAAACATGGCCAACCCCAATCGGATTGTTGACCGGGAATCGTTGCTGTTTGCCCGCTTGGGTTGGTATACGTCGCAGGCAATACCCTGCACTGAGCTTGCAGGATGTATACTTGATTCAGTGTTATTGGATAGGCCGCTGGGTAGAAGAAAAAGTTGTTTCCCCAGCCGGTAGTAATCGCTCCTGCGGTAGGTATGAACGGATTGGCGGCACAGGCGTCAACTGGCATAAGCCGGAATCGGTATTGGTCCATACCTAGAATAGCCGCAGTTTCCATTTGAGGTCCGGTCTTATTGCGCCATAGGCAGTAATTGGAAAGTCCACTTATTGAGTTGGTAGTTGCAATGTTGGCATATGGGAAACCGCATGTGTTCAAAATACACGGTCCGCACCATGTAGGATTGTTATTACAGCGTTTCACGCGCACATACACTTCATACACTTTGCCATAACGGAAGTAGTTCACGTAGGGGCTAGTGCTGGTAAGAAATATGGGGGAGGTACTCCAAGGCGTCACAAACTCTGTTTGTCCGTTGTCGGTTACGAATCGAAATTGGTATTGAAACCCATTACCCACAAATGAAGAGGATACAGAGCTATTGAAAATGGCACAAATCGTACCGCCACATGATACACTTCCTGACGCGGCCGTTATGCTCGGGCAAATTTGTGCGCAGATGTTCATGGTGCGAGCCACCGAATATCCCCACCAGATGGTGCCGCAATCGACATCATTGGCTTGCACTTCAACATACGCAGTTACAGAGGAAAGCGTCTCACAAATTTCAGGGGCTTGACCGAAGTTGAAGAGATAAGTGCCCGTGTACGGGCCGTAAACGTTGCCGTTTGAATCCACGAATTTCCAACGTGTACTTCCAACACTATACGGAATAATTGAGCGTTGAAAGTTTGTAGTGAAGTCGTAGCAGGTTGCAGCCCCCGGAGGGTCAGGAAAAAAGTTGGTTCTGATTTCTACGGCCAGGTGTTCGTAGAGGATATTGAATGTGCCGGCCCCGTTGGAGTTCGCTCGCCCTACGCGCACTTTGTAGGTCGTACCAACAACCAGAGAAGATGCACAGATCACCTCTTTCATTCCCGAGCCATTGGCATTTGCAGCTGAAATGGGAGTGCCCGTTGCGCCTGAGTTCCATAATTCGAGGGATACATCGAACGCGCTCGGATTACACACTTTGATTTTAGCTACTTCCGCAACTGCAACGAACTGAAACCATACATCGTTGCCCATGATGCCGGAGATAGCAGCAGGCGTCTGCGCTGAAGTCGATGTACCTAGATTGTAGGTGGTAGTTCCGCATTGAGAAGTGGAAAGATTGGTGTAGCTCACCATTGAAACAGGAGTCAACAGGATGGAGCCTGCGGCATCTTCGTTTTGCCCAAAGGCGCATAGCACGTTGAAAAGAAATACCGAGAAGAAACAAAGTGCTTTCATGTTTTGGTGTATTGTTCCTCAAAAATAAAGGACAAATGTCATTACAAGGAGCTACACGGGCGCAGAATTAACTTAATTATCAACTTGATGCAGCCCAATAGCTTCTGCGACTATGGATGGATCGAATGGGCTGTATACTTCTGATCGCGGCATATATGCTTGTACATCTTGTGACTCGTTCAGGTATTTTGTTATCGGGTTTTCCTCGATGTCTAAGGGAAGTGCTACGGCCTCTGCGATGATATCAGCGGCGTAGTCACTCATGGAGCCATAGTTCTGAAGGGAGTAATTGCACACATTAAAACCCAACGCATCATAAAAAGTGGTGCTGTAAATACTGATTTGAATTTTGGCTTTAGCAAGAAGCGTGTCGAGTGGGGTTTCAATGTCGCGAATTTCTGCACCCAATGAATTAAGCTCATAGTATGCCTCTTTGTTTTTTTCCAACGGATGTAGCTTCACAATAACACGCCAATCGGGATAGGCGCTCAGGTGTTCCATGAGACAGCGAACATAGCGAGTGTAATCGTCGTGCATGTTTTTTTGGGCGCAAACCAATATGAGGTTTTCTTTTTGAATTGCAGACGCTTCTTGTTGGTCGGTATGATAGAGGTAGTCGCCTGCAATAAAAATTTGATGAGAGTGGTATTCACAACCACTCTCTAAAATTCGTTTCCAATAGGGGCCATACACCAGCATTTTTTCCGGGAAAAAGGACTTCCCAATAACCGAAGCGAATTGCTCATGGTAGACGTAGTACAGGTCGTTTGAGGCGATAAGTCCATGTTGAAATTCGATGCATTCGATGCCCAGGCATTTCGTTGCCGCAATCAGTCCTTCGTTGTGGTAATGACAAATGAACAACAGCTTTTTAGTGGGCTGGTTTTTCAGCACATGGTAGTATCCCCGGAACTCCTCAAAGAAAATGTGCATGGCCGAACGAATTTGGCGCATTTCTGAAGCTCCGAATTGTTTGCTCTGCCATGCGAATTTCAGTGAATCATGAATTTCCTTGAGCAGAACTCGCTCTGCATCATCGAGTGAAGGGAGTGGATGTGTAAGGTCCTTCAACAGATAGTCAGCCGCGTTTTTGGTTCCTTCACGTTGGTTAATGATGGTGAGTCGGTCCTTGCCAATCAGTGCTGCTATTTTATCGAAATAGATCGAGTGCCAATGTTGGTTCTCATCTAAAATCACACGGCCTGGGTCAAGAATGACGTATTCTTTGAGTGTATGCTTTTTGTTTGTGCTGCTCGATTGGCGTTTTGATTTAAGCCAGTAAATGAATTCTTGAAACCACAACGGGAATCCGAGGTAATTGAAAATAACCTTGTGTTTCTGTTTTGTGAAATGGAAATAAAGTCCGTGCTGAAAGATTTTTAAAAATGAATAGGTCGGACGGCTGTAGCGCGATGGGTGCAACAGCTTCTCTTTCAGATATTCGTTAATGACGGAAAAGGGGACCAGTTCCATGGATGTGGTTTCGACCTTGCAGGTGGTCAAAATTAGGTGGGATTTACATACAACCTTGATTAAATGAGCTCCGCCGATTTACAGTTGTCAATAATGGTTGTGTAAAGGAGTGCAGATTCGTTGCGCCATTCTGCAATTTCAATCAGATCCTTATTGCCATCGGCAAAACTCAGGAAGTGAAGCAAACGGTGGGTTTCTTCGCGGTTGAAAAGAGGATCAACACTCGAGGGGTAAAGACCTCTTTTGCCTAGTTGTGGCTCACAATGCGAGATCTGATTGACGTAGCAAACATTTTCTTCGAGCACTTTGCAGATGTTGAAGTACGCTTCTACAGTCTCTGCCAGGGCTTCAAATGAAATGAACGATTTATTGTCGAGAGAGGTGTGGTATTGGCTGTAGCGTTGGTATGGTGTGCGCATCAGCGAGCCCACAGGAAGGTTGAATCCGGGAGAGCAATATTGCCGTTCGTCGCTTCCGCCCACGGCAAATTCAATCGTATTATGCTTCGTGTAATGGTATTTAAGGACGTGCTCTGCCGCTCGGTCGGCTAGTGATGTGCGATGTTTGGAGCGCTTGTAGGTGAGCTCGCCGGCATCACCACAGCAGGTAAGCACATAGCCGGCTTGGAGTTGTTTCTTCAACAGTTCGCCGCGTTCGGCAAGGAATGCGATGACCCCGATTGTTTCAGGTGCAAACAAGAAGCGATACGTAAAGCGGCGTTTCGGCAGGGCTGCCAGTTTTTCATAAAGGAAAGCTTGTGCAAGCGGTCCGCTCAACTCATTGTTGGCCATCGAGGGGTGGCACAGGTAGGTGCTGAAGAGCACTTCTTCTTCCGTTTCACCCGGTAGCACACATTCTGCCCAGGTAAGATTTCCGGGTTCCAACGTGCTCTCTATTACCACGCGATATTCTCCTTCGCGAGGCAGCGTTTTCCACTCGTTGTGTGTGATGCAAAACCCCCAGTTTTCCTTGTAATAGCTCGTCATGTATGGAATGGCATCGGGCATTTCGGGTATGTGATGCAGATGCGCTTGTAGTTCATTCCAGCCAATGTGTTGATCGATTGGAATTGAGTAGCTCACTACATGAAGGTTGTTGGAAGTGAACTGAGCGATTTTTCTTCCGTCGGGACAAAGAATATAGGCGTCTGTAATGTTCCATTCTTTTGGAATGGTCCAGTCGAATACGGAGGTTCCGCTTGGTATTTCGTGCTTTGTGAGTGGAACGACCTCTTGAAGTATATCCATCGATTGGCGCAGGCCGTTGCCCGTTATACTTCTGCAAATGGGCCAAAGACGATCGAAATAATGCTCAAGTTTTTTGGCTAGTTCGGAGGGTTCATGCATGGCACGAAAATAAAGCAAAGAGCATCACCCTTTTGGATGCGGGATGAACACGAAAAACGAAGCCCCTTTTTGTTCTTTACTCCAGAAAAATACACGTCCGTTATTTTGTTCAACGATGGTTTTGACCATTGCCAAACCCAATCCGGTTCCGGTAGATTTAGTTGTGAAGTTGGGAACGAAAATCCGCTTTCTGTTTTCATCCGAAATGCCAATCCCGTTATCGGAAATGCGAATGAGGAATCCCTTTTCGCCGGCTCTTAAACACACGCTTACTCTGCCCTTTCGATCGCTCGGAATGGCTTGAAGTGCATTTGTGATCAGGTTGTTGAGCACGCGAATAAGTTGATCTTTATCGATGATAACCACGTAATTCGATTGACCGATGCAATGCAATGAAAGCTGCACGTTTTCCTGGTCGCCATACAACGCGATTACTTTTTCCACTAGTTCACGCAAATTCGTTTCCGCAAGTTGCGGTTTGGGCATTTTTGCAAAATGCGAAAACTCATTGGCAATGCGGGTGAGTGCATCAATTTGCTCAATCATACTTTCGCTAAACGCTTTCAAACGATCATCGAATCCTTGCGGCTGCTCCTTCCATGTGCGCACCAACTGTTGCATGCGCAGCTTCATAGGAGTGAGAGGATTTTTTATTTCATGCGCTACTTGTTGCGCCATTTCACGCCATGCGCTTTCGCGTTCGGTTTGAGCGAGTTTTAAGGCGCTCGACTCCAATTGCGCAAGCATACGGTTATACTCCTTCACCAATTCGCCAACCTCGTCTTTCCCTTGCCAATCAATTGGTTCGTTGTACTCGCCGAGTTTTGTTTTTCGAATGCGGCGTGTAATGATGTCGAGCGGACGCGTAATGTTTTTGGAAAGTAGAAAAGCAAATAGTGCGGCCAATACGAACAGCACGATATATCCCGTACTAATTTCTCGCAGAAAGGATTTCAGTTCGCTGATACGGTCGTACGATTTTTTGTACACCACGTTCGCGATGAGCATGGGTTTGCCTTTCGAGTCATTGAAATACCAGTAGGCCAGTGTATAGTTGTCTTGCGCAAAGTTGCGGTCAACGTATGCGCGTTCATTGCCGGTGGAAAGCTGTTTTAGGATTGAATAGTTTACCGATTCAGGTACATCGAGTGTATCCATTTCGATGAAGTTCGATGATATCAGGTAGCGCCCTTTCAAATCGAAAAGCGCAATGAACACATCGTGCACATCACTCAGCTCGCATACCTTATCGCTGAAAACAGACACAACAGAATCGGGTGAAATGTAGCCGCCATGCTGCGTGACGAAGTATTCCATTGAGGCTTTGATGGCTTCTTCCTTGTCTAAAAAATGCCGCTCGTTGTCCTCGTCGTTGTGCTCGTATTGGTCGTAAATAGTGAGAGTGAAAGTCACAGCAAACGATACCGTTACCATGGCCAGCATGGAGAGGTAAATTTTCGTTCGTAGGGATGCGCGCATGTTCGTGTAGGCTCAAATATCAGACCACCACATTCACGATACGCTTGGGCACAACGATTATTTTCTTTATCTCTTTTCCTTCGAGATATTTCGCGGTTTGTTCATTGGCTCTTACAGCTGCTTCCACGTCTGCTCCGGATAACTCTACGCCTAGTGGCAGGAAGTAGCGTGTTTTTCCATTGAAAGAAACGGGGTAGTCGAAGGAGTCATCTTTCATTTTCGACTCGTCGAATAGGGGCCAGGTTGCCTGATTTATCGAATGTTCATGTCCTAATTTTTCCCATAATTCTTCTGCAATGTGCGGGGAGAAAGGAGAAAGGAGAATGAGAAGTGGCTCTAGCACTTCGCGTTTGCTGCATTTCAAATCCTGAAGTTCATTCACGCAAATCATGAATCCGCTTACGCATGTATTCCACGAATAGCGATCAAGGTCTTCTGTGATTTTCTTAATCGTTTTATGCAGTGCCTTTAGCTCGTCTTTCGTTGCTGCTTCGTTGCTAATCTGTAGTGTATTGTCCTGATCATGGAAGAGGCGCCACAGCTTGCGCAGAAAATTGTGTACTCCGTTGATGCTCTTTGTGTCCCAGGGTTTGCTCTGCTCTACCGGCCCCAAGAACATTTCATATAAGCGCAGAGTGTCTGCACCATATTTCTCGCACAGCTCATCGGGGTTGTCGACATTGAACCAGCGCTTCGACATTTTATCGATGGCATAGGTGCACGTATACTGCCCTTTTTCGTTCAATATGAATTCTGCGTTGGCATACTCGGGTAGCCATTGTTTAAAGGCTTCGGTATCGAGTACATCGTTGTCGACGATGTGAATGTCGACATACAATTGTTGGGTTTGAAATTCGTCTTTGCGCTCTGCGGTTACAAAGGTGTTGGTGCCCTGAATGCGATATACGTGGTTGCTTCGACCGAGGATCATGCCTTGGTTGATCATCTTTTTGAAGGGCTCATCGAATCCGATGTAGCCGAGATCAAACAGGATTTTGGTCCAGAAGCGCGAGTAGAGCAAGTGGCCTGTAGCGTGCTCCGCACCGCCCATGTATAAGTCAACCTGATTCCAATAGTCGATTTTGCTTCGGTCGGCAAATGCATTTGAATTGCGCGGATCCATATAGCGCAAGAAGTACCACGAGGAACCCGCCCAGCCGGGCATGGTGTTGAAGTCGAAACGGAATTGCCTCACCCCCGACCCCTCTCCAGGGGAGAGGGGGGTAGGTCCCTCTGTGTTTTCTAAATTTAGATTTTTGCTGATTGTTTTCAGAACGGTGCTTAAACCTTTAATTACTTCTTCGTTGGTGAAACGAATAACCCGAAAACCGAAGAAGCCAAGGTAAACAGTTCGCACTTCATCGTATTCTTTTTGCTCCTGTTCGTCATGATAGCCACCATCGATTTCTATTACAAGTTTTTTGTGTAGGCACACAAAGTCTACAATGAATTCTCCGATACTATGCTGTCGGCGAAAGATTACACCAAGTTTTTTATTGCGAAGGTTTTGCCACATGATGTCTTCCGCCTGAGTCGGGTTCTTTCGATTGCTCCGGCCAAATTCTTTGAACTTCGACCAGGTAGCTTTATGTGCGATCTGCCAATTACGAACCTTATCATGAATATCATCCTCTGCACTAAGAGAATACGTTTCAGAATGCTCAGCAGTTGCGGAAGGCCTCGCTTCATCGGCCAAGGAAGACGCGCTCCCCTCTCCTTTGGAGAGGGGTTGGGGGTGAGGCGTATATCCCCACACCGCCCTCGCCAACGGCGGCTCACCACTCTCCGTAGGCAAATACTTATCGACCTCCGGCAGCTCCACGGGCAGTTCGTCATCTGAAACAAGGCGAGGAATTTCTCCTTCGTAATAAATCGGGAATGGCTCACCCCAGTATCGCTGTCGACTGAATACAGCGTCGCGCATGCGGAAATTGATCTTGCCTTTTCCAACACCGAGCTTTTCAAGCTCTGCTATGATGATGGGCATGGCCGACTTATAGCTATGCCCGTCGAGCATGTGCGAGTGAGCGAGTATAGCTTCTTTCGATGCTTCTGCTTTTTCGCTGATGTCAGCATCGCGGAAGATATTCGGAATTGGTAATGCGAATTTTTTGGCAAAATCATAATCGCGTTGATCGCCGCAGGGCACGGCCATCACAGCGCCTGTGCCATAGCCGGCCAGCACGTAGTCGCCAATCCACACCGGAATTTTTTCACCCGTGAACGGATGCAAAGCGTGTGCTCCTGTGAATTGTCCGCTGATGTTCTTTACCTCACTTTGGCGGTCGCGTTCGGTTTTGAGTTTTGCAGCGTCGATGTATGCGTTGACTGCGTCGCGGTATTCGTCGGTAGTGATGCGAGCCACCAGCTCATGCTCGGGCGCGAGCGTCATGAATGAAACGCCGAAAATGGTGTCGGGGCGCGTGGTGAACACTTCTATGTGCGCATCGTGACCCTCAAGGGCGAACTGCACAGAAGCGCCTTCACTGCGGCCAATCCAGTTGCGCTGCACTTCTTTGATGCTCTCGTTCCAGTCGATGGTTTCGAGTCCTTGCAGCAGGCGCTCGGCGTATGCGCTGATACGCATGCTCCACTGGCGCATTTTCTTTTGTTCTACCGTATGCCCACCACGCTCGCTCACGCCATCTTTTATTTCGTCGTTGGCCAGCACGGTTCCCAGTGCCGGGCACCAGTTCACCACGGAGTCTGCCAAGTAGGCCAGGCGATAGTGCATGAGAATGAGTTGCTGTTGCTCGTCGTTCATGCTCTTCCAGTCGGTGGCCGTGAATTCACCTTCGAAGTGGTTGCCGAAAAAGAACTTCTCCTTCGGAAGATTTTCATGCCAGTTGGCGTCCTGCGCGGCATTCACGGCGTATGTGCCATTGGTATTGAATTTCTCGATGAGGGTATTGATATGCTCTGCGCGGTTGGTGTCCTTGTTAAACCACGCATTGAAAATCTGACCGAAAATCCATTGGGTCCATAGGTAATATTCCGGATCGCTCGTACGCACTTCTCGGTTCCAATCATAGGCAAACCCGATGCGGTCGAGTTGTTCGCGGTAGCGAGCAATGTTGGTTTGGGTCGTAATCTCCGGATGTTGCCCGGTTTGGATGGCGTATTGTTCTGCCGGCAAGCCAAAGCTGTCGTAGCCCATGGGATGCAGCACGTTGAAACCTTTATTCCGTTTGTAGCGAGCAATGATATCGCTGGCTATATAGCCCAGCGGGTGACCCACGTGCAGGCCCGCACCACTCGGGTAGGGAAACATGTCGAGCACGTAATACTTGGGCAGTTCTTTGTTTTCAGAGACGCTGTAGGTTTGATTTTCCTGCCAGCGCTGTTGCCATTTGCGCTCTATATCTGAAAAATTGTAGTCCATGGGAGAATGAAATTGAGGCGCGAAGATAGTTGGGGGAGGATTACAGGATAGTAGGATTATAGGGCGGCCGCATTCCCTATAATCCTACAATGCCATAGCCCTTAAAATCCTTCCATGGACCGCATGATTGTGGAATAGTCATGAATAAGGCTTATAGATGGAAACGGCTGCCAATTGGCAGCCGTTTTTTTTTGTTCTAATGTTCACCTCAAGTTCAATTGCGCGTATTGGATATGACCGGAAGAGAAGCCATCAGCACAACCTACAACATAGCAGGAACACTTCATCTTCCACTGGATATAACCGATTTGAGCGGTGGAGTATATGTTGTTGAATTGTTGGATGGAACAACCAAGCATGAGCATCGCTTGATCATCGAACATTGATAAAACTTGTTTTAAAATGGAAAGGGGCGCTTGGTCGCCCCTTTTTTATTTAATTTTTTCTACTGTAAATGAGTGTTTTACGGTTTTTTCGACCTCACTTAAGGTAAAAAATACAATAACACTTATTGTTTATTGTACAATTTGTCTACTTTGGCATTACGAATGGCCCTCTAACCTTAACAAAAAAATAAAGGGTCATTGTAACCAATAACAAACCAAAACAAATTTCAATTCAATGAAAAAGATTTTATTCACGACAGCGATGCTCTTCATTGTTGGCTTGATGTGGTCACAGGTGAATGTGACCTTTCGAGTTGACATGAATGGCGTAACAGGCTATACAACGCCTGAAGTCAATGGAACGTTCAATGGATGGTGCGGCGCAACGTGCAATCCGATGACCGATGCGAATTCTGATGGTGTATGGGAAACAACCCTTGCACTTAATGCGGGCTCTTATGAGTTCAAGTATGCTTACGACAACTGGAACGGTGGCGGTGAGTCATTGACAGCGGGCACGCCTTGCACGATTACTTCGTTTGGTAATACCAACCGCACCTTGACTGTAGAATCTACAGACATCGTTATGCCAATCGTATGTTATGGTAGCTGTTCTGCTTGCGGTGCTTCGACTGTACGCGCGGTAACATTCCAAGTTGACCTTTCAAACATCAATGGTTTTACAACTCCAACTGTCAATGGGACGTTTAATGGATTTAGCGGTACAGCTAACCCGTTGAGCGATCCTGAGTCGGATGGTATTTGGTCAACAACCATCAACCTTCCGGATGGAATCTATGAGTACAAGTTTGCATATGATAACTGGACAGGTCAGGAAACCTTGATCCCAGGCTCGTCATGCACCGTTACCACCGGAGCTTACACCAACCGTCGCGTTGTAGTTTCTGCCGACGCTACTTTGCCGGTTGCGTGCTGGGGGAGCTGCAGCAATTGCGCAGCGGCTTTGTTGCCGAAGAACGTAACGTTCAAAGTAGACATGCAGAACGTTACCGGATTTACTACTGCCTATGTGAACGGTTCATTTAATGGGTTTTGCGGTTCATGCAATCCTATGACCGATGCAAACAGTGATGGAATTTGGGAAACAACTATTCAGTTGAACCAAGACACGTTTGAATACAAGTTTACGTATGATGGTTGGACTGGCCAAGAGAACTTAACTCCTGGTTCATCATGCACCTCTACCATTGGTGGCTACACCAACCGCTCAATCATTGTTGGTAACGCAGATCAGGTATTGCCAATCGTATGTTGGGATCTTTGTACCAACTGTGCGCCTCCTACGCGTAACGTCACATTTAAAGTGGACATGTCGCAAGTAGCGGGCTTTAATGCCGCTACAGACGTACCATGCGTGAATGGTACTTTTGAAAACTGGGCCGGTGGCACATACCCAATGACGGATGCTAACAATGATGGTGTATGGGAAAGAACTATTGCATTGGCTGATGGGAGCTACGAGTATAAGTTTGCTTACAACGGCTGGGCGGCTTCTGAACAGTTGACAGCAGGTTCTTCTTGCACAGTTACCAGTGGTGGTTATACCAACCGTTCACTTACTGTGAATGGCTCAAACTTGACTTTATCTAATGTGTGTTGGGCCAGCTGTAACTCATGCGCAGCTCCTACATACGATATTACGTTCCAAATTAACATGGAAAATGAAAGTGGTTTTGGCACTCCTTACTTGTCGGGCACTTTCAACGGCTGGTGTGGTAACTGTAATCCATTGACTGACTCGAATAATGATGGCGTTTATACTGCTACTATCCCATTACAGACCGGCGTTTATGAATACAAGGTCTCGCGTGATAACTGGGCTGGATCCGAACAACTTGCCTCGGGTTCATCATGCACAGTTACGAATGGGTCGAATACAAACCGCTCGCTTACTGTTGGCACAACCGCGCAAACACTGCCTGTAGTTTGTTATGGTACTTGCTCTGATTGTGTTACACCGATTGCAGTTACTTTCCAAGTGAACATGAATCAGGTTTCCGGTTACGGAGTTCCTGAAGTAAACGGTTCGTTCAACGGATGGTGCGGTGGCTGTTTCCAGCTAACTGACTTCGACAACGACAACGTATATACCGGTACGGCGTATATCGCTCCGGGTACATACGAATATAAGTTTGCTTATGACAGCTGGGCAGGCTCAGAGAACCTCGTTCCTGGTTCTCCTTGCACAATAACCGATTATGGATTCACCAACCGCCGCTTGGTAGTTACAGGCGACACCATTCTTCCTATCGACTGCTGGGCTTCATGCGGTGCGTGTGTTGAGTACTACGATGTAACCTTTCAGGTTGATATGTCGCAAGTAACCGGCTTCAACATTCCGGAAGTAAACGGTGACTTCAACGCATGGTGCGGTGGTTGTTTCCAATTGACTGATCCGGATGGAAATGGTATTTACAGCGGAACAGCAACTGTCCAGTCGGGTCCTCATGAGTTCAAGTTTGCAAACGATGCGTGGAGCGGACAAGAATCGTTGACTCCAGGTTCTCCTTGCACGATTACACCCTTCGGTTACACCAATCGTTTCATCAATGTACAAAGCGACATGGTGTTGCCTGTGGCTTGCTGGGGTCAGTGCGGCAACTGTGGTTACGCAGTTAACAATGACTCACCATACTCTGCGGTGAACGTACAGTACAGCATCAATTCTGCATTTCCAAACTGCTACTCGATCAATGGTACTACAGCAAACGCTACCAACTCTCCACAATCATCAGGCTTCAGTGGAAAGGACACTTGGTACAAGTTCACAGCACAGAGCACAGGTGTGAGTATAACACTTACCGGTTCAGGCCAAGACGATGCGATTGCATTGTACTCTAAGTCGGGTTCAAGCTTCAATTTGATGAGCGGAGCTGTAGAAAATGCTTCAAGCGGAGCGGGCGATTTCGAGCGTCTGAACTACACAGGTCTTACTCCTGGCACTGTATATTATGTGTCAGTTGGTGCAGCCGATGCAACCACATCCGGCGCTTTTGCATTGTGCATTCAGCATTTGTTGGCAACTAGCTGTGCTACAGCTATACCTGTAGCTGGTTTGTCGTTGTGCGATTCATACAAAGCAATCTATCGCGGTGCACCTTCACAAGGCGTAACGTACACGTTCAACTTTAATGGTGTTGGTGGCGGTGCAACAGGTACTACTACACTTTCGGGAACCAACGGATTGACCACATTGTCGCACCCAACCTACGCATTGCGTTATGGTGGTGTTTACAACGCAAGCATTGACGTTCGTTACAACCTATTGAACAGCGCTTCAACCCCCGAGCCAATCGATGTGATCGGTGCTTCTACAGGTAACTGTTCTGCAGTATCTATCCGCGCACAACCTAACCTCGAGGTTAAGTCTTCGCAGCGTTGTCCATCGTCGTTGTTGCGCAGCAATTACCTCACAGGCACACCGATATCGGGCGACCCACGCGCTTGCTCTGCCATCAACTTCACCTATGAGTTCACTCAAGTAGTGAGTTGCGCAGTTGGAACGAACATTTCAGTTGTTCCTGCAACCTATACCACAGCAACTGCCAGTCCATACCTTGGATTGGGTGTATTGGGTAGCTTGCCAAACGCAGGTGCATGGAATGTACGCATTCGTCCGAACTTCACCTATGGTCCTGGCGCGTTCGGTCCAATGCAGCGCATCTTGGTTAACAGCACCTCTGCAGGTGCCATGTTGAATGAAGACGAAGCAGAAGTTGACTTCCGCATGTTGGAAGAAGGCCAAAACTGGGTGGTATATCCAAATCCATCGAATGGCAATGCAATCAATGTTCAAGCGTTCGATGTGCAATCTGAACAGGTTTCAGTTCGCGTTATCGATGCAATGGGACGTGTGGTATACAACCGATCATTCTCAGTGAATGGTGCTTTGAATACCTCCGTTGTTTTCGATCAAGCACTTTCAGCCGGAATCTACACGGTAGAATTCACGGACAATGACATAGTGAAGTCTGAAAGGCTGATGATTCAGAAATAAGTTTCACTGTTTTTTGTTGAAAGGAAGAGCTCCGGCAAAGGCCGGGGCTCTTTTTTTATGGGTAAGAAATCAAGTGCATTGATTATTGTTAGTTTGAATGACTGCCCTTGTTAGTGCTTTCGCTTATTCACCGAAGTAGTTTCGATGCGGCAGGGAAATTCTTTCCTGCGAGTGATTGCGGAATGTAACCTATTAACAAAAAACAATGAAGAAAATATTATTCGCTCTACTAGCCATGGTGGCAAGTAGTGCATGGTCTCAGATTTATGAGCCTGAAGGACTCCACATGCCGGGGGCATGGAATGGTTTTACCAATCCTCCAACCAACAATTTGGCACTCGCTAACCCGAATCAGGTGAGCGGTGGTCGCCTTGTAAAAATCACTCAGGGTCAGCCGCGATGGCAGACCATTTTCTCTGTTGCTGCCAGCAGTGGCGATGTGGTGGGCGGCGCCCACGAATTCGTTTTTTCTTCGGGTCCGAGTGGCAGTCCTTGGAATAACACATGGACGCAGGCTATACCAACACGCAAGCTATTTTCATGGAAACCAGCGCTCAACCTGTTACTTTATCATCGGCTATCCAGTCACCAACCAACGGCAATGTTGAGAGCAGCAACGACGTAGTGGTTACGGTAACCGCAAGTGCCGCTCCCAGTGCAGAGGAGTTAGTATACGTGCGCTATTCAACCGACGCATTCGCAACCTCATCGCTCGCAGCTGTGATGTTTAGCAGCACATCGGGTACGGCAACCATACCGGCGGAGGCCGCTGCTACGACGGTTCAGTATTATGTTTTCTCGACCACTGTGAGCAGCCCCGCAGCAAGCGATGTCGACAAGGTAACCATTCGCACGCTCACCAATGCCGGTGCGTACTTCAACTACACGGTGAATTCGCCGCTGCCACCGGTGAATATCACGTTTCAAGTGGATATGAACCAGGTGACCATTGACCCGTCGGGAGTTTTCATTGCTGGTTCGTTCAACGGGTTTTCAAACCAAGCGATGACCAATGCAGGTGGCGGAATTTATACCTACACGGCATCACTCGCACAAGGTGCGGCAGTTCAGTATAAGTTTAAAAACGGCACGGGTGGTTGGGAAGGAGCCATAACTGCCCCTTGTGGCGACGGAAGTAACCGTATCTATTCTGTTGGTTCAACAGACGCTACGGTCGGTTTGGTTTGCTTTAATTCATGCGTAGCATGTCCTGCTACATACAATGTTACTTTCCGAGTAAACATGAGCGCAGAGACCGTTGGAGGCAGTGTTTACATCAATGGTAATTTCCCACCGGCCAACTGGTCGACACCACAGCTCATGACCAATGAAGGTGGAGGTATTTATTCGTACACGGCAAATTTGGGAGCGGGCAACAGCTTCGAGTATAAGTTTATCAATGGCAGCTCGTATGAAGGTAATCTTTCGTCTCCATGCGGCAATGGAAGCAACCGAACCATTACGGTTCCTTCTGCGAATACTACTTTGCCTATATCTTGCTTTAGCTATTGCGGCAATTGCACAACCAACATTGTAACCTTCCGCGTAGATATGAGTCAGCAAGCAGTGGATCCGTCCGGTGTGTTTATAGCCGGTTCTTTCAATGGATTCAGCAACAGTGCGATGACCTCGGCTGGAGGAGGTTTGTATACGTATACCTTGAATTTGCAGCAAGGAACTAGCGTGTCTTACA
>Ga0114980_10000439_pt1 | contig 30193 bp, 27 predicted proteins | sample S_140806_EF_Meta_FD_87018 | JGI IMG/M metagenome (GOLD analysis project Ga0114980, IMG submission 87018) | Freshwater microbial communities from Lake Simoncouche, Canada to study carbon cycling - S_140806_EF_MetaG | ecosystem: Environmental > Aquatic > Freshwater > Lake | place: Lake...
CCGAGAACAGGGGCGTCTCCGCTCTGTCTGTCACGACCGTCTGATCGCCCCTGCTTCCGTCCGGGCGAGGTTCGCGGAAGACCCGGAGCAGCCGGGCCTCCGGCTCGACGATCCAGAACTCAGGGATGCCGGCGCGGGCGTACAGCGGCCGTTTGATGGTCAGGTCGTTGTCCCGCGTCGAGACGGATATCTCAATCACGAGCAACGCATCCGCCGCCTCATAATATCTTCGGCCGTCCCTGCGTCGAGCGACGAGGACATCGGGTTCCGGCGCGCTGTAGTCTCCGATCCTCAACGTCACCGCAGCGGACACACGAACAGCATCGTGAAGCGTGGGGATGCGGTTGAGGGTGTTCGTCAAGGCGACGGCCAGGTCAACCGATGTGTCGCCATGCTCGCCGCCGACCGGAGACATCTCGACGATCCTTCCTTCCAGCAGTTCGATGCGCGGCCCGAGGTCGTTGAGAATCCCCAACTCGAACATGCGTTCGAACCGGTCGAAATCGAACCGGAAGTCCGTTGGACCTTCCTGCATGCCTGTGCGGGTCGTGGTCATCGCCTTGCTCCGACCGGCACTATGCCGCCCTTTCCACGTCGGCAAAAGACTTTGCATCCTGCGGTTGCGTCCTCAACCTCGTGTGCTCCGCCACAGGGGTCGCCTCCGGATAGTCCGAGCGGAAATGTCCACCCCGGCTCTCGCGGCGCGCCAACGCCGCCTCGGCGATCAGCCGGGCCGCGACCAGCGGCAGCGCGCCCGGGGCACCGGCCTCGAGCCGCGCCATGACAGCCAGCGCGTCGGACAGGCCCGCCGCATCGCGCACCACGCCCACACACCGGCTCATGGTGTCGCGCAAAGTCTGCAAGGCTTCGGGCGCAAGGTCCGGCGCGACTGCGGGCGCCAGGGTGGCACCGCCGCCCGAGGTCTCCGCCGCCGCCGCCCGGCCGGTGCGTCGACCGAAGGCGGCCGCTTCCAGCAGGGAGTTGGAGGCCAGCCGGTTTGCACCGTGCACCCCGGTCGCGGCGCATTCGCCGACGGCGAACAGGCCCGGCAGGCTGGTGCGCCCGTCCGGCCCGGCGGCGATCCCGCCCATGTGATAGTGGGCCGCGGCTGCGACCGGGATCGGGGTCTCGCGCGGGTCCAGCCCGGCCCGCATACAGGCGGCGAACACGGCCGGAAATTCCTCGGGGAAGGCGGCGCCGATCGCCGCACCGCAATCCAGGAAGGCCCCCCGCCCTTCGGCGCCCGCGAGATGCACGGCCCGCGCCACCACATCGCGTGGCTGCAGATCGGCATCCGCCGCCTCGCCGAGCAGGAACCGGCCGTCCCGGTCGATCAGCCGGGCCCCCTCGCCGCGCAGGGCCTCGGTGGCCAGGGGCATGGGATCCAGGCCGACATCGATGGCGGTCGGGTGAAACTGCACGAACTCCGGGTCGAGAATCTCCGCGCCCGCGCCATAGGCCAGCGCCATACCCTCGCCCAGCAGGGCGGCGGGGGTGGTGGTCCGGGCAAACAGGCCGCCCGCCCCGCCGGTCGCCAGCACCACGGCGGGGGCCAGCACCTCGACCATCCGCCGCGAGCCCGGCGCACCGCGCTCGATCAGGGCACCGCGTACCCGCCCCCCGACGTCCTGGATCAGGCCGCGCAGCCGCGCGTCTTCCCAGATCTCGATATGCGGCGCGGCGCGCACCGCCGCGATCAGGGCCGAGAGAATGGCCCGCCCTGCCCCGTCGCCGCCGACCCGGGCGACACGGGCGTGGGAATGGGCCGCTTCCAGACTGACGGCAAAGCCGCCGGTGGCGTCACGATCAAACGGCGCGCCCAGCGACGCCAGCCATTCGACGGTCGCGCGGCCGTCGCCGGTCAGGATCCCGGTCGCCTCGGCCTCGACCAGCCCGGCGCCCGCCGCCGTCGTATCGGCCGCATGCAGGGCGGGCGCGTCGTCCGCCGCCAGCGCCGCCGCCACCCCGCCCTGGGCCCAGGCCGAGGAACAGGCTTCCAGCAGCGGTGCCGGCGTCACCACCAGCACCTTGCGCGGCGCAGCCTCGAGCGCCGCCGAAAGTCCCGCCAGCCCGCCGCCGACGATCAGCGGCCCGTCATGACGGAGGGTGCGGCTCACCCGCCAAAACCGAGAAAGCCGCCGGCCATGGTCACGGCCCCCGGCAGCGAGCCGCCGGCCAGCGGCATCAGAGCCGCCACGCCCACGCCGACGCAGGCGATGGCCGCAACGAGGAACAGGCCGACGCTCTGGCCCGCCTCGCGACCGGTCAGGGGACGCCCTTCAGGCCGCCAGGCTCCGCGACGCAGGTGACCGATCAGGGCGATGGCAAGGAAGGCGGCGAGGATGAACCGCCCGGTGGTGATGCCCCAGAACACCACCAGGGCACCGATCAGCACCATGGCACCGCGTTCGACATTCGGGTGGATCCGCGCCAGCACGGGACCGAGGGCCTTTGAGCCGTCCAGTGGCGGCGCCGGGGCCAGATTGACCAGATTGATAAGGGCAATGACCGCCGCTCCCAGCAGCCACGTGCCCTCGCCGGTCGCGATGAAGCCGGCGAAGAAGGGGATGGCGGCCAGCAGGCCGAAGCCCGGTCCGGCCAGGGACACCAGCACGCCGTCCCACTCGCTTTTCGGCAGGCGCTGGCTTCTCGCCACGCCGCCGAGGAAGGGAATGATGTAGATTCGCGCCGGCCCCATGCCGAGGCGATTCATCGCCAGCACATGGCCGTATTCGTGCACCAGCAGGCCCCAGATGGCGGCGACTGCGATCACCCAGCTCTGGCTCACCCACCAGATGAAACCGCCCAGCAGCAGGGTCGAGATCACGGCCCAGACCGGATGCTGACCCTTGTCCAGCGGCGGCTCGGCGGCGGGGGGCGGACTCCGGTCGGCCACGGACGCCGACCGCGCGGGCTCGGTCGGTTCCGGCCGGGGATCCCAGGGACCGGGAGGGCGAGGCGTATTGCTGTCTGTCATCCTGACGACGTGGCCTTTTCCGAGCGCAGCCACAAGGCCAGGAGGGCGAGAAGCCGCAGGCCGCGTTTGTCGATCGTCGCCACGACGCGGACCGGAGGAACATAGTGCATCAGATCAGCTCCACCGCCACGTGATGCCGCGCCTTGACCATGTCGTAGCGCGCCGGGACCGCCGGCGGCGGCAGGTCCACCATCCGCTGCACGGCCAGTCGCGCGCGTTCGGCGATATCCTCGGGCACCGTCACCTCGAACTGCATGTTCAACAGGCAGTCGCGGATGTTCAGCAGCGTGATCCGCTGCATATAGGGGCACAGGTTGCACGGGCCGATGAACTGCACCCCCGGCACATCGCCGGCGACATTGGCGGCCATCGAACATTCGGTGATCAGCACCACCTGCTTCGGCCTGCGCGCGGTCACATGGTCGATCATGGCTGCGGTCGAGCCGGCAAAGTCGGCGGCCGCCAGCACATCTTCGGGGCATTCGGGATGGGCGAGGATTTCCGCACCCGGATACGCCGTCCGCATCTCGGCGATGTCGGCGCCGGTGAACCGCTCATGCACCTCGCAGCGGCCCTTCCAGGCGATGATGCCGACCGTGGTCTGGGCCGCGACGTTTCGGGCCAGGAATTCGTCGGGGATCAGGATGACGCGGTCGACGCCCCATTCCTTCGCCGCCCACTCCACCACCTGCACGGCATTGGCGCTGGTGCAGCAGATGTCGGTCTCGGCCTTCACATCGGCCGTGGTGTTCACATAGGTCACCACCGGCAGGCCCGGATAGCGCTGCTTGATCAGCCGCACATCCGCCCCGGTGATCGAGGCCGCCAGCGAACAGCCGGCCTTCAGGTCCGGGATCAGTACCGTCTTGTCGGGGCTCAGGATCTTCGAGGTCTCGGCCATGAAATGCACACCGGCCTGGACGATCACCCTCGCCTTCGACCGCGCGGCTTCCTTCGCCAGCCCCAGGCTGTCGCCGACATAGTCGCCGACGCCGTGGAAGATCTCCGGCGTCATATAGTTGTGGGCCAGGATGACGGCGTCGCGCGTCTTCTTCAGCGCATTGATCTCGCTGATCAGGGCGGCCTGCGCCGGCCATTCCATGGGGGTCACATGGTCCTTGACCTTGGCCCAGACCGGGGCGGTTTCCCGCGCCAGGGCCTCAGTCATTCCGAACGCACCGTCAGCCATTTCGCATCCCTTATGCTCTGTTTGAGCAAATCAGAGGCCCGAAGAACGGCGACCGGTCTGCCTGACCGCCGCCGACTTATGCTCACTTTCAGCATAAGCAGGGACAATCTAGGCGGATGCCGGGGAAATGCAAGCCCCCGGGGCCCGGAGCCGTCGTTAGCGCGTGACCATGGCCAGGGCGGGCGGGTAGAAGACCTGACCGTCGGTGGCGACCCCGTCCGGTGCTTCCAAGTCGAGGCTTTCCAGAATTTGAAGGATCCGGGAGACCCCGCTTGGCGCCCCTGCCGCAAGGGCCGGATGATCAAACCGGCAACCGGTCAGCTTGAGCCGCTCAATCACGCAACTGATCTGACGTTCGGCCACCGGCGCGGTCGGAGCGGACGGCGGTGGCGGCGGGGTGTCCGGCCGGCCGGCTCTCGCTCCGCGTCCGCGCGGAGGTTCACGCCGGGATATCTCGATCCTGACCTCGCTACCGGCCCTGACCCGTTGATCCCGGTCGTCCGTCAGGCCCCAGCCGCAGGCGGTGAGTACGCGATCGAGGTTGGCCGACTGCGTCGGCAGGTCGAAATTGGTGCGCAGGGCCCGCGGGGCCCCATCGACCGTGCGGACCGAATAGAGGCCGCCGCCGCGCAAGAAGCGGATGTCTCGCGCAGGCACGGTGCTCATCAGGATGCCCGGTGCCGGTCCGGGCACCCAGGTCTGGAGATCGGTGCGGCCGTCGGCGCGCCGGGCCTGCACCTCGAGGCCGCCGACCCCGGCAGGCATGCCGATCAGGGCGAGCGACAAGGCACGGTCCCGGCACTGGACGACAACGGCCACGCCCGCGTCATAGCGGACAGCGGCGACCGTCTGGTTCAGGCTGGCCTCGTGCTGGAACTCCCAGTCATCCTCGTCCTGGGCAAGCGCCGCGGTCGGCCCTGCACAAAGGCCCGCGCACAGCGTTGCAAGCAGCAATGATCTCATGGTTTCACTCCCCCGTATCCCGGCGACAAATGAAGCCAGCAGACCGCCGCCGGTCAAGCCCTCAGGCGACAGACGCCCCCTCGTGCTGCAGCAGCCAGCGCTTGCGCTCCAGCCCGCCGGCATAGCCGGTCAGCGTCCCGTTCGCCCCGATCACCCGATGGCAGGGTACAATCAGGCCGACCGGGTTCCGGCCGTTGGCCAGTCCCACAGCCCGCACCGCCTTCGGCGAACCGATCGCCGCCGCCAACTGGCCGTAGCTGCGCGTCTCGCCCGCGGGAATGGCCCGCAGCGCCTTCCAGACCGATCGCTGGAAATCCGTTCCGCCCGTCTTGACCGTCAGTCCGTCCAGCGCACGGATGTCACCGGCGAAATAGCGCTCGACCGCTGCCCGCACCGGCCCGGGCGCAGCCCCGGCCGTCAGGGATGCACCCGGCGCATGCCGCTCCAGCAGCCGGTTCATGCGGGCCTCATGGTCTGCGAAGTCGAGCGCCCGCACGGCACCTGCGCCATCCGTGACCAGCAGCACCTCGCCCACCGGCGTGGCGACCCGGTCGAGGGTCAGGGACTCAGGCTGCATGTTTCGCATCGTCGCTCTCCATCAATCGGGCACTGCTGATCCCGGCCAGGGCCAGATGCAGCGCTCCATAGGCTCGCCAGGGGCGCCAGGTTTCGGCGCGGGTGGCGAGCGTCCCATCGTCCAGGCGGTCGTTGGGCGCCTCGTGCCCATAGTCGATCCACTCGCCGGGCAGCCTCAGCCCCGGCCGCGCCGCAACCAAAGGCCCCATTACCGGATCGGCCGAAAGGTCGCGCCCTATCGCCTCGGGATCGGCCGACAGGTCGAACACCCGCCGCACCCGCGCCAGCACGCCCGGCAGTGCCTTGAGGTCGTCCGCCTCCACGCAGACCGAGACCCGCCCGACCTCCGTCGGCTCGACCGTCACCGCACCGTCCGCGCCGTCCACTCCCCGGGTCAGGACCCGCGACCACCGCCGCCCCTCGACCGCATCGCCACGGGCCGTCAGGGCCTCAAACATCGCATCCCAGTCATAGGGCGGGCGGAACGACAGGCTCAGCCGAACACCGCCCACATGCAGCCGCTCGCCACGTCGCCGCAGCGCCGAGGGCGGCCGGCCATACAGGGCCTGAAAGGTCTCGTTGAAGCGCCGCACACTGCCGAAGCCAGAGGCCAGCGCCACCTGTGCCATCGACAGATCGGTCTGGTGGATCAGGGCCTTGGCCAGCAGCACGCGCCGGGTCTGGGCCACGCTGACCGGGGCGGCGCCCAGATGCTGGCGGAACAGTCGCCGCAGGTGCCGTTCGCCGACCCCCAGCCGCCCGGCCAGGGCGTCGACATCCCCCTCATCCAGCGCGCCGGCCTCGATCAGGGCCAGGGCCCGGCTGACCGTGTTCGAGGTGCCCCGCCAGGCGCCCATGTCGGGGGCCGTCTCCGGGCGGCAGCGCAGACAGGCGCGAAAGCCCGCCTCCTCCGCCGCCGCCGCCGAGACCACGAAGACCATATTCTCCCGCTTCGGCGTCCGCGCGGGACAGACCGGGCGGCAGTAGATGCCCGTGGTCTTCACACAGCCGAAGAACCGCCCGTCGAACCGCGCATCGCGCGTCAACACGGCGCGGTAGCAGGCCTCCTGATCGAGTTCGTGCGCGTTTTCCATGTCCGCAGAATGATCGCTGCGGGGATGGAAGTCTCGCGGTTTTCGGACATGGGCGTGCCGGGCCGCGTCGGATCGAGAAGGCGGAGCCTTCTGATCGCGGCCTGCCTACGTGCCCCGCGCCAGCCGTCCGAGGTTGGCGAGGACGCTGAACGCCAGGCTCAGGGCAGAGAAGGCCAGCACCCAGACCATCACCACCGAGAGGGTGTCGGCGACACCGGCGAGGTCCCGGGCACCGTCGCCGAGGGTCCTGAGGGTGTCAAAGTTGAGCATGGCCCAGTCGCCCTCTATCCAGGCGGTCTCAGCGCCGCGCGTCAGGCGGAACCACTGGCCTGCCTCGAAAATCAACCAGGTCAGCCAGAGACCGCCCCCGGCAATCACGATCCGGGCCGCCGCTCGCATCCGCACCGCATGCGGCCGGACCAGGCTCGCCAGATCCACGGCCATCTGGGCGAAGGCATAGAGCAGGATGGGTCCGAACAGGATCGACCAGATCGGTGCGCCGCGGACCACTGCGTCCTCGCCGCGAAGCTCGATCGACATCAGGCCCGGGAAGTGGATCACGCCGATCCACCACAGCACGAACATGCCGGTGGCGAGGAAGGAGAACAGATAATCCCCGCCCGGCCAGGCCTTCGGCTGCCCTTTCGGCATCCACGACGGTTTCGCGGCCTTCGCCGTCTCGGTTCCCGTCATCGACATGCCCCAGGCCGCAGGGTCGGCCAGACCGAAGGCCCCCAGATCCTTGACCCGCCATTTCGTCAGCCAGGCCGGCCGGATGCCCTGATGTTCGAAGATGGCCGCCGCCAGCGTCGCCGCCCCGATCAGGGTCAGGCCGGCGCCGAAGAAGCCGTGGAAGGCGTGGGCGATATCCTGCCCGAAATTGTCGGATCCACTGATCACCCGGATGAACAGGGTCAGGGCGAAGACCGCCGCCAGCACCATCAGACCGGCCTTCACCCCGAACAGCCAGTAGGGAAACAGCTCCGGCCCGACCAGCGAGTCCGGCCCCTTGCGGTAGCGCGCGGCCACGACCAGCGGATGGCCGATCTCGCGCAGGATCGCCTCCTGCTCGTCCTCGGTCAGGGTGCGGCCCAGCGACTCTTCCTTCGCCTCGAACCGGCTCAGGATCAGGTCGCGCAGTTCGGCGGTGATGTCGGCCCGTTCGTCCTGCGGCAACTGCGCGGCGACGGCGTTCAGATAGCGGTCAATCAGGTCCATGGCTTTTCCCCTTCAGCCAGAAATTCACAGGATCTTGTCGAGCGAGGCGTTGATGCCCCGCCATTCGTCGGCCAGGGCGGCCAGCATCGACACGCCGCCCGGCGACAGGACGTAGAAGCGCTTCTTCCGCTTCTCCTCCTCGCGCCATTCGCTGTTCAGCAGCCCCTGGCTCTCCAGCCGGCGCAGCAGCGGATAGAGGGTCGATTCCTCCATCTCCAGCCCGTCGGCGGCCAGGGCCTGCCGCAGGGTGTAGCCGTAGCGCTCGGTCCTCAGACAGGCGAGCACCGCCAGCACCAGCGACCCGCGCCGCAGCTCCAGCCGCATCGATTCATAGAGGTCCGGATCGAGGCTCATGCCATTGCCCTGCATCTCACATAGTGTGTGACACACAGTGTATGACGCATACTGTATGAGGGAGTCAAGGCGTACTCCAGACCGTCATCCTCGGGCTTGACCCGAGGATCAGGCCGTCCGGTGCCCGGTCAAGGCCGCGCGGGCCAGTTCGCGCGGGCCGCGCCGGTCTACCAGGCAGCCACTCGCGTCTGATCCTCGGGTCAAGCCCGAGGATGACGGTGGAGGGACAGCGGCCTCACTCCGGGATCCGCGCGCCGTCCCAGGCGAAGACACCGCCGCTGTCGGCGGGCGTCAGGCCGTCGACCACCGCCAGCAACCGTTCCGCCGAATGATCCGCCGTGAACAGTTTCTCCGGCTTGACCCCCTTCTGGAACGGCGCGCTCAGGCCGGTGTCGACGGTCCCCGGATGCAGGCCCGCGACCACCGCCTGCGGATGGGTGCGGCCCAGTTCGACCGCCAGATTGCGCAGGATCATGTTCAGGGCCGCCTTGGACGCGCGATAGCTGTGCCAGCCGCCCAGCCGGTTGTCGCCGATGGACCCGACCCGCGCCGACAGGGCCGTGAACACGGCCCGCCGGTCGCGCGGCATGAGCGGCAGGAAATGTTTCGCGACCAGGGCCGGGCCGACCGCATTGATCCGGTAGTCGCGCAGCAGATGCTCCGCATCGAGCGCGCGCCAGCTGCGTTCCGGCTCATAGCCGTGATGCAGTACCCCGGTGGCGACGAACACCAGCGCCGGGGCCGGCCCTTCGGCCACCCTTGCCGCCGCCGCCACGATCGAGGCCTCGTCCTCCAGATCGAACCCCGTGCCTGCACGCGACAGGGCATGGACAACGGCGAACCGCCCGGAGCCCTCGAGCTGACGGGCCACCGCCGCGCCGATCCCGCCTGATGCGCCGATTACGACCGCCGCCGGATGCTGAATGAGTGTCATGGTGCAATCAGCGCTCGCCATCGACCATGGGTCAAGCTGGCGGGTGTCCGGGGGGCCTTTTGCCTCAGGTGTCGGGGAGCAAGTTTGGTTTCTGACAGGTTACAGGCCCCGCCGTGCAAGGGGCGTAGCCGACCGATACAATCAATGTGTTTGCGTGTAAGTTCGCACCGCCTATCTGTAACCGCATCAAGCCGTTAAACTCACTCTCCCGAGCCGGCAGGACCCGACCCCACCAGTGCTAAAAAACCTGCTCCCAAGCAAGCCGGGCACCGAGCCCCTCGCCGAGGCCCTCGAGGCTTGCAAGACCCATTTTCTGTGGGCCTTTGCCTTCTCGGCCCTCGTCAATCTCCTGTACCTGACGCCCACCCTTTACATGATGCAGGTCTATGACCGCGTCGTGCCAACCGGCGGACTAACCACCTTGGTCCTGATCACCGTTGTGGCCATCTTTGCGCTGGCGTCGCTCGCGGGTCTGGACTGGCTTCGGGGACGGCTGATGCTTAGGGCCGGCCTCAGGCTGGACCGGATGCTGTCGGGCAAGGTCTTGGCTCGGGTCGTCGACCTCCAGGCCAAGTCACCCAACACCCAAGCGCTGCGCGAGTTCGACCATGTGCGCGGTGCCATCGGCGGTCAGGGCATGCTGGCCCTGTTCGATGCGCCCTGGACCCCGATCTACCTGCTGTGCTGCTTCCTGCTTCACCCGGCCATCGGGGTGCTGACCCTGGTCGGCGGGATCGTCCTTTTCTCCCTCGCCTGGCTGAACGAGCGCGACACCCGGCCCCGGCTGAACAAGGCGATCCAGTCACAGAACCACGCCTATGCCGCCCAGGAGGGTGTTGCCAGCCAGGCCGAGGTCGTCCGGGCCTTGGGCATGCGCCAGTCCTCGATCGCGCGTCAGATCGAGCAGCGCCAGCTGGCCACCGCTGCCCAGGCCGACGCCCAGCTGGCCGGTGGTCATTATTCCGGAGCGATCAAATTCCTTCGTCTGGTGATGCAGTCTGCGGCCCTTGGCCTTGCGGCCTATCTGGCAGTCAAGAGCGAGATCACGCCGGGCTCCATCATCGCCGCCTCAATACTGCTCAGCCGCGCGGTCGCACCGATCGAACTGCTCGTCGGCGTGTGGCCCAGTCTGGTGCAGGCCGTCGCAAGCTGGAAGACCATGACAGACCTGTTCGCCGGCACCTCATCTGTCGAGCGCGAACGCACCGCCCTGCCCGACCCCAAGGGGCGGCTGCAGGTCGAAGGCGTAGCGGTGAAATTCCCCGAAACCGAAAACCCCCAGCTGCGCGGCGTGACCTTCGCGCTGAAGCCCGGCGAAACCCTCGGCATCGTCGGCTCCAGCGGCTCGGGCAAGACCACCCTTGCCCGCGTGATTGCAGGCGCGCTGAAGCCACAGGCAGGCAGCGTGCGTCTGGACGGGGCGGAGTTCGAGGCCCGCGAGGGCGATGAGCTGGCGCGCTGGATCGGTTATCTGCCGCAGGTCCCCAGCCTGTTCGCCGGTTCGATCAAGGACAATATCTCGCGCTTCGCAACCGCGATCGGCGTCGATCAGGAACTTGCAGACCGGAAAGCGGTCAAGGCGGCGATGGCCGCCGGAGCGCATGAACTGATCCTGCGGCTGCCAAACGGCTATGACACGGTCCTCGGCCCTTACGGACAAGGCCTCTCGGCTGGACAGGCGCAGCGCGTCGCCCTGGCACGGGCCTTGTACAACGACCCGGTCTTGCTGGTGCTGGACGAGCCGAACTCCAACCTCGACCAGGAGGGCGAGGCCGCCCTTATGCAGGCCATACTCGGTGCTGCCGCCCGTGGAGCCGCCGTGGTCATCATCGCGCACCGGGCCGGCGTGCTGGCGCGGGTCGATCGGCTGTTGATGATGCGCGACGGCTTGGTCCAGCTGGAAGGCCCGCGTGAAGAGGTGCTCGAGAAGATGCGTGCCACCGCCGGTCGACCGGGCGCGCCCGCCAGCCAGCCAATGCCCCAGCAGCAACCACAAGCTCAGCGGCAGCCGGCCCAGGGGCCTGGCCAGACCATGGCGCGTCAGCAACAGCCTCAGGTACAGGTGCCGCAACAGATTAAACCCCCGCCATCGGCCACCCAGCCGGGGCCGAACCGTCCGCGGCGCACCCAATGACCGACAGTACAGCCTCCCCGGATGCCCCAGAGACGCCACCGGCCGAAGCCCCTGTTCCGCCCGGGCCGGTCGCCCCCGTCGCCCTCGACAATCCCCGCCGCGAACTGTTGATCGGCGGCACAATCATCGTTCTGTTCTTCGTCATCTTCCTCGGTTGGGCCGCGCTGGCTCCGCTGGACGCGGGTGCCTATGCCCAAGGCCAGATAGCCGTCTCCGGTAATCGCCAGGCAGTGCAGCACCGCGAGGGTGGAGTTGTCAGCGCCCTGCTAGTGGCCGAGGGCGACACTGTGCGGCGCGGCCAAGTCCTTCTGCAGCTCTCCAGCGGTGAACTCAAGGCCACCGAACGAGGCGTCGCCAGCCAAGTCTATGCCCTGATCGCCCAGCGGGCCCGCCTCGTCGCCGAGCGCGATCGCCTGCGCGGTATTCCGACGCCTGTCGAATTCGTCAATCTGCTGCCGGAAGACGCCGTGCTCGCGCAGGAATCTCTTCGCATCCAAAAGTTGCAGTTCAGTGCTCGCCGCAACGGACGATCGACCGAGACAGGTGTCCTCGGTCAGCGAATCGCCCAGCTGAACGAACAGATAGCGGGCTATGAGGGCCAGATCGTCGCCAACTTGGAACAGCAGCGGCTGATCCAGGAAGAGCTAGCCGGCATGCGCAGCCTCGCCGAAAAGGGTTACGCCCCCCTCACCCGGGTTCGCGCGCTCGAGCGGACGGCGGCGCAGCTGGACGGCGAGCTTGGTTCACTGCGGGCCCGAATCGCCCAGTCACGGGAAGCGGTCGGCGAGACCCGGCTAGAAATGTCCGGGGTCTCGACCAAGATGAACGAGGACGTGGCCGACCAGCTGCGCCAGATCGACGTCCAGCTCAACGAGCTGCGGCCCCGCATGGTCGAACTCCGGGCCCAGATCGCACGCAACGAAGTGCGCTCACCAGCCTCAGGCGAGGTCGTCGGCCTGACCATCTTTACCGAAGGCGGCGTCATTGCACCGGGGCAGACGCTGATGGAGATCGTGCCGCGGAACGCCTCGCAGGTCATCGTTGCCCAGATCGCGCCCAACGACATCGACAACCTGCGCATCGGGCTCGCCACCGAGGTCAAATTCCCCGGCCTGCGCGAACGCAACCCGCCGATCATTCACGGCCGCGTAACCCGGATCTCAGCCGACAGCTTCACCGTCGAGGCGACCGGGGCGACCTATTTCCGCGCCGAGATCGTCGTCCCCGCCGCCGAACTGGCCAAACTCGGCCGGGGTGCTGAAACCCTGCGCCCCGGCGCGCCCGTCGAGGTGGTGGTGCTGCTGCGCAAGCGGACGGCGCTCGGCTATCTGCTGGAGCCCCTGACCAACCAGCTGTGGCGGTCGGGAAGCGGGCAATAGGGTCGAGGGATTAGGGATTAGGGATTAGGGCTTAGGGCCTAGGGAGAGGTTTGGCCGGGCGCTGTGACGGAGCCCGCAGCTCCGCTCATCCCTAATCCCTAATCCCTAATCCCTAATCCCTAATCCCTAAGCCTTAAGCCCTAAGCCCTCCCCTTCGCCCTCCCCTTCGCCCTCAGCCGAAACGCATGCAGCAACGGCTCCGTATAGCCGTTGGGCTGGGCGACGCCGTCGAAGACAAGGGCGCGGGCGGCCTGGAAGGCGAGGCTGGCGGCGGGATCCGGGGCCATCGGCTGGTAGAGGGGGTCGCCGGCGTTCTGGGCGTCGACCTTCGCCGCCATACGCAGCAGGGCGGCATCGACCTGTTCGGCCGTGCAGACGCCGTGCAGCAGCCAGTTGGCCATATGCTGGGACGAGATGCGCAGGGTGGCGCGGTCTTCCATCAGGCCGATGTCGTGGATGTCAGGCACCTTGGAACAGCCGACGCCCTGGTCGATCCAGCGCACCACATAGCCCAGCAGGCCCTGGGCGTTGTTGTCGAGCTCCTCGGCGATCTCCGCCCCGGACCAGTTGACGCCACAGGCCAGTGGCGGGGTCAGCAGGTCGTCGAGGCCGGGGACCGACCGCGCCGCGATGGCGTCCCGCAGGGCGAAGACGTCGGTCTGGTGATAGTGGAGGGCATGCAGGGTCGCGGCGGTCGGGCTGGGCGTCCAGGCGGTATTGGCGCCGGTTTTCGGATGGGCCGCCTTCTGCTCCAGCATGTCGGCCATGCGGTCGGGCGCGGCCCACATCCCCTTGCCGATCTGGGCCTTGCCGGACAGGCCACAGGCCAGGCCGATGGCGACATTGCGGGCCTCATAGGCGGCGATCCAGGCGGAGGCCTTGATGTCGCCCTTGCGCACCACCGGCCCGGCCTGCATCGCCGTATGGATCTCGTCGCCGGTGCGGTCGAGGAAGCCGGTGTTGATGAAGACGATCCGGTCCCGGACCGCATGGATACAGGCCGCGAGATTGGCCGAGGTGCGGCGCTCCTCGTCCATGACCCCGACCTTGACCGTGTGCCGCGCCAGCCCGAGCAGGTCCTCGACCGCGTCGAACAGGGCGTTGGTGAAGGCGCATTCGTCGGGCCCGTGCATCTTGGGTTTGACGATGTAGATCGAGCCTTCACGGCTGTTGCGGACCGTCCCGAGCCCCTTGAGGTCGTGCAGGCCGATCAGGCTGGTGACGATGGCGTCCAGCACACCCTCGGGTGCCTCCGATCCGTCGGCCAGCCGCATAGCCGGGGTGGTCATCAGATGGCCGACGTTGCGCACGAACAGCAGCGACCGGCCCGGCAGGGTCACGGCCGAGCCGTCGGCCGCTGTGAAAGCCCGGTCGGGGTTCAGGGCGCGGGTCATCGACCGGCCGCCCTTGTCGAAGGTCTCGACCAGATCGCCCTTCATCAGGCCCAGCCAGTTGCGATAGGCCGCGACCTTGTCGGCGGCGTCGACGGCGGCGACGGAGTCCTCGAGATCGACGATGGTCGACAGGGCCGACTCCAGCACCACGTCGGCGATCCCCGAGGGATCATCGCGGCCGATGGGATGGTTGCGGTCGAACACGACCTCGATGTGCAGGCCGTTGTGGCGAAACAGCCGCCCGCGCGCGCTGTGGCCGACGTACTGGCCGGGATCGCGCAGGGCGATACCGCCATGCGGATCGCCCGGATCGGCCCAGGACCCCTCGGCCAGTGGGACGGCCTCGTCGAGGAAGGCCTTGGCCCGCGCCACGACCCGCGCCCCGCGCGCGGCGTCATAGGGTCCCGGCGGCGGGAGGTCGCCCAGCGCATCGGTGCCGTACAGGGCGTCATACAGACTGCCCCAGCGGGCGTTGGCGGCGTTGAGCACAAACCGCGCATTGAGGCTCGGCACCACCAGCTGCGGCCCGGCCAGGGTCGCGACCTCGGCGTCGACGTTGCGCGTGCCGATGGTAAAGGGCACCGGCGCGTCGACCAGATAGCCGATCTCGCGCAGGAAGGCCTCGGCGGCCGCGCCGTCATGGGCCGCGCCGCGCCGGGCGAGATGCCAGGCGTCGATCCGGGCCTGCAGGTCATCGCGCACCGCCAGCAGCCTCCGGTTTTCCGGCGCGAACCGGGCGAAGATCGCGGCGACCCCGGACCAGAAGGCGTCGGCCTCCAGCCCGGTCCCCGGCAGGGCCTCGGCCTCGATGAAGGCGGCCAGTTCCCCGGCGACCTCAAGACCGGCACGCGGCGTCATCGACATGGAGCACTCCTCGGGGCGGGACTGAAACATTCCGTGATGACCTCGGGGAAGTCGAGGGGATTTTTGCATCTGCGAATAAGACGGCATTTGCACGGGCACAGGAGAAGCGCATCATCGCCGCCATGACATCACCCTCCTGGCTGCGCCTGCACTGGCCCATGGTCCTGCTGTTGCTGATCACGGCCTCCAGCCTGTTCTGGCCGGTCGACGGCGGCTGGCTGTCGCGACTGGCCCTCGGCTGGGACATCGGCGTCGGCCTGTTCCTGATCGTGAGCGTGTCCAGGCTCAGGCGCGCCCGGTCGACGGACGATATCCGAAGGCGCGCCGCCGCACTGGATCAGGCGGGCGGCGCCGTCCTGCCCCTGGCCCTGTTCGCGGCCCTGGCCAGTATCGCCGTCGTGGTGGGCGAGGCGGTGCCGGTCGCGGGCGACAGTCAGGAAGCCGGTGGAGCGGCCGTTCTGGCGCTGGCGACCGTGGCCCTGTCATGGACCTTCGTGCATCTGATCTTCGCCCTGCACTATGCCCATGCCTTCTATGCCCCGGCGGGCAAGGGCAAGGACCAGGGGGGACTGGCGTTCCCGGGCGGCGAGGACCCGGACTATTGGGATTTCCTGCATTTCTCTCTGATCATCGGCGTGGCCCTGCAGACGGCCGACATCCAGATCCTCGACCGGAAACTGCGGCGCACGGTGACGGTGCACAGTGTCACCGCCTTCCTGTTCAACACCGTGATCGTGGCCCTGACGGTCAATCTGGCGGTCGGGCTGCTGGGCGGCGGTTAACCTCTCCGCCTTGACTTGGCCGCATTGAGCGCCCATTTGCGCTGCGTCGCACAATTGCGATGCCCCGGTGCGCTCCAGCGCGTGTGGGTCTTCCGACTTCCGAAGACCTGACTGTAGCAGCGGCCGGCCCTCAAGATTCATTCGCTGCCCGGACACGCGGGGCGGCGCCCGATCCACCCCGAAGGCCTCACCCTGAGGCCCCGTCGGGACTGGCGGTGCGCGGCCCATGGCTTGTCAGCCCGGTCGATGCGCGCCGCCGCATGCGAAAGACATGGCTCCCATGAGCAAGACATTCGACTCCTTCGGCCTGAACCCGGCCCTGCTGCAGGCCCTGGCCTCCGAAGGCTACACCACCCCCACCCCGATCCAGGCCCAGGCCATTCCTGACGTCATGGCCGGCAAGGACCTGCTGGGCATCGCCCAGACCGGCACCGGCAAGACGGCGGCCTTCGCCCTGCCGATCCTGCACCGGCTCGCCGCCAACCGCGTCGCGCCCAAGCCGCGCACGGCCCGCGTCCTCATCCTGTCGCCGACCCGCGAACTGGCCAGCCAGATCGCCGAGAGCTTCAAGACCTATGGCCGTCACCTCGGCTTCAAGGTCGCGGTCGTCTTCGGCGGCGTGAAATACGGCCCGCAGGAACGCGCCATCCAGGCCGGTCTCGATGTGCTGGTCGCTACCCCCGGCCGTCTGCTGGATCACATGCAGCAGAAGACGCTGGACCTGTCCTCGACCGAGATCTTCGTCCTCGACGAGGCCGACCAGATGCTGGACCTCGGCTTCGTCAAGCCGATCCGCCAGATCGTCAGCCGCATCCCGGCCATGCGCCAGAACCTGTTCTTCTCGGCCACCATGCCGACCGAAATCGGCAAGCTGGCCGGCGAACTGCTCAAGGACCCGGTCAAGGTGTCGGTGACGCCCCAGGCCACCACGGTCCAGCGCATCAGCCAGTCGATCATCCACATCGAACAGGGCCGCAAGCGCGCCCTGCTGACCGAGATGTTCGCCGATCCGCACTACACGCGCTGCCTGGTCTTCACCAAGACCAAGCACGGCGCCGACAAGGTCGCGGCCTATCTGGAAGCCGGCGGCGTCGAGGCCGGTGCCATCCACGGCAACAAGAGCCAGCCCCAGCGTGAACGCACCCTGGCCGCCTTCAAGGCCGGCAAGCTGCGCGTGCTGGTCGCCACCGACATCGCCGCCCGCGGCATCGACGTCGACGGCGTCTCGCATGTTCTGAACTTCGAGCTGCCCTTCGTGCCGGAAGCCTATGTGCACCGCATCGGCCGGACCGCCCGCGCCGGCGCCGACGGCACGGCCATCAGCTTCGTGGCCGGCGACGAGATGAAGCTGCTGCGCGATATCGAAAAGGTCACGCGCCAGAAGATCCCCGCCACCGACCGCCGCAATGACAAGTCCCTGGCCCTGCTGGACCAGTCGATCATGGCCTCGGGCGTCAAGTCCAAGGCCTCCATGCCTGACGACGGCCGCGGCGATCGCCAGCAGCAGCGCGGCCCGCGCAATCCGCGCCGCGACGGCGTCAAGCTGGAAGGCGGCGGGCAACCGCACCGCGTGCGCAAGGCCGGCCCGGGCCGCGACGCCCGTCCGATCCCGGAGCGCACCTTCGACCCGCTGGCCAGAGAGCGTCCGCGCAACAGCAACAACGACCCGCGCCACAGCTCGGCCCCGGCCACGGCCTCGGCCAAGCCCGACGGCGAAATCAAGCGCCGCCCGCGCCGCCGCAAGCCGTCCAACGGCGGCAAGGGGTATGCGTCGCAGGGGTAATGTCCTCAATCTCCCGCCGGGAGAGGCGAAACGAAAAACGCCCGCCGGATCGTTCCGGCGGGCGTTTCAGTGTCTCGATCGTCGGACCCGTCAGGCGGCGGCGCTGGCCGGGGCGGTGGCGGTGCTTTCCGACGGGTCGCGCAGGACGTAGCCGCGGCCCCAGACGGTCTCGATATAGTGTTTGCCGCCGGCGGCCGTGGCCAGCTTCTTGCGCAGCTTGCAGATGAAGACGTCGATGATCTTCAGCTCGGGCTCGTCCATGCCGCCGTACAGGTGGTTCAGGAACATTTCCTTGGTCAGGGTGGTGCCCTTGCGGAGCGAGAGCAGCTCCAGCATCTGGTATTCCTTGCCCGTCAGATGGACGCGGTGACCGTTCACCTCGACCGTCTTGCCGTCCAGGTTCACGGCGATCTCGCCGGTGTGGATGATGGCCTGGGCGTGACCCTTGGAACGGCGGACCACGGCGTGGGTGCGCGCGATCAGCTCATCCTTGTGGAAGGGTTTGGTCATATAGTCGTCGGCACCGCCGCCGAAGGTCTTGACCTTGGTCTCGATCTCGGTCGAGCCCGACAGGATCATGACCGGGGTATTGATCTTGCCGACGCGCAGCTGACGCAGAACCTCAAGGCCGTTCATATCGGGCAGGTTCAGGTCCAGCATGATCATGTCGTAGTCGTAGATCTTGCCGAGATCGATACCCTCTTCTCCGAGGTCCGTCGTGTAGACGTTGAACCCCTCGGACTTGAGCATGAGTTCGATGCTCTGCGCGGTCGCATGATCATCTTCGATAAGCAGGACGCGCATTTATGCCCCTCCAGGCAAAGCTTGACAGTGATTTCCGACATCGAAGGCCGGGTAACCTTGTTCGCGAGTTAACCGGGGAAAAACTTAAGAAAGGTTAACTCCACCCCGTTGAGACGAATCGTAGGCTGATTTGCGAATCGGCGTCGAGAGTCCTGAGTCAAGCGAACGAGATTTTTTCGCAGTGCGGTCAGCGGACCCGCCCTGCGTCCGTTTTCGACGTAGTCGTAGGATTATATTCCGCACAGACGTCGGCGAGAGAAATGACCGGCGCTACGGGATGACGGGAGTTTCAAATGGTCGAAACCTATCGGGTGCCGGTGACCGACGCGGACCGGATCCGCGCCGGGCTGGCCCTGCAGCTGGTCGCCGCGGCGACCGGCATCAGTGTGGAGAAGATGACCGCCTCTGTGCGGCTCAAGGGCCGGGTTTGCCGCGCCCGCTGGCTGGCCCTCTACACCGCCTATGTCACCTTCGGCTGGCCCCTGGACCGGGTGGCGCATGCCTTCGGCCTGAACCGGGCGACGGCGGCGGCGGCCTGCCGCTGGGCCGAGGACGGGCGGGATCATCCGTCGGTCGATGCCCTGCTGGAACGGCTGGAGCTGTGTGTCAGCCAGCTGCTTGAGGCCCCGCGCTGCGAGCTGCCGGCATGACCGGCCCGGCAGGGGACACGGCGGCGGTCATCCGGGCACGGCGGCTGCTGGCCCGGCGCGACGGCTGGATCGAGGCTGTGCCGGCCGGCTATGCGGTCAGGCCCGGACGGGATCGGCGCAGCCGCGTCATTCTGGTCCTCGATGAGGACGGCTTCCGCCGGCTGGTCGAGACACCCGGGCTGCGGCGGCGACCGGACGGAGGCTGGGTCGCGCGGACCGCACCGCACACCGGCGCCCCGGCCCCTGAGCCCGGACGGCCCGGCGTGATCGAGGGGACCCGCACCGTGATGGAGACGGACGGACGGCCCGGGCAGAGGCGCGCCAATCTGGGTCAGTCGGCGATCCTTTGGCTGGCGCAGCGCCGGACGGTCGACGGCCGGCCCTGGCTGGTCGCCGCCCAGATCGCGGCGGCCGCTCGCCTGGGTCTCGACGCCGAACAGGCGGCGCGCGGGCCCTCGGTCACCCTGCGCTGGGACGCCCTGCCGCGTTCGGGCGGGGGGTCGGCGGTCCGGGCCGAGCCGGGGGATTCCGCCCTTGCCGCTGCGCGACGGGTTGAGGCTGCGCTCGCGGCCTGCGGCTCCGCCCGGCCCATGGTCGAGGCCATCTGCATCCGCGCCTCGGCCCTGCAGGCGGCCGAACGCGACCTCGGGCTTCGCCGCCGCGAGGGCAAACATCTGCTGCAGAGGGGCCTGGCCGTCCTGGCGGTCCACTACCGCATCGGCTGACAGGGTGGCGGGGCGACACGGACGGCGCGCTGTGTCAGGTTACAGGCCCGTAACTTTTCACTGTCAAAATTCAGCCGTAGGGTGAAGGTGAAAGCGCGCGCCTTCGGGGGCGCGCTATTGCGTTGCGGCGGCAGGCTCCTGTGGCCGCCGATTTCGGGGATGACGGTGAAGCCAGTAGTTTGTTGCGTCCTGGCCGCCGGCCTGCTGTCCATTGCCCTGCCCGTTTCAGCCCAGGAGGCCGTGCCCGCCGGACTGCTGACCGAGGTTTGTCTCCCCTTTGCCAACCGGGCCCAGACCCTTGAACGGTCGGTCAAGGCGGCCCGCGAACTCGAGTTCCGCCGGCCGGTGAATGACACCGCCCCGCTTGATGACTGGGCCTCCGAGGTCACCATGGTGTCCCGGGACGGCGTCTGGCGAGTCCGGATCGAGGAAGGCACTGTCGAACGTGATGCGCGCCAGGCCTATGAAGTCAGCTGCGTCATCTCCTCCAGCCGGGCCAGCGCCCGCGAGCTGGCGGACCTCGGCCGCCGCGCCTTTCGCGACGAACGATACTGGACCAGCCCGTCGGACAATGAATGGCGCTGGGATCGCCGCAGCGCCTACCCTGACGAATATGGCCTGGCCGTCGAGGTCCGTGAACAGGCCGGCGAACGCCCGACGATGACGGTCCGCGGCTCCTACTACTGAGCGGCGGCGTCGCGGATCCGGCCCACCATACTGTTCAGACCATTGGCACGCTGACGCGTCAGCGCCGAAGGCAGGCCCAGACGGTCAAGGGCCGCACGGGCGTCAAAGGCCAGGATTTCGGCCGGGGCCCGTCCGGAATACAGCCTGAGCAACAGGGCAATATTGCCCTTGGAGAGGGCACTGTCACTGTCCGCGGCGAAGACCAGACGCTCCCCTTCGCGGCGCACGGCCAGCCAGACCTGGGCGGCACAGCCGGGCACCTTGTTGGCCTCGATCCGGTCCTCATCCGCCAGGGGTGCCAGGCCCTTGCCCAGGTCGATGACGTATTCAATCCGGCCTTCCCAGTCGCCGAGCAGGTCGAACTCCTCGACCAGTTCGGCCAGGGTGTCTTCGATGGGCGCGGCGGCGGTCATGGGGCGCTGGATAGGCCGGACCGGCGTTAACGACAACCACCCTCCCTTCCCCGGAAATCCCCGGCAAGCCCCCGGTGTCAGTCGCCTGGAACGGGTGCGGGCTTTGGACGACTCATCCCGGGGGCTAGTCTGGCGAGGCCGGTGGTATCGTGTCCGGCCCGTCCCAGCCTGCCCTTGATCCAGTCCGCCCGCCCTGACCCGAAGCCCCTGCCCGACGCTCCGGCGAGCGATCGCCCGTCGCTGGCTGCCTGGCATGCGGGATGGGCCGTGGCGGTGGCGCTGCTGGCGCTCGGCGGGCGCTGGATCGGCGGCATCGACGGCTCGGTGTTCTACGGTGTCCTGACCATGGTGGTGCCCGGCCTCACGGGCCTCGCCCTGCTGCGGCGCGACGGCGGCCCCGAGCGGCTGACGCAGCTCGGCATCTGGAGCGTCGCCGCCCTGCTGACCGCCGCCCTGTCCGGAGGCCTGACGGGTCCGCTCAGCGGCTTTGTCTTTCTTCCCCTCGCAGCAGGGATCGCGCTCGGCGGACCGCGGCCGGTTCAGATCGGTGCCCTGGCCGTGGGCCTGGCGACCGTCGCCGGCCTGCTCTCGGCCTCGGTCACTCCCGGCCCGGACCTGCCTGGTCTTGCGGCCATTTCGGCCCTGTTGACCGCCACCGCCGCAGCCCTGGCGGTCCGTCTGTCGTGGCGACAGCGCGAGGCCCGGCTCACCGCCGCCGAGGCCGAGACAGCCCGGCTCGAGACCCTGCTGGCCGCCCAGCCCGGCCTCACCCTTGTGCTGGAACCCTCCGGTCGGGTTGTGGCCGCCTATGGGGCCCCGCCCGTCTCCCTGCCGGTCGATCCCCTGTTCGAAAGCGGTCTCGTGGCCGCTGTGCATGCGCCGGACCGGCCGCAGCTTCTGGCCGCCATCGAGCGCGCCCTGAAGGGTCACGACGGTGCGGCCCTGTTTGCACCGCGGACGGCGCTGGACCGCCGGGTACAGCTGATCGTGCGCCGACTGGACGATCCCGCGGGGCCCCGCCTGATCGCCCAGCTGTTCGACGCGACCGCCCAGTACGCCCGCGAACTGGGCCTCGAGGTCGCCCGCCAGGAGGCCGAGGCCCGCGAGGCCGGCAAGACCCGCTTCCTGGCCAATATGAGCCACGAACTGCGCACGCCCCTGAACGCCGTGCTCGGCTTTTCAGACATCATGCGCCAGCGCATTTTCGGTCCCCTGCCCGACCGCTACAGCGAATATGCCGAAAACATCCACCAGGCGGGCGGCCATCTGCTGGACCTCATCAACGACGTGCTCGACGTGACCAAGATCGAGGCCGAGCGCTATACGCTGACGCTGGAACAGTTCGATGCCCGCGAGGTGGTCTCGGCCGCCATGGCCCTGGTCCGGGTCAATGCCGACGACAAGGGCGTCAGCCTGTCCAGCGTCCTGCCCGGCGATCCGGTCGAGGTCTCGGCCGACCGGCGCGCGCTGAAACAGATCGCCCTGAACCTGTTGTCCAATGCCGTGAAATTCACCCCGCGGGACGGCGCGATCACGGTGACGGTCGAGGCCATCGGCCCCTATCTGGAAGTCATAGTTGCCGACACCGGCCTGGGCATCGCCCCGGAGGACGTTCGCCGTCTGGGCCGGCCGTTCGAACAGGCGGGTGAGATCGAGCAGCGCCGGCAGGGAACGGGTCTGGGCCTGTCGCTGGTTCGCGCCTTTGCCGAACTGCACGGCGGCCGGATGAGTATCGAAAGCACGCTCGGCGAGGGCACGGCGGTGACGGTGCGCCTGCCGGTGGCCGTGATCGCGAAGGCACCGGCGCCGGAGGGGGGTGCAGAGATCATCCCGATGTCCAGGAAAGGCGGGGGCTGACAGGGCGCGGCAGGCCCCTAAAGCATCCCCATCGCCAGGAACGCCCGCCCGGCCGTAAAGTCGCCGGCCTCGAATTTCGCGGTCGCCACACTGCCGTCGCGGAAATGGAATTCGACGGCGAAGGTCTCGCGCGGATCGAGGCGCTCCAGCGCTTCAGCGGTCGCGGCGGGGAACCGCCACGCCTCGCCGGTCCGGCGCTCCCCGGCCAGCAGGGTGGCTTCAGCCGGAGCGACCCCCGTGGCCCAGAGGCTGGCACGGGCCGAGACCGGAGCCAGACCGTCGCCGGCCAGCCAGGGCCGCTGCACCCGGACCGGATCGCGCAACACGATACGGGCGGCATAGGGGCGCGAACGGCCGACGAAACTGACCACCGCCGTGAGCTCCGGCGCATCGCCCTTGCCTGCATAGCCGAAGGCGACCGGCGAGGCCCCGACCATGGACATCTGCTGCAGCCGCCAGTTGGCGGTGGCCGAGCGGATGCGGTTGGCGGTCCAGGTCCGGCGGGTGCCGGGGAAATCCATGCGCGGGGTACGCATCCAGCCCGCAAAGGCCCCGTCCACCCTGGCGCGGACCAGGGCCAGCTGCGGATCAGAACAGGACACCGTCGCGGCCCGGGCGCGGGCGCGGTCGGCGGCGGCGGCGAGTTCGGACGGACCGGTCCCCGAACGCAGGGCGGCACCGCGGGCCTGGGCCGTGGCCGCCTGGAGGGCCGCGTCGATATGGGGGGCAAACAGGTTGCAGCGCGCGTCGGCGGCGACCACGAAGGCGCGCTCATAATAGGTGGTGCCGGCCTCGGCCCGGGCAAGGGTCGGCAGCGCCAGCAAGGCGGCGGCAGCCAGGGCGGCTTTGGTCTTCAGGGCGGTCTGGCCTATCGTCATGGGACCGCACCTTACGCATCACGCGTTCCGGTCCGGTTTCCGAGCAGGGTTATCAAATTGCTTCTTTCGAGCGACCTCTGGGTGTCCGCCCTGATCCGCCGGGCCGAGCTGGGCGGGGCCTTCGCCACGGTCGCACGCAAGGGCGACGCCCGCGCCGGGACCGTCATCGTCAAGGCCCTCGACACCGCCAGCCGCCGCGCCCGACTCTATAGTGAGGCCTTCGGACCCGACGGCGAGCGGCTGTGGATGCAGCCGGTCGAGAGCGAGGTCGAAAGCGAACTCGACGCCTATATCCAGCGCCAGGCCGGCTACGACCCGGACCTCTGGGTGGTCGAGATCGAGGACCGCGAGGGGAGGCATTTTATTACGGAGAAGGTGGCGGGGGACGGGGGGGTGGTTAGTGGTTAGTGGTTAGTGGCTGGTGGCTGTTCGCATCACTGGCGGCGGAAGGGCGGCGCAGCCGGCACCGCGCCCCGGCCGGCGGCCAATCACTAACCACTAGCCACTAACCACCAGCCACTCGCCACCACCCGCTCCGCCACCCCCTAACCACCTGTGACCGTCCCCGGCCGCCAGTGCGAAATCCTTAACTGCGTTCGCACACGGAACCTCAAGTGCAGGCGCCTATGGTCAGCTTCAACGGGCCGCAATGAGCCCGGAGCGATGGTGGGTGTTGTCGATGCTCTTTCTTCTGAACGACGTTGTGTTCGATCTGGACGAGGCCTCCCCGGTCACGCCCGGCGACGCGCGCCGTTTCGAGAACCTGGAGCTCGACTATGTGCTGGAACTCGGTTGCGAACTGTTTTCCGAGGATCCGATGCTGCACATCAATGATCCGCAGCGGGCGCGCCGGCTGGCGTGGCTGATCCACGACCGGTCACCCGAGGTGAACGCCGCCCTGTTTGCCGCCCCGGCGGCCGGCTGCGATCCGAACCTCGTCGAGCCCCGGTTCTGCGCCCTGCCCGACACCGTCATGCTCCAGCTGAAGGCCCGCGCCGCCAAGGGCAAGCTGAACGCCCGCACCGCCGACCGTGCGGTCTGGATGCGTATGGCGGCCTGACGGGCGGCTTGAACCGAGCCGAACTCCCAAGCTAAGGTTGTGCCTTGGGCAGGGGAGCGGGGGTTCCATGAGCGCGTTGTCAATCCTGAGAGCCATGGCGCTGGCCGCGGTCGCTTCACTCCTGCTGTTCGCCCCGCCCGCCCGGGCCGAGTGGCGCAAGGCCACGAGCGAACATTTCGTCATCTACGGCAATACGAGCGAAGGCAGCCTGCGGAACTACGCGCAGAAGGTCGAGCGGTTCGACCGGGTACTGCGCACCTGGTTTCCGCCCCGTGATCCCGATGTGATCCCCCCGCGCCTGACCATCTATCTGGCCGACGGGCGTGCCGACATGCTGAAGGTCTGGCCAGACATGCCCGAGAGCGTCGGCGGGTTCTACACAGCGGGGGAGGAGCGGATCTTCGCCGTTACCGGGGGAACCGGTCCCGAGAACGACCACACCCTCTTCCACGAATACGGCCATCACTACATGTACCAGAACCTGAACGGGGCTTTTCCCGGCTGGTTCAGTGAGGGGTTCGCGGAATTTTTCGCGACCGCGGACCTCTCACCAAGCCGCATGCGGATCGGCTTGCACAGCCCGGGTCGGATGAACTCCCTGACTCTCGGGACCAACAGCTGGATGCCGATGGAGCAGGTCCTGCGATCCCGCTCGTACGACACCGGATCACGCGGACATTTCTACTATGCCCAGTCCTGGGCGCTCACCCACTATCTGATGAGCACCCCGGAGCGGCAGGCGAAACTGTTCCTCTACCTCGGTGCCATCAACAGCGGCCGGGATCCGGTCGAGGCCTTGGCGGGGACCATCGACCGGACCCCCGACCAGCTTCAGGACGACGTTCGCCGATACGTCAGTGGACGTATCAATTTCCTGTCCCAGCCCTATGCATTTCCCCCCTCTGACGTGACCGTCACTGCGCTGAGTCCTGCCGAGAGCGAGCTCATCTGGCTGGACCTGCGGCTCGCACGCTTCGTCCCGGAACCGCTTCGGGCTGCAAATCTGGCCGAGGCGCAGGGCGTGGCGGCGCGGTACCCCGGCGATCCCTTCGCCGCGCGTGTTCTCGCCCAGGCCTACCTCGACATGCAGCAGCCGAACGAGGCGGTGGAGGTCATGCGACCGATCGCCGGGGCGCATCCGGACGAACCGCTGGGGCAGAGGTTCTTCGCCGTGACCCTGATGGACGCCGGCGACAAGGCCGAAGAGGACGGCGACCCTGACCGGCGCCAATCCCTCTACAGCGAGGCCCGGCGCGCGCTGGCGCGCGCCTACGCCGCGGATGGTCTGGATTACCGGACCTATCTGGCCCTGAACCGGAACCGTCGCGGAGCCTCTACCTACCCCAGCGACAATGACCTGGAGGTTCTGCGGAACGGGGTCGATCTGGCCCCACAGGTCTCAGCCCTGCGCTATCAGGCTGCGCAGGCCATGATGAACCGGGGCCAGTTTCGTGAGGCCGTCTTCTACCTGATGCCGCTCGCCAACAACCCGCACGGTGGTGACCGCCTTACGGAGATACGCGCGCTGCTGCAGCAGGCGATGGAGATGGCCGGGATGGTGCACGCGGCCGGGCAGGCGGAACCGGAGGCAGCCCCCGCTCCCGCGTCCTGAGCGAACGGCTCAGCCGACGGGTGACTTTCCGCCCCGTCCGCGCTAACCCCCGCCACCATGTCGAAACGCTCTCTCGAACAGGAGGCCCTGCGCCGCAGGACCTTCGCCATCATCGCGCACCCCGATGCGGGCAAGACCACCCTGACCGAGCACATCCTGCTGGCGGGGGGAGCCATTCGCGCGGCCGGGGCCGTGCGGGCGCGCGGCGAGAACCGGCGCACCCAGTCCGACTGGATGAAGATCGAGAAGGAGCGCGGCATCTCGGTCTCCGCGTCCGTGATGACGTTCGAGCACACGACAAAAGACGGGGGGGCAAAGATGTTCAACCTCCTCGACACGCCCGGGCACGAGGACTTCTCCGAAGACACCTATCGCACCCTGACCGCCGCCGACTGCGCCATCATGGTGCTGGACGCCGCCAAGGGCATCGAGCCGCAGACGCTGAAGCTGTTCGAGGTCTGCCGCCTGCGCGACATCCCGATCATCACCTTCATCAACAAGCTGGACCGCGAGGCCCAGGACCCGATGGCGCTGCTGGACGAGATCGCCTCGCGCCTGCAGCTCGACCCGGCTCCGATCTGGTGGCCGGCGCAGAGCGGCAACCGTCTGCGCGGCATGGTCGAGATGGGCACCGGAAAATTCCAGCCCTATGCCCGCAAGCCCGCCGGTGCCGCCGAGGACGTGCCCCACCCCGACGCCCTGCCGCTGTCCGAAGCCGGGTCGTATTTCGAGGCCGGCGAGCATGAGGCCCTGCTGGAGGCACAGGAACTGGTCGAGGGCGGCTATCCGGCGTTCGACCGCCAGGCCTTCCTCGAGGGCCATATGACCCCCGTGCTGTGGGGCTCGGCCCTGCGCCATTTCGGCATCGACGAACTGCTGGCCGCGATCGGCGAATGGGCGCCGCCGCCGAAGGTCATGAAGGCGCACAAGGCCGCCCCCGCCGGGACCCGCAATGCCGCCGAACCGGTCCCGCTGACGGTGGCCCCGGGCGAGGCCGAGGTCACCGGCTTTGTCTTCAAGGTCCAGGCGAACATGGACCCCAACCACCGCGACCGGATCGCCATGTTCCGCATGGCCTCTGGCCAATTCCAGCGTGGCATGAAGCTGAAGGTCCAGAACACCGGCAAACAGCTGAGCGTGAACGCGCCCATCATGTTCTTCGCCTCGGACCGCGAACTGGCCGAAGACGCCTTTGCCGGCGACGTCATCGGCATCCCCAACCACGGCGTCCTGCGCGTCGGTGACAGCCTGTCCGAGAGCGGCCTGATCCGTTTCGCCGGCCTGCCCAATTTCGCGCCGGAAATCCTGCAGCGCGTGCGGGTCAAGGATCCGCTCAAGGCCAAACACCTGAAGAAGGCGCTGGACGGCCTGGCCGAGGAGGGCGTGACCCAGCTGTTCCGGCCCGAAATGGGTTCGGACTTCATCGTCGGCGCCGTCGGCCAGCTGCAGTTCGAGGTCATGGCCGACCGGCTGGGCGAGGAATACGGGCTGGAGGTCATCTTCGAGCCCAGCCCCTGGGCCGAGGCCCGCTGGATCGGCGGGACCAAGGCCGATCTCGAGGACTTCATGGGCAAATACCGCGGCCAGATGGCCCGCGACATCGACGACGACCCGGTGTTTCTGGCCAAGTCCAGCTGGGAGACCGGCTATGTGATGGAGCGGTTCCCGCAGGTGGCGTTCACGAAGACGAAGGAGCGGGGATAGGCCTACGGCGCGACCCGTCCCGAGGTTTGGTTGCCTTGGCGCAAACCTTTGATATGGTCTTCGGGGATCGGGGATATTTCGGAATGCGACGGGTAATCAGCGCGTTGGGTGCGGCTGCCTTGCTGGCCGCGCAGCTTTCAGTCGTCCCCGGGATTGCCTCGGCGCAGGATGGCCAACCCGCTGAGCCGGCGACACCCGCGTCCCCCACGCTGTCGCCCGACGTCGCCCGCACCTGGGGCGTACTGGCGGCGTTGAGCGGTCGCGAATGGAGCGGCAACGCCCAGTTCCACCGCTTTGTATGGACGGCGCAGGAGCAGCGGCTCGTCTGGGAAGTCCGCTCCCGGAATTCGGAGAGCTGGGTCGAGAACGCGGTCTTCACACTGAACGATGCCGGCATAGGCGTGCGCTATCTCGGGCGCGATCAGCGCCTCGTCATAGGCCAGGACGGGTCCGCGGCGATCCAGTTCTCGGACCTGTCGGGAGGATCCCTGACGTTTTCGCAGGATGGAGATCGCTATCGTGTCCAGGTGCGCCCGATCCCGGCCCACTATCAGCTGACCGCGGTCGAGGGCTGGACCGGCGCCTCATTGCTGGACGCAGCGCCGGCTTCGAGGACCCCCGCGCCGCGCGCGCCCATTATCATCGCCGCAGCGCCCGAACCCGCGCCAGCTCCCCGCGCCGGCCGATCCTCGCGGAACGCCCCGGCGGCCCGGCCCGCCACCACGCCAACGCCTGTTCCCCCGGTCCGGCCGCCTGCGGCCGAACGACGGGCTGGCCCCGGCCCGATCGTCATCGCCTCGGCCCCGCCTCCGCCGGCGGCGATGCGGGAGGGGCCGAGAGCCGCACCCGCCCCAACGCCGCGCGGCGGCGCGGCCGGTTCCCGCGAGGCGCAGATGCTGGCCCAGGTCGAGACGCGCCGCCTTCAGGCCGCGCAAGAGGCGGAGGCGGAACGCCAGCGCCAGCAAGCGCTCGCCGAACGGGCGCGACAGGCCGAGGAAGCCCGGCGCGCCGAGGAGGCCGCCAACTCGGCGGCTTGGGGTGAAGCGTTCGGCCTGCTCGGCGCCATTGTCGGAGGGGTTGCAGCGGGCTCCTCCACCAACGGCGACATGACCGCAATTACAGCGGGAATGGCAGCCGGCTCTTCCATTGCCGCCTCCAACTCCGAAATTGCCGCTGCCGCCAACCAGAATTTCGAGACGGAGCGCGCCCGGTACGAGGCCGAACAGGCGGCCGAGCGTGAACTCCACGCGCGCACCATCGCCGCCATGAACGACCCGAACAATCCGTTGACCCAGCAACAGCGGCGAGCGGAGGCTACGCGCCAGGAGCGGGCCGAAACCGAGCGCGCTGACATGGAACGCCGCCATCGTGAAGAACGCGAGGCGGAGGAACGGGAAGCCCTGATGGCGCAGCGAGCGACCGAACAGGAGACGGCCCAGTCGCAGGCGCGCGACGAACAGGCCCGCGCGGATCGGGAGCGAGCCGATCGGGAGCGGCGCGAGGCCGAAGCGGCCCGCCAGCGCGAGCGGGACGCCGAACAGCGCCGCCAGGAGGAAGACGAACGCCGTCAGGCTGCCGAGCGCGATCGCCAGGCCCGGGCCGAGGAGCAGCGCCGCGAGCAGGAAGCCCGACGTCAGGAAGAAGAGCGGAGGCGGGCTGAGCGGGATCGGATGATGCGCACGGGCAACGCGTCTGGCGGCTATTCCCTGACTTCCGGACTTCCTCCACTGGCACCTTCGTCGAGAGGCCCGGGAACCGGCACTACGACCGTCCCGATGGACCATATCGGCGGGTGCAGGGCCAGCGGCGCGACAGTCAGATACAGCCTCGGAGTCCTCATGGGCGAGGCGGTCGTCGGCGGAGGCCTCGCCTGGAATGGTGAGGAGAGTTGCAGCCTGCCAGCCTCCACCAACGCCTGGGTCAAGGTATCCTGGAATGGCAGTTACGGATGGGTGTCGCTGGGTGCCTCCCCGGGCTCGGCCAATGGCGGTCCTGGATACAACAGCCCGGGCAGCCCGTCGTGGGGGGCGCTGCTGTGCGGATTTGAGGGCGGGCGACCAACCAGTTGCATGGATGCGGACTCGGCCAAACGCCTGTGGACCAACGGCACGGTGACCGAAGTGAGGATTGGGTGGTGAGCATGAATACCGGAATGATGGTGA
>Ga0114980_10000444_pt1 | contig 30073 bp, 68 predicted proteins | sample S_140806_EF_Meta_FD_87018 | JGI IMG/M metagenome (GOLD analysis project Ga0114980, IMG submission 87018) | Freshwater microbial communities from Lake Simoncouche, Canada to study carbon cycling - S_140806_EF_MetaG | ecosystem: Environmental > Aquatic > Freshwater > Lake | place: Lake...
ATACTCAGCAAACATCTGGGAGCGCACGATCCCGTTCTCCGTCCAGCGGATGAATAGGTTGCAGGCAAACACGCTGGGGTTGCGCTGGCCCACTGGAAAATATACTAGCCAGTCGGACGCAGGAATACTGAATAGCTCCGGGCTATGACGGGCAAAGATAGCTAGTACTGCGGCAGGATCTCGCTCAGCCAGAGCGCGCTGCATCTCCCATGTGTCAAGTTTCATTAAGCCCTTGTTAGCCGATAGCAGTAAAGGCCCGCGCATGCAGACGGATATAAAGCACATCTCCCGGCTCGACTGTATAGGAGCCCGTGGAAAAGCCGAACTCGGAACTCCAGCGGTATGCAGTACAGGCCCTGTTAAGCACCACTACCGCATCTGATCTGCCGTAATGACGGGTACGTGAAACCTGCGGGCGCGTTGCCGACTCCAGATCGAAGTGCCTGCACATAAGGAGGTAGACGCTGTCAGGGCTATACTCGTAAAGAGCCAGCCACATCTCGGCATTGCACAGCTTCATTCTACTTTCCTTCGGAAGGCAAGAAGTATTGAAATTATCTCCTCATGACGGCAGGCACCAATGTCCGCGTCTAGTTGCCGCAGATGATCCACTCTTAGTACATAGGGATCGGGCCAAAATGCAGGCACACCTATTCCGGTATTACGAGCAGCAAAATTAACGCCAAGTAGCTCATCGGTATGCATGACTATATAGATGGCTCTGCCATACCAATAGGTCACGTGATTATAGCGAAGAGCATATGCCAGCCCTTGTGACCCAGAAACCCAGTCATCAATGACTAGCCGAATGGCCCCGTCACGCAGTTTCATTGCAATCCTCTCGCCGGTCAATCTCTACGAACTCGCCCAGAACACCCTTCCTCATGACGCGCAATGGCAGCCAATGCGAGTAGCCGACAGCAAAGGCGGCAAGGTATGACTGCATTATCTGCGGCGATACAGCTTCAACCCTATACAGCACGCGCCCGTCCCGGTCCCATATCTCATAGCAGTCTGTCAACAACTTCATGGCACAGGAGCACCAATCAAATCGAGTTCGGTGATGGAAATGAAATCAGCGCCATTGCTCCAGAAACCAGGCCTCTCTTCCGAGTAAAGCAGCCCACTGAAATCCCATATAGGGTCTTCCCGCGATGACTCTGCCAGCAAGTCGGCTTCATGCTTCAGTAGTATCGCTACAGCAGCTAACGCCGACTCTCGGCTGGCATGAACAGAGTACAGGTAGCCGCCCTCGTAGCGACAGCCTTGCATGATTGCGTAGACTTTCATATGGGTAGGTCCTTGTGTCTTATTATGCGAGAAGCACGCTGACGCTCTCGGCCTCTTTGGCATATTGCGCTGCAACCAGCTTTCCGACAACCTTGTGCAAACCTGGATTGACGAGCAGCGCCTGCGGCACGATATGCTTGCGAATTCTATTGCGTGCATACTTCGCATCATCATTGCTGCTATCGTGAACGTGCGGCACTTCGTGTCGCAAGCACCAGTCAGCAAATTCACTTTTCTTTGTACACATAAACGGCCGGATCACATTCCTATTGCGAGTAGGAATCGTCCTTGGATTACCGTGAAGGCTATTGAAAATCCACGACTCAATGTTGTCATCCAGGTGATGAGCGGTAACTACTGTACCCGGCAGGGCATGGAGGAAAGCATAGCGCTGATTTCTCCAGAATTCTTCTGGGGATTCACCAGCTTCCTTAGTGCGAGTAAGATGACCTACCGTAAGATCAAGGTGGTGCTTGGAGCAATACTCGGTAACGAATCGGTAGGCCTCCTCGCCGTGTTGCGTACCGTGATGCATGTAAGCAACTTTTGGTTTTGTTTTTCTTTGCGAAAGGAAGTGGAGCACAGCCATGCTGTCCACTCCACCGCTGCAAGCTACTGTGACGTCGAGGGGGATCTTGAGCTTTACGGTAATCAGCATAGATTCCTTATACCTAAATTGGGCGAGACTGTGCTTGCCGCTCAAGTACCAAGATCATTTACTTTGTAAGAAAGAATGGTGGGCCAGGTGGGACTTGAACCCACATTTTCAGAACCAATTACCCTTACCCCGTTATGAGCGGGGCGCGACTACTGGCCCATATGATCTTACAATATCTGCGATCTGTTTCTTTTATTTCTTTCTAACTTCCGCTGCGGCCTCCTGCTGCTCAGGATCGGGCGGCTCCGGCTTTAGGCCCGGCGCCTCCTGGTATATACCATTACCTACTGCATTCACCTCACACCATTCAACAAACTTCTTAAATTCTTCCCGTACAAAATCTGGATTGTGCCTGCCCATATCTTTGACCACATACGACCGATACCCGTGCTTGTCGATAACATCCAGCTTGATCCGGTCTCTCGTCTGAACTTGTAGCAGCTCGCTGTCAACCTCAATTAAGTAATTAATCCAATACTATCATGGTTCAACCTTGTCGTAGTGCTGCGCTACCAAGGGCAGACTAGACCTGATGACATCCATGAGCTCGTTCGCCGCAGCAACTTTGCGTTCTAAAAATTCAAGGCGTGCAAGGGCAGCGTCAAGGTCAGCGCGTTCATTCTCATCATATTCCTCGAATGCAAGGTACGCGGTACATTGACGAACGTTGGCGAGTTGGTCGTCGGTCAGGGGCTTGCTCATGTATTCTCCAATGCTTTCACGACGATAGCGACTATGTCAACGGTTGCAACAATAAGCAGGCTCATGGCAGGGTCTTCACTTGCGTGTGCCTTGGGCATGTACCAGACAGCTCGGCGCAGAAACACGGCAACAGATCGGGCTGTTCATCTTTTGCCTGCTGCTTTATCCCTTCCGCTTGTGCGACTACCTGCCTTAGCTCGAGCTCGAGCGCTAACGCGCGAGCCTCGGCGGCATCGCGTTCATTCCCAACACGTTCGGCGCTCTTCATTAGTGTGCCAAGCATCGAAAGCAAGCGCTGCTCTGTAGCAACGGCTTTCTTTAGTCGTTCGCCCTGCTCCCAGAGATCACGTTGCAAAGCATCACGCTGGCCCGCCAGGCTCTGGGTTATTGCCTCGGCTGATGCCACTCCCGCATCGTAACCACGCTGATAGGTAGAGTCGTCTATGTCGGACTTGAGATCCTTGGACATATGACAGAATGCGCATGAATCAGGAGGACGAATGCCAGCCCAGCCACAGTCCTTGCACAGGTCGCCAGCAGTTTGCTCGACAACGAGCAGTCGCTCAATTTCCTGGACTGCTTCATCCAAAAGAGAGATGGCTTTGTAACGCTCGCGCTTTTTATACTTTGAAGATAACTTTCGCAGCTTGTCAGATATCATAATAACAAAACTCTCTTTGCAGGAATAAGTGGAACTTATCTGTAGTCGCCGTAGAAGTTGATCGGCTCATAGAGTCAATAAGGATTAAGGCAGATCACCCAACCTATATTGGCTATGTATAAACTGTCGCCAGGCACCAGGCAACTAGCACTGCTTAATATTGCCTGCTCGTCTTCTCCTCCCGGCAACATCATACTTATGCACTCATGCAAGTCCTTCAAGGACATTGTATTCAATCTTGGCTTGCTGCCGAGGACTCGAGAAGAGCCGACGCCCAGTACGTGATATACGAATAGTTTCATCGCTGCTCCTATACCCACCATGCCCAGTGAATAGACATGAAGTCATCAAGCGCTTCTTGATCGTTAGCATAACTAAAGTCTGGGCGACTACTGGCAGCCGCAGCCCGCTGTCGAGCAACAGCTTCCTCTAATGTGATGGTGACGATTACTTCTCCGTCACACTCCGATGATTCACAATAGGCTAGCTGATCAGAATAGATGATCACTGGCTTGTCCTTCTTTGTGTGCTGTTATACAGTAGTAGGTATGATGCGCGCTCAGTCAGTCCAGTAGCCCTGGCAGTCATACCGATTGTCGCCGATCTGGTAACATCGAATGTGTGGAGTTCTACCAAGAAAGATACTTATGAACTGAAGGATAAAATTCCCGATCATTTTTTTCTCCTTTGTGGTATGCAGCTTTGGCAATAAGACTTCGCTCTATATGCCATCTAAAGAAGCGAAACTTATCGCCTCTATGGTATACTCTGATTGACAAGCGCTGGGAGTTTCCAGCGGTAATCCTCATTGCGCTATCCATATAGGTCTGCTTAGCCTCATCTAGTGTGATGAACATAGTCGTGGTATGATTGACGACGACCAGGTTCCGATCCCACTGGAAACGAAGCATCTGATGTTCAGGTGCGATCTTTATCAGATGCGCATCTTGTTTGGAATCATATACGGCATTTTTGCCATACCATTTCTCCAAACTCTTGCGGCGCGGGACGCTGAAGCACACTGGAGGTAGCTTGTTATTCTTTAGGAATAAATCTATTCGAGAGACCAGGTTCTCAACAAGAACGGGTGGTGCATTCGATAGCTTCATGGCAGTCCTCGCATTGCGTTGCGGCCCGGCTCCGGTTCGACCTTCAGGATCGGGCGGGACCGGCTTTAGGCCGGGGTCGACTGCAATCGTTACAGGATAGAGCAGCAGTCTTGAATTAAGATCGCTTATTGGCTCTAATCTTAGGACATACCATTACCATTCTATCGCGAGGTCTTTCTAGACCGACTGACTCCATAGCATCCAGAAATATAGATGATTCTGGAAGGTCTCCTACATTGAATGTTGGGATCAGCCATCCCTGTTCTCTGATGTTTGCCAGGCCGCAGTCTCCATGAAAGCCATACCTAACTCCATCCTTACCTGAGTAAGAAGGCATGCAAAGGCCGTGATGATATGCCCAGCCCTCGTCTACCTTCTTCCATCCTATGAAAATACCATACCCTGATTTCTTGACGGAGCGCCGTGGCAAGTCCTTTAGTGCAAGCAGCAATTCATCAAGAGCCGGCCACTTCTGTTCCGGCGGCAGAAGTTGATTTATTCTTGTTATGTTCCACTGAGCATCCCAGTCATCTAGCTTCATAGAGCTTCCTTGCTAAAGTGATTAGAGCTAAGCGAATCTAAAGCTTGTTTCTGCACTCAAGGTGCATAGCCTTCCCGTAGGCGACACTCTATCGTATTTCTATTAGCATTTTACTTATTCATTTGAATGGCGGTTGCGCTGCAACCATTATAATATAGCAGCGTCTTCGGCGCGGCTGTACTTCCGTTGATCACCTTAGCAACAAGGAGGCAGAAAGGGCGAGGCGACTATACTCGAAATCCATTGAGCTGCAAACCGCTGAGTCAATGGCAATTGATACGGCTGCTCGCAGTGCTGCTTCTTCTTGAGCAGTGCTAAGACCATAAGAATAAAATCCACACTTACTCAGCTCGGCGCGACATACTGACTGCAACCTAGTGATGAATTTTGCTTGTTCGTCGCTCACGGTATTAATGCTTTTTTCAATACCGTTATGTTCTAGGGCGAAGGAGAGGGAGAAGGTGAAGATGGAGCTAAAGGTGAAACCGGCGAGAGCTAGGGCGAGGTCGAAGGCGAGGTTTGTCTTACCCTTGAAATCAAAAAGCTTAACACCATGGCTGTAGAACAGCGTCTCGCCCTTTCTGGAAAAAGTAAACTCAATCTTGTCATGGAGGATTGGATGGCCTTGATCTTTACGAACACGGTTCAACTCCGCAAACCAGTAGTCATTCAAGACATACTCAACGCCTTCCTCCATGCTGTTGAAGGTTGCAAGGATGGCGGCATCAGACTGTGCAATATGCTCAGCAGTAATAGTCATGTTGCTGGTCTCTTTCTTTTGCTTGTTATTCAAACACGCCATCAAAGACTTCACCTGGACACCACAAGGTATCATCGTCAAGGTCATAGTTTCCAACGCCAACCGACAGCACATAACCTTCAACTGCCGCTTCGCCATCATAACCACAAGAAGAACCTGTCTTTATGCCACGCTCATCTACCTCATCCCATCCATACGCAGCAACCCCATACTTCATCTCAATGGTCCCATAGAACCCAGATGGTCTTTCAATAAACCAAATCTCTTGTCCGTCAGCAGGTTTCTTGTCAGCAATACGAAAGTATTCAACGGTATGAGACACACCACGCTCCTGATAAATATTTTATTGTCAAGGGCTCGCCATCAGTCCGATGCCACATGATTGGCACAGATAAGTGCGTGGTCCGATGGCTAGCTGCAAACAGATACAATCCCGGGCATCATAAGTCGTGGACTTCTTCTTGAATAATATAAAAACAATTCTTTTGTGCGATCTGGGTTTTCTTCATACGTTCCTTTCAATGATTATGCTAACAGCGGTTTGGTCAAAAACCGCAGACCTCAAAATCTCCAGAGGAAATAGGTACAGCGCCCGCCGTTGTTATAGATACGCACCTTGAAGGAGTGCGCCTGCGAGGCAATGCTACGACCCAAGGGACTGAGTCGCAGGGATCTGATTGACGCAAGGTCTGTCCACTTCGTGGTATCGATCCAAACGCCATCGTCCTGGGTTGTCCATTTGAGGCAAAGCGATTGCTGATTCTCTGAAGTAGGCTCCAGTAGATTTGACCAGCCTGCCTGCCGGCGCTTCTCGTTGACGTTGGCGATATACCTGTTATGGTATTCCAGCCAATGCACAAGATTACGGAGTCGACGCTTGCCGAGGGCGAAGGGTTTCAGTTCATTAGCGGCAAAGAAGTTAGTAAGTGCGGCGTCAATAGCTTCAGCACGAACGTGTGGAATATTGGAAAGTTTCACGACTACTCCGGGGTTAGCGGTGCGGGGCGGTTCGACCTTCAGGATCGGGGGCGTCCGGCTTTAGGGCGGGGCGCTCTGCTAGCTAATCCAGATGTCTACTGACATCTTTTCTCCGAGAGGGAGCCGGCGCTCCCAATAGTGGAATCCTTCTTCTTCGCGCCAACCACATATCCAATGCGACGAATAGATCTTTATCTGGAAGGGCATCACGTAGGAAACGCCGCGCATTAGCTCTATCCTGTATTCAGGCGGCATGTCTATCCCGTAATGGCGTGCGAGGGCGGCAACAGCAGCAGGCCAATCCTTGCGGACTAGAGCTTCTCGAATCTCGTAGTCGGCCAGTTTCATAGCGGCTCCTGTTGAGGGCAGTTCACACAGCAGTCAGTTTATACTTGCGACCAGCAGTCTCAACAACCTTTCTTTCACAAGAACCATTGTTCAACTTTTCAAGCCCATTATGCTGTAGGGCGAAAGAGAAGCAGATGGCAATGGGAAAGGTAAGAGGCTGCCGGTCTGCACGGGCGGTGGCGAAGGTAAAGGTAATACTATTCTTTCCATGGCGGGTGTGAACATAGACGGCAGCGTAGCGAATAATCGTAGGAATAATAGCCGCAGTGCTTAGCTTCATTGCTGCCTCAATCTAGCACTTCGTGCTCAGTTACGCTGAGTCGTCGCAAACAATTTCTCCAATGATCGGCGTCTACCTGGGTCTTGCCGTGCGGATCTAAAGCGGCAAACATCTCGCCAGCGATACGACGGGCGGACTCCCGTGAAGAGCAGATCGCACGGACACTGGCTCCTTCATAGTCCGCGCCTTCCTCGACAACCCAAACTTTCATGCTCGCTCCTTATGCCGCTTGGACATCTTGACGAACAGAGTCGAGAGTGCAGTAAATGTTCTGGTAGTGTTGAAGAGCAGCTTCATAGGTCTGCCAGTTATGCCTGTCAGCAATACGGCAGAACTCCTCGAAGTCGCAACACTCTACAAAGTAATCCCAGCCTCCATTGCTATAGTTGGCAACGGCATGGGTATACAGGCGCTCATAGATTGTGCGGTTGTTCATTTGCTATTCCTGTGAAATAGAAACCGGCGGCAGGGATCGCACCTGCATCTCCCGTGGACAATACGGGGCTTTGCTACTCTAAGCTACGCCGATAAAAAGCGCCCCTTTTTATAGGGAAGGGGCAAACCCCCTGATCACTTCAGCCGAGCAACAACATCGGCCAAGCGATCAGCGAGGCGGTTGACTTCCCCACGGGCTGCATCAGTACCGGCCTGGGAGTCGCCGTCTACCTTTACCGAAAGGCGTTCGGCATTTTCCCGGAGGAAAGCCACACCCTTGTCGGTAGCGATGAGGTCGAGAACAATCCCCACGAAGTGTGGGGCGTAGAGGGTAACAGGGAACTTGGCATTCACTCCAAAGATGGAGATCGCACCCTTCTCCGAAACCTTGGCAGAGTAGCCACGGGGAGCGCCCTTGGTCTTCTCTGCGGCATCAGCGCGGGCCTTCTCAGCAGCAAGGGCTGCCTGAGTCTCCTGCAACCGTCGCATGAGATCAGCGAGATCGGGGCTGGTGTTGGTGGCAACGGCAATACCATTCGTCTTGACGAGCATGTGCTCTTTCCTTTTTATTTGACGTTCCCCTAGCCCCTAACCATTAGGGGTTTCGGTTCCTGTCTTTCCGCCACTTGCGTTTGCCGGGGGCGGCGACCGGCTCGACCTTCAGGATCGGGCGGGGCCGGCTTTAGGCCGGGCCGGTCCTGTCAAGAAGCTATATTTATCATGAGTTCTTGATCTTGCTCCACACAGTAGCGCTTACGATCTCTACCTTGCTGTAATCCCGGTCTGCACTCCCGTCAAGTGCAGGAAAATAAAAATTGCCTTCGTACCACTCATAGGGATCCGAACCAACCCAGGCCCTAATGCCGTAGCCGATGTCGATGTCTGGCTTTATATGAACCTGCACACCCGGCAAGTTTATGCGGAAATGTTGCAGCAGTAGGCGCACCGCATCTTCGTATCTGCCGTCCGCAATGGCTTGCTGTATTACAAATGATTGGAGCTTCATGATGCTATCTCATTCGACAGTTTAGTTCTCAGGGGAAAGCCTTAACAGGCTTGTTGTTGAGATACCAATAGCACGTACCATCCGGATATATAATAGCAGGACCATCTTCACGGTGTCGCTTGTTGTTGAGATACCAGTGCTGCTCACCATCCTGATGCGTGATAGCAGGCCCGTCATCCCGGTGAAGTTTATCGTTGCGGTACCAACGTTGATTGCCACTCGAATATATGATAGCAGGCCCGTCCTCCCGGTGAAGCAATCCATTGCGGTACCAGTGCCGTTCACCACACGGGAAAATGATGGCAGGTCCGTCGGCCCGGTGTAGCTCGCCATCAAGGTACCAAAAAAATCTACCGTCAGGATATACGACAGCCGGACCATCTTCCCGGTGGTAGGCGCCATTGCTCTTGCGACATGCATACATTTCATTTTGAAAGATGCCGCCAGCATCGAGGATAGATGACACGGCTTCCCAGACATCTAGTTTCATTTGCTGTCCATTTCTGCGGACAACAAGGGGCGGATCATCTGACAAATACGACAGCTCAGCGGATGTTCGTTCTCAGGATCAGCCCAGTCCGGCATCCGTCCTACGCCGTAGTGCTCGATCAGGATTGGGAGCAAACTGGACAAGTCCCCGCTGGCGATTGCATCCTGTACGGACCATTCATCTATCTTCATGTGGCTCCCAGATTACCATTGCAGTCAGAGGCCCGGCCCTGCCGATTCCAATAGTGGAATAAAAATCACCGTCCTCCCACTCAAACCTACGGGAGCCTGAACCTATCCACATGCGCATGGCATAGCGGATATGTGTAGCGCGGGTAATAATTATGGCTTTTTCGGGCGGTTCGATAACATAGCCGTAGTGTTGTGCTAGGATTGCTGCGGCATCCATATGTCGGCCTTCCCGCAGGGCTTCTCGGATTTGGTATGAGGTGAGCTTCATGCTTGTTCCGTTATTCTTGCTGCCCTAACTCTGCGGCATACTCATCGAGTGGCATTTCCAGGAAGTCATTGATCCAGCCACAGCTTGGATCATGCGATGCGCATGTATCGCCGGCCACTCCAAGCTCAGCATAGTAAAGTTCGTGAATAACGCACTGGCCAATGTATTTATCTAGCATCACTATCAGCCCACGATTACCAAGGACCGGGTCACCCGTGCGCACCAGGTAGCAAGCAGTACCGGGCAGTGGGCTTTCGGTTTTGCAGGAAAAATTCATGCGGTCTGCAATACTGTATGCATGCTCCATGTACTGGGCGGCGATTGCTATTGCTAGCAGTCCGTCGTCCGGGGAAGAGCAGTCATGGAACTCGGGGCCGGTTGATGTGCAGGCCTGCGTCAGGAGGGATATTAGCAAAATCTTTTTCATTGGATTCCTATTGTGGATGCCATATCCTCAGAGATGCAGGAGCATGGTATGCTCCTGTGTTGCCACGCCGATAACCCCCTTTAGGAGTCCACTCGTACCAGTCTTCTTTGATAAAGAGCAATAGCTGGGTAGACCCGAAACGCCTCTCTATCTGGATACCTAGAACCGGCCCTAGCCCGAAGTGCTGGTACAGTATTGCCATTGCCTCCCGGTTATATACTGCGACATCATCAGCGGTACCTCTGCGGGCACTAGCATCTAGGGCTGAAAGAATCGCAAAAGTATCCAGCTTCATGCGGCCCTGCTCCTACTTGTTAGGATCGTTTGATCCAGATCACAGCCCGGTGATCAGGCCGATAACTGGTGTATGCGGCATGTCGAACGCCGTGTCGCTCACCCCACTCATACCAATGATCTTTGGTATAGATAATCAAATGATCAGCGTCAACGACCCTGCTAGAATTCACCCTTATTTCAGCGCTGGGCGGCAACTCGCCTAGCCCAAAGTTTTCCAATAGGGCATTGCAAGCGCCGTGGTAGTCGCCAACACCCAGCCGGTCACCGATAAGGAAATGCTGTAGCTTCATGGATCTAGCTCCGATATAACACCCCAGTGCCCGCGGCTGATTGTTGCCCGACTGCGGGTGACTCCTCCGCGGCAGTATACCCATCGGAAACCATTGCAATAAATAATGATTCGCCCCCAGCGCCAATGAGTGGGATTTGGCACGGCTGTGTCCAGCAGCACGTCACCAGGCGGGCTTAGTACGCCGAACATATCGGCGACGGCAGCGATCATGCCTTCGTAGTCCCGTGCGGCAAAGCGTTCATCCAGAGCAAAGTCAAACAGCTTCATGACGGAAACCATATATGTGCTAGCGGGGGATCTTGCACTTGTGGCAGTCGGCCTTTGCGAAAGCCGTATTCGGCCGTCCAGCTATACCACTCCGCATTATAGTAAATCATCTCCATAACAGGAGATACACGCTTTCCTATTTGTAAATCCCCCGGTACTTCTCCAAGCCGGAAGTAGTGAAACAAGACTTGTACAGCCCCTGCATTGTTGCCGGACTCTAGGGCGTGAATGATTGCAAGCCGGTCTAGCTTCATGGCGGCAGAATCCGATTCCTGCCTTCCAGTCGTTCGGCAATCCGCTCACGGAGCGCAAGCGTAAGGAAAGTAAAACCCAAAATTAATGCAAGCACAGGTGCAGTCATCGTGGTCCTTGCCATACAACAGCGCGAACTGGTACGGGATTGTCATGTGGTTTTACTGAGCCGCTGTAGCGCTTATTTACGGCTATGCTCCAAAAACTATCGGTTTCAAACCAGGCATAACATTTATTCCAGTGCGGGCCTGCGACAATCTCAATGCCCCATTCCACGCCCCAGATCTCAGGGCCTTGTATCTCAAGGTGATCTATCTGCAGATCTAGCTCGAAGTGCGCCCGTAGTAGCGCGGCTGCGCCGCCGTAATCACCAGAGATCAGGGTGTCGCGCATCAGCCAGTCGTGCAGTTTCATGTGGCGTCTGCTGGGTGCCAGAAAGTTACATAAACTTGCATTACACCGTAGTCGTTCAGGTGGTAGTCGTGTGATCCGGTGGCAAAGCCGCTGGAACTGTGCCATGCAAACCAGTCGTCATTGATCCAGACATTCAGCTCGGTCGTCTGGTCGCGGCCTATGTATTTACGTATCTTTGGCAGAGTCTCTATGTGTGGTAGCTGAAAGTGGCGCAGCAGAATGCGGGCGGCTCCATAGAGATCGCCCGTGGTTATAGCTTCTCGTATTTCGAATGATTCTAGTTTCATTGTGTTGCTGCCGTACTAGCTGCGCAGTAATTATTACATTCCGGGGCTACCAGATAGTACCACGATGTGCTAGGAGCGAGCGGTAGCGACAAATGTCCTCCACGAATCCGTCATCCCTGTGTGAAACGATATAGATATTCGAGGTATGGTAGATGCGAATAGAGATCCAGTGTCGCCCGCGCCGATCAGTTCTTTCGTCTACAATCTTATCCGGCAGCGGTATGCCGAAGTGATCGGCGACTAGCTGAACTGCGCGGGTGGGATTGTGATCTGCCAGCGCTTCAGATATGCCCCAACTAAGTAGTTTCATGCGGGTTGCATCCAGGCTCCTGGAAAGTATATTGTGTTTTCTTTCGGGGGATAGATCAGCGTGTCCCGATGGAAATGGCCTGCGGGTAATGCCCATATATTTCGGCAGGCATATAAGTACGAGTAGCCGGGGACATCTAGGCGAACATATGTCGTCCACTCAATTGCCTCAGCCTCCCACTTGTCATCTAAGCGAGCGCGCAGCTCGGGGAAAGCCTGAGAGAATATTTCTACTACAGCCGGTAAGTCGCCGATGATTAGCGCATCCCGGATTGCCCATGAAGTAAGTTTCATGACTCGCTGCCCGCTAGCGGTATCTCAATCCGGTCACCTAATGCGTCGACAGCAAATAGTCGTAGTGGAAGGGTTACATGGGGAGAGTTGCGATATAGCTGCTCGCACCGGAGGGCTATTGCACGAGCGTGGTCGATGCCGCGGACACCGCCTGATGTTTCAAACATATATCTGTCATGAGAATCTAGCACAAGGCAACACCTAATTAGCTTCATGCTCCCTCTTTCAATCTAATCTAGATGCACCTCGCGCTGTCCATTTGTAGCATCTACTTGGATAAAGCGCAGCGGCAACATGCGCTGGCGGGCATAGTAAGAGAGGTCTCGTAAAAAACTATCTGTCAGCCCTGCGCGGGTTCCCTTGTTAAAGAGATCAGGGTGTATGACGCCTATTAGGCGGTTGCGGTTATCGTAGACTAGGTAATGGCGAATCAGCTTCACTGTCTATCTCCAGGATATGGTGCTCACCCAGGACGTCTATGGCAACTATGTGCAGCGGGGCGAGGCGCTTATAGACAATGCCGTATACATCCCGCATGTGACACATATGCTGCTCAGACGCATCCTCGCCAAACCGGAGTACGAAACTCAGGTTTGCACCCACCAGTATGTATTCAGGAAATAGTTTCATGTCCCAGCCGATGTGTTCCAAATGATATCATTCAGAATGTCCCGCGGCACTTCTCCAATGCCTAATAGGCGACGTGTAATGGTGATGCTGCCGTCGCTATGCACCTTGCCCTCCCACAGCTTGGCAGGCACAAAGTGCGGCTTGATTACTGGGGCAGACGGTGAAGAAAGCTCAGTAGAAATAAACGCATCTACTTCCTGTTCGGAAGCAAACCTGATTAGTTGTCCTTTTACAGGGTGGCCGTTTTTTACTTTGTTGTTTATAGTTGGGACAGAACAACAAAATGCCGCGGCAGCAGCTCCGGCATTTATAAAAAACTGGCCATTGCCAGACATCAGTGGGTGGCTTGGCTTGCCCTGCGCACCTAGTACACGAACCTTTACGACGCCGTCTTCAACGATCTTCTCTAGTTTATTCATGTTTCCCTACCTGTTTTCTCTGCCTGGATTGGCTTGCTCACAGATAGACATTACAACAATCTTTAGTATTCTTTTACTAAAGAATGAAAAAATATTTACTGATCGCCAATGTTCACAAACTTGAAACCGGCATCCAGGTCATAGGGGGTCAGTGGAACATCCTCTGCATAGTTCCAGGTTTCTGCTGCCATCATTGATCGGGCGGCAGCTTCACTCGTTGCAACGGCAATGTTACAGCCCCGCCAGCCGCGGCTCTGAATCCAAAGCCGCATAGTATACGATTCGCTTGTGCTAGCAGTCATATGAATCCTTTTCATTTTCGAAGCTTACGCTGATGGAATAGTAACCATTAGAGCTACCGGACCAGCGGATTGTGACGTAGCCCTTGACGGTGGCAAACTTATAGAAAGTCCAGCCGGTCAACCCGTCATCGTCATCGTCCAATCTCTGGAACACAACCTCTGCGGTGACCAGAGGGACTCCAATCAGATCGGCGATTTCCCCATCAATCTGCTCGATGCCTACCGACTCGCAGCAACTTTGCTGGTGATGCATACGGAAGATCTCGCCATCACTACAGTGGAAGCGCACATCATCTTCTTCGATGCCAGAAATACGCGTAAGGGTTTTTCCATGAATAGGCAGGATGTCAGCGGTCATGGCAGCTCCAATATGCCGCCGGTAGTGTAGGCAGCATTGCTATAGATTGTGTCCATTATGCGAACTTGTGAGTAGGAGGGTTGGTGAACGTGGCCGAATAGGGCAGCCTGAAAGCGGTGCGTGCGGTATTGCAGGGCAGTAGCCAGCGCGGTAATCCCGTAATTAACTCCCGGCCTATCGGAGTCAAAGATGCCTGCTGGCGGTGCATGACTCAGCAGGATGTCACCGGGCGCAGACAAACCTGAGTCCCCGTCAAAAATATCCGAGATTATCGCAGCCATCTCGGGAGTACGCACTTCGCCAGCCCACTCACCTGCAATGTATGGGATCTCTCGGAATCCAATCCATTGCAGTCCAGCTACCTGTACGGGTGTCAGGTCTGCTCGGGTAGCCGGTAGGAAATCTGCAAGTTCTATATAGTCGTGATTACCGGGGACGTAGACTAGCGGGCGGTTGCCGAGCCATTTACGAATAGGCTTCAGGAAGCGTTGCAGCCAGGCGGTTTGGAACGGCACTTCCCGTTCAACAATGCCGCGTGTGCTATTTGGAAACAGGTCGCCGGTGTGGACCACTACATCAACGTCTGGCAGCGGGTGATCCCAGAAGCCCCAGCCATGCGTATCAGAGAGGTGATAAATCTTCATTCTCTGCTCCATTTGCGAGGGTCGGAATATTGAGGCCGGCCTTTTTATGATAATGGCCAGCAGACAGGAATAGGCGGTGTTCGTCGTCAGTGATGAGACGAAGCAGATGATTAGCTGTTGTCTGCTGAAGAGGATTCAAGTATCTCTGCAATCCAATCTTCGATGACTGATGCAAACGGAACAGGTCGTATCACCATTATATCAAACGCAGGCGCGGGCGGCTGCTCTTTTACCTCAACAACATCCAAGACTTGAGAGCGCTTTGCATCTGGGCTTCTTTTGGGAGATGGCTTGATATCGTATATCATGGCTTCGGCCCCGTTTTATTTTGTTTTTATAATCACTCATTCTCTGTGACAGGGAGGTGGCTCGACACAAGTCTCTGGACTTGCAGTCGTTTTCAGCGGCTTGGCGAGCGCCTCGGCAAACTGCCGGATCGGGCGGCACCGGGTTTAGGGCGGGGGCGGCACTGCCTTTCCATAGTAGTACCAAAACCGCCTACCGTCCGCATAGATAACAGCAGGTCCGTCATCCCGGTGAATATTACCATTCTGGTACCAATGCTGGCCACCCTCCGGATAGATGATAGCAGGCCCGTCTTCCCGATGAAGCAGGCCATCCCGGTACCAATGCTGGCGCCCATCCGGCCAGATAATGGCAGGGCCGTCATCCCGGTGTAGCTGGCCTGAAGAGTTGCGAACACAACAAGCCCCGTCTTCGAATACTCCACCAGCTTCAATGGCCGAGGAGATAAGTTGCCAAGTGTCGAGTTTCATGGACTGCTCTCCTGTTTAGTGAAGCGGGTTCAAGCTGGAGGATCGGGCGGGGCCGGCTTTAGGCCGACCCGTCCTATGAATTTACCGGACTAGCTGTATGAAAAAACTAGTTACCCGGATTGTTGAACTTGCTCACTATGCAGATCGTTGCGGCTATTACAAAATAGCTGAAGACTTAGATGAGTTAAGCTCCTCTATGATTGACGAAACCAAGACTGGCCCTGCCACTAAGATGAGTGATCTGGCTGACTGGGAAGCAGGCGGGGGCTACAACAACATCATGTCGCTGCTAAAGAGCGCTACTCCGGCGGAAGTAGATTATTGGCGCAACTGGTATGGCAATGCGCGGCAGGACGTAGAGGCTCTAGCAGCTAAATACAGTGAACCTTTTGAGCGGGTAGCAGCTGTGGTAGCTGTGCTAAGTCCGGGCAACAAATGGGTATCTAATCTGCGGGCAGCCGAAACTATCCTGCTAGAAGTACATGGCGAGCCGGACGCGGCAGTAGCACCACGCAAGGGCAAAGGTGCTGGCACGTCAGACATCTACCGCGATTTCATTGCTGAAGAATTTCCGTCAAATGTTCCATACCGGGATGTGTCTGCTTATCCTGACAATGCACGAAAGGCACGGGACATTCTTGTGACGGGAAACATCGGCCAAAGCCTGTCGGGTCCAAAGGTTACTGTATTTTATGATAGCCTTGTGCATCCTGAGTGGGCGCGGGACCGCATGGTTCTGGACGGCCATGCCATCAATATCTGGCGGGGTGTCAAGGTACCATTGAAGGGATTAACTGCTCCTAGTAAGGAGGAGCGGGCGGCAATGGTAGCAGACTACCGCCGGGCTGCTACGGATAGCGGCCTAAGCGTACAGGAAGTGCAGGCGCTAACCTGGTTCCTTTGGAAGACTGTAGAGCAAGAATGATTGTTCTTGATTAGCGTCGTCTGTGGCGTGGGACACCTAGTCTAGAGTATCCAGCGGGTGCTCAGATGAAGGGTGCAAGCACCAGTGCTGCAATACAAACGACCACCGTACCATAGATCATTACGTCAAGCGGTTCGCCGTCTTTCATGGTTTCTCCTAGGCGTGAGCAGGCGGCACATACCGGGCAACGTCTGCAATAAGCAGTTCATAAGCGGCATCAAACCGTTCGGTATGGAAAGGTTGTCCGCTATTGACTGCATCCAGTAGCGCTTGATCAGTTTCCCGGAAGCCGTGCATGAGTGCGATATTGAGGAAAAAGTCTGTCATTTCTTTTGCTTCATTTCTCATCGTTGTTCCTGGGATCAGCGGAAGCAGCAATAGCACGGTGCATTGCACGGGTTGCGGCTGATCGGGTTGCGTACACATTGAAATCGCCATGCGTAGAGACGCCGGCTTCCGCTGAAAAGCAGCGAACACTGTACTTACGAGGGCTGCGCAAGTAGGCCTCGCTAGAGACAAACCACAGCCGGCCTGCGCCGTCTTTTAGACCTGACTGCGGCAAACGTGTGCGGAAGAAGCGCATAGCGGTGGGGCTAAACCAGTGGCTGCCGGTAGCGGTAACAGCTGCCCGGATAGAATCAATGGAAATGCTTTCGACGTACATGATCACTCCTTATAGCCACGCTGGATTGCGGGTCAAGTGGTGTGCCGTTGTGGATCGGGCGGGGCCGGGTTTAGGGCGGGGCCGGTACTTCCTGCCCATGGTCGTCTGTACTGTACATTTATATTTGTTGTTGGCATTGTCAGTTCGAACTGCTCACAGAACAGGCGTAGGATAGTATCCTAGTAAAGTGCTCGGATGGCATCCAGCATCTGGTAGTGATGGAGCTTCACTTAGCATCCTGCTTGGATGACAGCGACTGGCGGTGCTGCTGGAGTGCTGCTGCCAAAGAAACAAATATTTTATCTACAGAGTAGAACATATAGTATGGTATTCCGGTTTTGATCCAATGCTGAGTGATCATGTCTGTATTCCCAAAGAATATAGATGCAGACCGCCGACTGTCTTCGATGGTGCCTGCTGGACTATTCCTGGCACTAGCGAACACTTCTGCGAGCGCGATCTGGTGCTTGCTTATGTCGCGAAACAGATAACGCTCTTGCCCGTTAGCAATCCATTGAAGGGTGGCTGCGTCTGTTGCTGAGTCGTAGCCTAGCCATGCCACTGCGGCTGCGCGGTCTGCGCTGCTTGCTAAATAATCAACCACAAAGAATCCTTCTAGGAGTTGAAGCTCCTACCTAGCTTGGGATGAAGGGCGTACCATCCCGGTACCAGTTTTGTTCACCATCCGGATAAATTATAGCAGGCCCGTCATCCCGGTGAAGTTTATCATCCCGGTACCAGATCTGTTTACCATCCGGGTAGATCCTAGCAGGACCATCATCCCGGTGAAGTTTACCATTCCGGTACCATTCCTGACTACCATCCAGACGAATGATGCTAGGTCCGTCACCCCGGTGAAGCTTCCCATTCCGGTACCAGTACTTGGTACCATCCCGACAGACAACAGCAGGCCCGTCATCCCGGTGAGGGTAGCCATTCCGGTACCAGTACTGAGTGCCATCCGGCCAGATAATGGCAGGGCCGTCCTCACAGTGGGCCAGCCCATTGTCATCTTGTAGGATGTATACCCCATTCTCGAACTTGCCACCGGCTTCAAGCAGAGACTGAATGAGACCATATAGTTCTAGTTTCATTCTCCCTCCCGAATAAAATACCCATCCCGGTACCATTCCTGTTCACCATCTTGATAGATGATGGCAGGCCCGTCATCCCGATGACGGTGGCCATTCCGGTACCATTCCTGCGCACCGTCCGGATAAATAATAGCAGGTCCATCCTCCCGGTGAGACTCCCCATTACGGTACCACTTTAGAGTGCCATATGGATATATGATAGCGGGACCGTCTTCTCGGTGAGGCTCGCCATTGCTGTTTCGTACGATATACCTTCCGTGTTCAAATTTACCGCCGGCTTCTAGAAGGGAGGAGATAGCCTCCCAGATGTCTAGTTTCATTTGACCTTCCCGGTGGAACTTGATTGACGATATCCCTCCCCGATCCGCTCATCAACAAGCGTGCCGTTCCAGTACCAATACTGTCTGCCATCCGGATAGATAAGAGCAGGACCGTCTTGTCGGTGACGCAGGCCATTCTGACACCAATAGCGCCTACCATCGAGATATACCAGGGCTGGTCCGCCATCCCGGTGAAACTTTCCATTATTATTTGTAATCTCATACCTTCCGTTTTTAAAGGTACCTCCGGCATCAAGGAGGTCGAAGATTGCTTCCCAGAGGTCTAGCTTCATTCTGTCCTCCATGCAAAGGCAGTCCAATGGTACGCAACATTGCTGTGGATGATTGTCCTGGCAAGAAATAATAATTTGATTTGACGGGACTGATGCAGCCAGAGGGCTCCAACTACAAGGTCAGGGTACTCCGGCTTTAGAGCCGGCCTCGGTTGTCGCATTCTTTAGCTTTTCAGCGGCAGCCTTGTAGCTAGCTGCCGCATTCTTTATTTTTTCCATCTTCAGTCGGATTATTTCGTTTATGCTTTCCCTGTCTAGTGCAGCATTAGACACCAGATCAAATGGATGAGAAAGAGTGAAGTTCTTTTTCAGAACTCTTTTAGGAGACTGCACCCACACCAGGATGGAGTGAATAATCCCTGAGCTATTAGGCCAGGCAGAAGGATCTGGCCATATCCTGTGCTCGTACCAGCGAAAGAGCGGTATTGTAACTTTGAGGACTTTATTATTGTGGTTATTGCAGGCAGCAATATATTTTGTTATCTTGCGCAGATCATCGGGATGCAACAGCGGGATGAACTCCCGCCGGCTCTCAGTCAGGATAGATGCAGCTTCTTCGCTGGACTTTGCATAGGACAGCGCTACTTTGTCAAGTTTCATGGCAACTCCGTACAGCTACATACCTGGCTTTAGGGCCGGACGGGACTGCTATCGCGCACGGATATTTACCGTAAGCGGCTTATACCTAGGGAAGGCATTAGAATGGAATCCTTCGCTCTCAAGCCAGGAATAACTAACTTTATCCATGTCTAGCGTCACCTCGTCTACATAGTGCGGGTGACAAAAAACTTGAATAAGGTAGGCCTGCGGGACAGCAACACCAAAATAGTGGGCTAATGTAGCGATAGCCGCGGGCCAATCTTTATTAGAGATAGCCTCTCGCATGGCATAATCAGCTAGCTTCATGCTTAGCCTTGCGGTCCCGCTCGTCGCTAACAAACGCCAGACGTTTATCGGCAGGGCTATCCGATCCCGACTTGGCAAGGGATGCAATCAAGCGTTGCACATCCTCGGGATCGAGAACGGCAAAGCGGGCGTCCTCGTCAAAGATGCCATCGCGTCCCTCACCATCAAAATGTAGGTCTACCCGCTCGCCAGCCTCCGCACGTTCCAGGAGAGAAATAGCTTCATGGGTATCACTGCATGACTCACCACGACCGGGTTCCCCGACATTGAGCACCGTGTCAATATCAATGCGGAAGAAATCATCCGGATACCCGTTATTCCTATTGAGTGGCTTTGGCTCGCACGTCTTGATGGAAAGACCTCCAAAGACTTGCGGCTTATAGTCAAAGAATACCGTGCCGGCAGGACAGAGCAGGAAGTTTTCACGATTTAGAATCTTCATGGTTTTTATCCTTTTGGAACTTTATATAGGTAGGAATAGTTTGCCTTTTAGGCGGGGCGCTTCGGCCTTCAGGATCGGCGATCCCCGGCTTTAGGGCCGGGGCGTGCTATCACTCCTGCTCAAGAGCAGCCTTGCACCAAGCTGTCACGTCAATGTATGTGCCATCGGCCTCACGGACATTGACAATCTTTTTTTGTTCTATTAGGGACTGAAGCACTTCACGCAAGCGCTCATTATCATCTCGTGCTTCGTTGCGCTCACGGTGCATTTCCAGTAGACCATAGCGGGCTTCGTCTCGCTCAAACCACGCCGTGGCTACTTCTTTTAGAAGACGCTCGTTCTCGGCGCGCAGGTCGGCCAGCTCGCCTTCGACGTCGGCGCCTTGGGGCGTTCCGCATTCAGGGCAGCGCGAGGCGCTGAGCGAGTTGAGATACCACGAAAACGACGGCGGGGCTTCGTCTTCGTGACGTCCGCACTCAGGGCAGCATGGCGCAGTAGTCGGGTTAGTCATGGCGTCTCCATGCCGTCAAGCGCCCGCTTGGCGACGTAGTAAGCGCCGCAAGCAGAGCACTCGGCATCGCAAGCGCCCATGACGGTATAGAGAGCACCGCGCAGGCGTTTGATCTCGGCGACGTTATTGATGCGCTCGGCATCGCGCTCGGCGGCGATTCGTGTGAGGGCCACGCGCAAGTCTACGTTCTGCCAGCGGCCTTCGACGCAGACATCGACAGGAATGAGGTCGCCGATCTTGTCGTCACGGATCGCTTGCAGCAGGGCGTCGAAGGTCTTGTCGTCGATCATGGCTTATCCCCCCTTCGCCTTTGCGATGGCCTCGCGTGCGCGCTGCTCTGGCGTCTTCATGCAGAGCGGGTCGGAGTAGTCGCCGCGTGCGATGTCCTCCAAAGCAGCCAGCAGGTCAGGCGCGGCGGCGATCAGGCGGGCGTTGGCTGGTCGGTCGTCGCTCTCCCCGTACACATCACAGATGGCTGTTCCGCTGGCTGTATCAACCATCACGACATCGTGGTCGCGCTTGCCAATAACCCACGGTCCCGGTGTGTGTTTTGTCGTCATGGTTTCTCCGCATTATCTAAAACAGCAAAAATCTTTCCTTGGTCTTTTTCTTCTACGGTATGCTGCACAGACCACCACAGCTTGTTGGCCTGCCTAGTCACTGTCGAAGTAGCGTGCTGCGCGCCGTACTCAAATGCGAAACCAAGGCTATGCCGGTGCATCTCGGCAGTGCCCTTAGACACCCCGCGCAGTGGAATGCCAATAAGAGCGCCGCTGCTCTCTCTAATGGCGACCAGCCAGCAGCCAGTCTGCACATTATCCATCTCAATATTAACAGTCACATGATCAGGGCGGTTGGTAGTCATTGCTCGCCTTTACTATTGGTGGTGTGTAGGATTGTTCGAGGAACAATCACATCTCCGTGCCATAAACGGCACTGTCGCCTGTTACATCACAAGTGATTCTCACACTGCCGTCTCGCAGGGTTTTGCATTCCAGCCATCGCCGACCTCGAACCTCGATGTCTTCTACGTCAAAAAAAGCAGGAATTTCCAGCGTACATGTCTGGCCGATGTCTTCCGTTTGGAGCGCCTGGTTGGCGAGGTCTGCGTTGCAATCCTCCTGAGTAGCGCCGGCTGCCCAGATAACAAGCCGCGTACCGTCGCTACCAATGGCAACCCACTGAGTCGGCATAATCCAGTTATCTTCTGCAGGCTTATATGATGTGTAGCGGTGACCCTGCGTCCCATCGTATGAATCGGTAGCCCAAGTGTCAATGGTTCGAGTGATCCCGCAATGAGCACAAACCGTGGAAATAATTACTCCACCGCCGTGACCTCGTACGAAATCATTTGGACTGTCAAAGTCATGATCACCGTCATCGGCACAGGCTGGAGCCTCGGGCTCAATCTGAATAACAAAACGCTCATTCGTTCCATCAGTGCATGAGGCTGTCACATGACATCGCCATGTCGTGGCGTCAGGCTCAAATGCGTCGGACCATGCATTGATTACAGACTCCTCTAGTTTAGAGGGCGAGCAAGTAATCGTGCAATCACTACCGCCGTCTCCCAGCGAATAAACACGCGGCTCATCACTATCTCGCCAAGCAGCGAACGCAGCGTCCCGCTCAGCATCAGCTGCTTCATATTCCTTATAAAGCGCCTCGCTCTCAGGTGAATCTCCAGCGGCCTGTAGTGCGCGATATAGTTTATGCAACTGCGCCTCTGCGGCATGAAACGCAGCAGTCCTGGGTCGAGTCGGAAGCTTTTCAGTAGGGGTGTTGGCAGCAGTCATCATTTACTTTGCTCCTGTCGTCGCGGTCGACGCCATATGGAAAAATAGTTTTTATGCTAGTGTATAGCAGGCGGGGGGGCCGGTAGCTACAGAAATGCTTCTGGATCAAAGCCATCAACCAAGGGCCCAAAGTCATCGGCACCATCGGCGTCGAAAGAGTAGTCGCAGACAACCTCATGAGGGGAGTTGCCCCTCACCAGGAATACGCAATGCTTGCCTTTGAAAGCGGGATTCTCAAACCTGACCTTGGCTTCGTCAAGATCGAATATGATTTCCATTGCATCCTTGGCGGTCCCGACAGTTGTGCGCGGGCCATAGTCTACCGCATAAGGCGTCCAGCCGTGGGCTTGCAAGTGTTGGAACAAAGCCCAGACTACTTGTCGCTCCTGCCGAGTATGGAGGGATGGCGGCTTGATGCGCTTAGCATCAAGATTGAGAACAGGAACTGGAAGGAATGCTGGAGAGGTCATCGTAGGTCCTGCTATTGAGAGAAAGTGAAAAGTGTGCTTATCACCTAAAGCGTGGATAGCGGGCTGCGATATAGGTGGAGTACCCAGCGCTAATCAGGTTCGCTTGAGCACGGGCTGCAACCTTGAATGCATCTGTCGCAGCATCCCATTCGTTATCACCAAGGTCCGCAGTCCTTAGTGTCTTCTGGCTGGCGATGCGATTTCCTTGCAGCAGGGTAACGCACCATGTCAATCCAAGTGGTCCATGTAATGGTTCGATGTCTATCACGATCACTTCTACAGGATTAGCATTCGGCATATAGCTCCTGCTCTCATGCGGAATAAATATATTCGACATTTATATATCCTGTTTGTGTTTGCTTGGCGGCGTATTCGTTCTTCAGGATCGGGCGGGACCGGCTTTAGGGCGGGGTCGGACTGGTAGGGTAGATCCTATGCCCATGCCGGTACCATTCCTGTTCACCATCCGGATGGATGATGGCAGGCCCGTCGTCACGGTGAAGCACGCCATCCCGGTACCAGATCTGTTTACCATCCGGGTAGATCCTAGCAGGGCCGTCATCCCGGTGAATCTTACCATTCCGGTACCAGTACCGTTCACCATCAGGATAGATAACAGCAGGCCCGTCGTCCCGGTGAAACTCCCCGTCCTGGTTTCGGATAGAGTACCAGCCGTCCTCGAACTTACCACCGGCTTCGAGAATAGATTCTATAAGCCCGTATAGCTCTAGTTTCATTTGGCAATCCATACCATTCTTGAAGGACTCCACATCGCAATAGTCATGAGGACTATCTTGAGTGAGCCAACGGGTGAATCATGACCATAGCACAAACATGTGCAACAATAAAGATAAATGTTGCAGTCGTTCATACGCCTACGGCGGACTTAGCACTTAGTCACCAGTCAGCCGACGCAGTGCCTCTTTCAGGCTGGAGGTTTCCAGCAACAACTCCCCGGTTTCTTTTACGCAGCAGAGAAAGAGATCAGCAGTGTCATCGTGAATGACTACTAGATTGCCACAAGTCCAGCGGGTGTATTGAGCCGACATCAACTCATTACTGAAGAAAGAAACCGTAATGTTTTTGTGCATGGCGTGAACCTACTGGTCGTATAAAAAGGTATGTTTTTTATCGGAACGTGCAAGCCGTGTGCTGTGTGCTGTCGGCGGGTTCGGTCTTCAGGATCGGGGGATACCGGCTTTAGGCCGGGGTCGGATTGGTAGGGTAGGATAGATTCGCATATCATACCGGTACCATTCCTGAGCACCGTCCGGACAGATAATAGCAGGTCCGTTTTCCCGGTGAAGCTTCCCATTCCGGTACCAGCAATGCGTACCATCCGAAAGGATGACAGCAGGCCCATCATCCCGGTGTTGCTTCCCATTCCGGTACCAGTACTGTCTGCCATCAGTACGGATGATAGCAGGCCCGTCATCCCGGTGAGGCAGTCCATTCCGGTTTCGTAGGACATAAGAGCCGCTCTCAAACTTTCCACCGGCTTCGAGAATAGATTCTATAAGTAAATATCGCTCTAGTTTCATTTCACTGTCCAGATTATTTAGAGCGGACTGCATACAGGAGTCGTCAGACCGGAACTACGGGACACCTATAGCGAGAGGCTCAATGCTACGACTTGGTTTGGCAACAAGAGTATCCTCCTATTGCCGGTGGGTAATATGGCTGCAACGAACTGTCACTCGTCCTCTTTCCAAATATTACGGGACTCTCGCTTGCGATCACGGTGCTGCCCGCCTTTACGGGTGAGAATCATTTGCAAGACAATAGCATTACGAGGAATAATCTTTTGCTTTTTCATAGCACGCTTCCTTCCTGGAGGGAGTCAAACAGGAGGTGGTCTGCAAAGTTCATGCCGGCATGATTTGCCGGCAGCCTAACCACCTACTTTGAGAGAGAGTGTAGACAGCGCATCCTTTACATGTGCCTTTGATTTGTCGTCAAGCATATGAAAGCTATCATCTGCTGCTACTGCTTGAAGTGCAGAGACTGCCCTAGAGACTTGCAGACGAAGACTGACAGTCCTCTCTCTGAGTACAGACTCCAGGGCTTCATTCAGCTCATTGGCAGCCGCAAGCGAACGCTCAACAGAATCATTCCAACTGGCAAATGCTGACTCAACATCGGAGTCTGTTGCATTAGTCTTAGTCATATTATTTCCTTTGTTTGTTATTCAAACAGCCGTCAGTTTATACCTCTTGCCGTCAATCTCTACGAGCTTACCGTCGCAGGTATCCTTATTCAACTTCTCAATACCGTTGTGTTGTAGGGCGAGGGTGTAGGGGAGGGCGAGGGCGAGATTTACCTTATTCTTGAAATCAAAAATCTCTTTCCCATTCACGAACAACTTTTTACCCTTTCTGGAAAAGATATATTCATTCTTGTCTTTGAGGACAGCATAATCATATTCTTTACGAACTCGGTTCCCTTCGGCAAACCAATGATCGTTTAGAACATATTCAATGTCTTCTTCCATTGAATGGAAGGTTGCAAGGATAGCGGCATCAGACTGTTCAATGGTCATTGACATCTGTTTCCTGGGGCAAGCGTGTAACAAAGCCGGGGAAGGGTGCGGCCATAGTCAGCGGCAAGCAAAGCCTGCCCCATGGCTTACTCCTGTGAAAAAAACCGGTTTTATGTAGACCCGGAAACTACCAATCTATATAGTAGATTGCCTATTAGCGGCGGACCGTCTTGCGGTCAAAGCTCTGAAACTGCCGGGTTACGGTATCGCCCTTGGGCGACATAACAGTGCGGCTAACAGTGTTAGCGCCAACGTCCGCCCAGTCCTCATTGGCACGACGGCGGAACATAGGAGCCGGGAACCGATTAGGAACCTTGGCACCAGTCTCCGGGTCACGGGCCTCACAGATGTTCCAGCATTGCAGCGTGTTATTGTATTTGCAGAAAGACCGGTGGCCATTGGCGTGCTGGACAACACGGTGAAGCGCACCACGCTCGCCACGGCTGCCGACAAGCGGATTACCAGCAGCGCGCTGATAACCTTCCCACAGGATAATCTTGCCCTCAACATCTGGCTCGCGGCTAATCGGAGTAACAAAATCCAGGATTTCTGGACACTTCACGATGTCGTTGTATTGGACAGCCAGGGCAGAAACCTTGCCGTCCATGTGCTGCTGGAGAATGGCTTGCACACGGGCAGTCTCGCTAATCTGCTCCATGATAGTGCGAATCTCCTGCATGATAGTAAAAGATGCAGAAAGATTGCTGCCAACGCGGTTACGAATCTTCTCGCCAATCTGAGGGATACGCTCGGTCATATACGCTCCGTGGTTTGCTGCGGTTGTGGCTAAGGGGATCGAGCGGCACCGGGTTTAGGCCCGCCCCGACTAGCAGGGGTTGCCCCCTGCTGCTCAGAACCTATCAGTCAGTGGAACAAAGTTCGGATTTTCCTCACCATCTTCGGTACAAGACCAATCCGTAACCTCGTCCATGTCGCGGCAGTCATCAGCGATCATCCGACCGTCCTCAAAGCTGGCACAGCCTGTGAATGCCATGCCGCCTTCCTCATAGAGCAGGCGGAATGACAGAGAAGGAAACCGCTCTGCCAGACGGGTCATCACTCCAATCGGGGGACTCCATGCCGTGTCAAAGACTACAGAAAGAGTACCATCCGAGTGCAGATTCACATCGAAACAGTCTGCATCCCACTTGGTACCCCAGTTAGCCACACGCCAGTCATAGGCGTCAACGCCATCTGGAAGAGGATGGATGGACTGGAACGGGGTATCATTGTCAACCAACAAGGCAGCGACACCAGCAAGGTCACGCTCGCTGCCGCCACGGATTTCCAGGATATTGTTGCACCAGTTAGGCATAAACACTCCTCAGAGAATGGACATTTCGTTGGAAGCTGGGGTATAAGAAGCACGAGCACGGAGCCAGTTCTCCATGCCGGCAAGATCATGAAAGAAAAAACGCTTATCGGAAATAATGATATGGTACGGGGCCGTTGTATGATCAACAACGCTGGGAACGCGCAGCATCAGGTTCATGGTATTGAGCAGAGCGCCATAACCACACTCCTGCTTCTGACCTTTCTTGACAAGCGGGTGCTCCTCGGGGGAATCAGCAGACAGCAGTTGCAGTTGCAGCCCGTCCCCCTGCTTCAAGCGACCGTCAAAAAACTCGAAAACTGTACGGCAGATAACTGCCGGGTCACGGATGTCAGGCATCTGGAAGTCAGGATTAGCAGCGGCAGTATCCCGCAGATGGCAGACAACCGCCTCCGTGAGAGCATCAGCCAGGAGCAAGTAGACACTGAAGTAGCGACCATGGCCCTCGGCCCTCTCAGGAGCAATACCGGGCAAGCGGGCAAACGATGCGACAGCATTCTCGTAAAGGCTCATGGTAATACCTCCTCAGTTGCGGTCACGGAAAACAGAGAAACTTACCCAGAGAACGTCCTCAAACTCCTTGATTGAGAACAGGTGGATGCCGCGGCCTCGTACCGAGGCATCCTCCTTCAGTTGGCAGACCGGCTGGATGCCAAAGACCCGGCGAACATCATCCGGCTCTTGGTTGGCAATATACCGGAAGAAAGCCCCGCCAAAGTGCGGATTATTTCTAATCCAAGCCTCACGGGTGCTTTCGGCGCGCATCCAGTCACGAATATCAGCGATGGTGCCAGTATGAGCTGGCTTCTCTGCAACAATCACGAGACTCATGGTATCCCTCGTTCGGTGGTTGCGTTAGAGGAGCGGGGCGACCCGGCATTAGGCCCACCCGGTATAGCAGAGTGCAACCCGCTCTGCTACGCACTCGCTCTGTGTGGCGAGCGGCGTTCTGCTCAACAGGATCGGGCCGCACCGGCTTTAGGCCCGACCCCGTCTGGCAGAATACCGCCTGTCACTAGAAACAATCAACAAACTTCTACCAGCTAGCAAAGGGGAGTAGCTAGCACATATCCGGCAGACAGTTTAGATGTGTATGCAGGCATATAGGCACATGCCCGTAAATACCGGTATATACCCGTACATACCGGTATATACCCGTATGTAAAGGAAACTCCCTCCCTAGGGGTGTTGGGCGGTTTCACCTATATCCTTCTCAAAACTACCACCAGACAGAAGACTTTTGCAAACAAAACACGTCTAGCGATTATGTCAACACACATCTGGAGAAAACAGGAAGGGGATCAACCCGCACCGGCTTTAGGATCGCAATAGTCAGAAAAAAAAGAAAACTGCTACAGGATCGCTACACACCGGCTTTAGTACCAACAGGCAATAGAAAACAACAGACACACCTATCCCGTCCCCGGTTGTCCCGTTGACACGCGCGCAGGAGGATCAACAGGCACCGGCTTTAGTGCCGGTCCCATCTGTCATGTGCCAGCAGAGAGCAACCGGAGCAGGATCGCAACACACCGGCTTTAGTACCGATCCGATCTGTCAGAACACAAGCAGGAGTAGACAGCTCACAGACAAAAAAAGACAATGACTTACCCGCCCCCGGTTGTCCCGTTGGCAAAAAAATGCAAACTTCTAGTAGCAGAGCGGGCGAGGCACCCGCCCTACGGACAAGCAGGAAGGGAGCCGGGTTGCCCCGGCCCCCTCCCATTAGGTCACTTGACCTTGGCAACAACCGCTTCAAGGCGGTCTGCAAGGCGAAGCACCTCGGCACGGCTGGCATCGGTGCCAGCGGTACCAGCCCCGTCAACCTTGACGGAGAGGCGGTCTGCATTCTCTCGCAGGAATGCAACCCCCTTGTCAGTCAGGATGAGGTCCAGAGCAATCCCCACAAAGTGTGGGGCGTAAAGGGTAACAGGGAAGCGGGCACTGACCCCGTAGATGCTAACGCATCCCTTCTCTGAAACCTTGGCAGAGTAACCGCGGGGAACGCCCTTTGCCTTCTCTGCGGCATCAGCACGGGCTGACTCCGCTGCCAGTGCGGCCTGAGCCGCTGCGAGCTGGGCCATGAGGGCTGCCACATCCGGGCTGACAGCGGTGGTGGTGGTGGTGGCGACGGGGGTTCCGACCTTGATGAGCGACATGTGCTCTCCCTTGTATTCAGGCTCCACGACATACCCGACCACCGGGCATCCCGCTTCACCTTTGCGGCCTTATGTATGAGGGCCGCCGTTCTGCTCTTCAGGATCGGCCCGCACCGGCTTTAGGCCCGACCCCGTCTGACAGGAAACAATCGACAAAAAACAAAATACCATATGTCACATGCAAACATGCAAACATGTCAGATGTCAAATGCCATCCCACTAGGAAAACCCAATAGGGATCAATCAGCACCGGCTTTAGTGCCAGTAAAAAATAACAAGTTATCACATGTCAAACCCTGACAGGATCACATGCCACCGGCTTTAGTACGGATGACAGCGGCAATAGTTCGCCCGCCCCCGCTTGTCGCGTTGGCATAATCAAAAAAAAGATAACAGCAACACCATGTAGGTGCTAGTAGGATGACAGGCCATAGCCTGCCAAGTCATTGGTTTATAGTATGTCTCTACCCGGAGGGAGACAGGCCGCGCACACAGTAGGATCGCTTGCCACCGGCTTTAGGCCCGGTCACAATATCAGAGAAACTTGCAAACCTTTGCAAGCCTAGCCAAGTGATAATCGTTCTCAATCTTACTATCCTTTTCTAGCTAATGGCAGACACACACCTCCCGCCCCCGTTTGTCACGTTGGCACGCACGCAGGAGGATCGGGAACAACCGGCTTTAGGCCTAACAGGACAAGCATATGCAAAGCGCCATATGTCACAGGCCGCATATGGTATGTGATGTATGTCAACTGGGCCGGACCTAAAGGCGGTCGTTTCCGATCCTACAAAGAAAAATGCCCGGCATGTCAGAAAAAAAGACAATAGTGTGCCCGCCCCCGCTTGTCGCGTTGGCCACACACAGGAGGATCGGGCGGGACCGGCTTTAGGCCCGGTGCCGAACCGGACCCAGGCCGGTTACAAAGAAATGAAA
>Ga0114980_10000449_pt1 | contig 29875 bp, 23 predicted proteins | sample S_140806_EF_Meta_FD_87018 | JGI IMG/M metagenome (GOLD analysis project Ga0114980, IMG submission 87018) | Freshwater microbial communities from Lake Simoncouche, Canada to study carbon cycling - S_140806_EF_MetaG | ecosystem: Environmental > Aquatic > Freshwater > Lake | place: Lake...
CTTGTGGCTGCGATTTGTGCTGAAAAAGCGGACGCTGTCAAGCTAGCAGAGACAAATCTTTCGGAACTTACTAGCCTACGGCCGCACATCGCGAAAGCTGACTATGCTGAGTTGGAAAAACGACTACGTCTGGCAGTGGATTTGGCAAAAATATACCAAGGCATCGCTGAGGCTTACTGGCGCATAAAACTTGCTGAACACTCGCCAAATGATTCGGCTGCATCCACCGAAAAAGTCAACGCGTCTCTGTCTGCACTGACCAAACTAGTGGCACTATTGGACAGAAATGTAGACGCCTATCCATGGATTGGCAAGCAATCACCAAGACTTCTAAACTTACACAAGGACCTTGCAGCACGATTTGCACGCATAGACAAATGATTTTTTCACTGGGGTTGATTGCTGAACCGTACCTAAAATCATCTGTCTAGCTACCCCATAAGTCGGCAACTAAATGCACCGACTTTTTCAACGAATAAATGGACACTGTGTACCGGTCATCAATATTCGCGGACACCATTGTGTTAACGCAGTAAGCATCCGATGTAGAATGCACGGCATCAGACATTTTCGTCTGGATGATGTCAGACTGCAGGAGATTCGCTATGGCGGACGAGACGTTTACAGCCCCCACAACTACGACGGCACCACAAGCATCCCCAAGCAGTGGTGAGCAAGTCACACAAGTGCTGGGCATAGATATTGGTGGCTCTGGTGTCAAGGGCGCTCTGGTCGATGTCAACACCGGAGAGCTGCTCGCTGAGCGTTTCCGAATCGAAACTCCGCAACCGGCTACCCCAGAGGCCGTCGCTGCTGTCGTCGCTCAAATTGCGGAACATTTCAACTGGACCGGCCCCATCGGCGTCGGCTTCCCTGGTGTCATTAAAGATGGCGTTGTGAAAACGGCAGCAAATGTCGATGACTCATGGGTGGATGTCGATGCATCCAAGCTGATTGCTGACGCGACAGGGAGCCCGAAGGTTTGTATCGGCAACGATGCAGATGTCGCTGGCCTCGCTGAGATCACCTTTGGTGCGGGAAAAGACCACCCGGGCTTTGTCATCATGATCACTCTCGGAACCGGTATCGGCTCTGCATTTTTCTTCAACGGCAAGCTGCTTCCGAACATGGAATTCGGCCACGTCGAAGTTGGAGGCCGTGATGCCGAATCATGGGCATCGGACGCCGCCCGTGAACGCGAAGAGCTCAAGTGGGAAAAGTGGGGCAAGCGCGTCGACCGCGTCCTCCACACCATCGAAGACCTCGTCTGGCCCGACCTCTTTATCATTGGCGGTGGAGTCAGCAAGAGGAGCGACAGGTTCTTCCCGTTCTTCACGTTGCGCACACCCATTGTCACTGCAAACTTCCTCAACGATGCGGGAATTGTCGGTGCCGCACTACACGCGAAATGATTCATCTTGAAAAGCTGGAACAGGCACGGCGCCTCGTCGCCGTCAGCGATCTAGATGTTTGGCTAACATTTGTCCGGGAGACAACGGCGCTCTGTGACCCAGTGCTACCTCTGATTTGTGATTTTGGGATGACTTGGCAGAGCGCATTCATCGTTTCAAAATCCGGGATGACGTTTGCGGTTGTGGGTAACTACGATGCGGATGCCATCCGCCAGCTCGGCGGCTGGAATCAGGTCGTACCGTATGTCCATTCGATTAAAGATCGACTTGTAGCTGTCCTCGAGCTGACGATTCCGACATCCGTTGCCAAGCCGCGGATCGGGATAAATACCTGCGAATGGGATGACAAAGCGGATGGCATCACCCTTGGGATGTTTCATTTGCTGTCATCCATGCTCGAAGGAACACGCTTTGCAGGATGTCTGGTGAGCGCATCGGATGTCGTTATCCCCCTGCGTGCGCAGAAGACCGACTCCGAGCTGGATGCCATTGAGGATGCTATCCAGGTTACAGAAGGCATTTTTGAGTGGTTAGCATCTAACTTCGTCCAAGTCGGGATGACTGAGTTCCAGATCTATAGCGGAATACAGACACTAATTGATGAGCGTGGTTACGGCTACGGCTGGGAGCGGGCAGGCAATCCAATTGTGAACTGTGGGCCCGACAGTCAGGCTGGTCACGGTCTGCCATCCAATCAAATCGCCCTGAACCACGGACATATCCTGCATATAGACCTAGGCATCGCAACACGGAAATACTCCAGTGATATCCAGCGCTGCTGGTATGTTGGCACCTATGTCCCAGAAGACATCCAGCATGCGTTGGCGGCGGTGGTCAGTGCCATCGATGCCGCAGCTGCTGTCCTCCGTCCGGGTGTGCAGGGCTGGATGGTTGATGCGGCAGCAAGGGAAGCGATCGTGGCTGCAGGCTATCCTGAATACATGCATGCCGTTGGACATCAGGTCGGACGCTTCGCCCACGATGGCGGAACGCTCCTAGGTCCACAATGGGAGCGCTATGGCAATGCCCCTGATGGCGTCGTTGAGGCACGTGAGGTCTACACACTGGAGCTCGGGGTTGAGCTTCCCAATGCCGGTATCGTCAGCATTGAAGAAATGGTTATTGTCACCGCTAGTGGCTGTGAATTTTTGACCGTACGTCAAACAGAAATGTGGCTGCTACAACGCTAGTTAGCAGCCGGTTTCTGATAAGCCTTATTGAATAGGCTTCGGTAATGCACTTGGTTGAATCCTGTCCGATGAAGGCATTAGGCTCGATAGAGACCGTGGTCCCTTCTTAATGTGAAACGGTTCCTCGTTCGGCGCGTGATATCCACTCTCACGTGCAAGAACCTCAGCTCCCTCACGGGTCTTCAACCACGCCACGCGCTGAGCCAGAGCATTGTTTTGCTCCCGAAGCCTCTTGCCTTCCGCTTGCTGTTCGTTTAAAAGATTTTGATAACGTAGCACAATCTTAATCGGCTCAATCGCTGGACGGACCACGAATAAGCCAAAGAATGTGATGGCTAAAGCCACAATAACATTTCGAATAAGGACATCCTGCGGGTCACGCCGAAGCGTCCGTGATTTGGATTGGGTTGCCTTGCGGGGAGTTGATTTAGATCGGGTCGCCAATTCGATGTACCTTTATTAGATTGGTGGATCCTGTTACGCCAACAGGTGCTCCAGCGATTATGACAACACAATCACCATTTGAGCAAACATCATTTGCAACAGCTTGTTCGGCAGCTTGGCGGAGGAGACTATCTGTTGAGTCCACAGGCTCAACCAATATCGTCTCAACACCACGGACGAACGCCATAAAGCGTGCAGTCGACCGTCTTTCCGTGAGCGCAACAACCTTTGCGCGGGGGCGGAATTTTGCTACAGCACGGGCAGTGCTCCCCGTACTAGTGCCACACAAAATCGCAACAGCACCCATATCTTCCGCAATGGATGTCGCAGCATCGGAGACCGCATCCGTGAGCGATGCCTTCCCAAATCGCTGATGCGCGAGTATCAAGGCCGCATCGTAGTCAAAGCGCGACTCGGTCGCTACCGCAACCTTTGCCATCGTTTCGACAGCCGCAAACGGGAAGGCCCCTACCGATGTCTCCCCGCTTAGCATCAGGGCATCAGTGCCATCGAGGACTGCATTTGCGATATCTGTGACTTCTGCCCGTGTTGGGCGTGGTCGCTCAATCATCGAGTCGAGCATTTGTGTTGCAGTAATAACAGGCTTGCCGGCACGGTTGCAGGCGGAAATGATTTCCTTCTGTACAACCGCCAGCTGCTCAAATGGCATCTCAACACCGAGGTCACCACGTGCGACCATGATGCCATCCGAGACCTTCACGATTTCGGCGAGCTTCTCAACCGCCTCGGCCATTTCGATTTTCGCTATGAGCGGCACTTTGTTGGCTGTGAGGGTACGCAATGTATAGATATCCGCTGGGTCGCGTACAAACGACATCGCAATCGCATCCACACCAATAGAGAGGCCAAATCGAGCATCTTCAATGTCTTTTTCACTTAGGCTTGGGACATCAATGCGAACGCCTGGAGCCGAAACCCCTTTGCGGGATTTGAGGAGACCGTCCGTGGATGCAACCGTCGCAACCCACGTCCCTCCAACAGCTGAGACGGTGAACTCGAGGTTGCCATCGTCGATCATCAGGCGGTTACCCGCCTTCAGGACCATCAGCAGCTCAGGGACAGGAAGCGGAATACGGTCTCCAACAACAGTGGTCAGGGTCGCATCGAAGATTACCGTCTGACCCGCCGTGACAGCAACGCCATCCGCGAGGTCACCAAGTCGGATTTTTGGTCCGCAGAGGTCCTGCATGATGGCGACTTCACGGCCAAGGCGTTTGGATGCATCTCTAACCCACACAAGACGCTGGCGCTGGTCCTCGGCCTTTCCGTGTGAAAAGTTGAGACGGGCGACATCCATGCCGCAGCGAATCAGCCGCTCGATGGCATCCAATGAGTCCACCGCGGGTCCCAGTGTGCAAACTATTTTGGTGCGGCGTTTGCCGTAGCATGGAGATGCCGATATCGAGCCTGTCATAGTTGATTATAGCGATGCGAAGTGCCCGGTACAATCACCGGGACTATAACATTCAGTTTGTAGTGCAGAAGCGTCCCGTGACGTTCTAATAAGGCCCTCGGACCAGATGATCAACATCCGATCGGTACCATGCTTCAAGCGCAACGTGCAGCTCGGTAGGCAGGCTTTTGAGCGTGGATGCGCTCACATTGGATGCAACCTGTTCCGTGCGGCTTGCTCCTGGAATGACAACGGTAACGGCCGGATGATCAAGAATCCAGCGCATCGCAAACTGCGCCATCGTCAAGCCCTCTGGAACATGCGGCCGGAGGGCATCCACCAAATCGATGGCTGCATTGTAAGGTAGCCCGGAGAACGTCTCGCCGACATTGAAGGCTGCACCATCCCGGTTGAAGTTCCGGTGGTCGTCATCCCCAAATGCAGTCTGCTTTGTCATTTTGCCTGACAGCAATCCGCTCGCGAGTGGCAGTCGAACAATCAGGGATGTGCCATTTGCCTGTGCTTTGTCGAAAAGCTGCCAGACGGGGCGCTGGCGAAGGACATTGAAGAGGATTTGGAGGCTGACGAGCCCGGGCTGCGCCATGCAAATTTCCGCTTCCTCGATACTCTCTACACTTGCGCCAAAGCGCTTGATCAGCCCTTCTGCTTGAAGCGTACGGAGGTGATCGAAGACCGTTCCTTGCCGGAGGGCATCGGTTGGGATGCAGTGCAGCTGCACAAGGTCCAGAGATGCGACATTGAGGCGCTCGAGGCTTGCGTTGATATGCGCACGCATTGCATCCAGTGTCCAGTTCTCTGGCCAGCCTGGCGGCGAGAAGCGACCCTGCTTGGTTGCGACAAAGATGCCTTGTGGTACATCTTCAGCAATCCAACGTGCAATCAGGCGCTCGGAGCGTCCGGCTCCGTAGACATCTGCGGTATCGAAAAATGTGACACCCGCAGCGTAAGCTGCCCGGAGGATTGCAAGGGCATCGTCTTCCTCAACATGGGCCCAGCTTCCACCTATCTGCCAGCAACCAAGACCAACTTCCCCTACAGAGATTCCATCAAATGAACGGGTTTGCATTTTTCTATCCTTATTCAACCAAGTTTTTGGCAGCGCCAATAGGCGAGCGTCATGGAAAGCATCGAGCCAATATCGCCAGCAGGCTCCCAACCTAACAGTTGCTTTGCCTTCGCCGGGTTCCCAATACTGTATGGGACATCGGATGCCCTCAGGCGTGCCGGATCTAACTCAACAGTAACGGGTACTCGCGTAATCTCAATAAGGCCATCAAGGAGCTCACGTATCGAGACTCCAACGCCGCTGGAGACATTCAAAACGGTGTATGGCTCATCAAGCATCAACATTTTGCAGTAGGCATCTACAACATCGGCGACGGGTAAAAAGTCGCGAAGCGCATCGAGGTTGCCCACTTTCACCACCGGTGGAAGGTCGCCTTGCTCGATTTGCGCCAGCTGCTGTGCAAAGGCGGGTACGACGAACTGCGCCGTCTGAAGCGGTCCGGTGTGATTGAACGAGCGGGAGACGACGACTCTCAGCTGTTCGGATGCCATATCCTGTGCCGCAGCTTCCATGGATGCCTTGCTGATGGCATAGGCGCCACTTGGGTTACATGGAAAGGATTCATCTGCGCCGGGCGATGCGGGCGTCGTTCCGTAGACATAGCCACTCGATGCCAGTACTGCCGTAACAGGGTGACCAAGGCGTAACAGAGCGCTGAGGAGGTTTTGGGTCCCAGTCGCGTTGATTTTCGCGATGCCTGCGGCATCGGTGCCTGCGCCGCTTGCAAACCCCGCAAGGTGTACAACGTGCGTTGGAGACACAGTGCCTACAACATCGTTAATGGATTGCTGGCTGGAAAGGTCCAGCGGCAACGCAACATAGCCATCCACGCTGGTCCGCGGTGGATCGCTCGGTCCGCAGGTGCCAATAAGCACAGCATGCGGATAAGCACGTTGCAGTTCAGGCAGGAGGTGCCTGCCGACGAATCCGCTGGCACCCGTAACCAATACCTTCATCGTTTGCTACTTATTGACGAGCAGACAAGCGGTCCATGTCAGCATCGACCATCATATTGACCAATGTTGGGAACGATGTCTCTGGAACCCACCCAAGGACATTTTTTGCCTTGGCAGGCTCTCCGATGAGTAGATCGACTTCTGCGGGTCGAATAAAGCGTGGGTCGATGACGACATACTTTTCCCAATCCAGTCCAACGCGATCGAATGCCAGCTGGACAAGCTCCTTGACAGTGTGCGTTTCACCGGTTGCGACCACAAAGTCATCCGGAGTGTCCTGCTGCAGCATCAGCCACATAGCTTTCACGTAGTCGCCGGCAAATCCCCAGTCACGCTGTGAGTCCAGGTTGCCCATCCGGAGCTCCGTCGCCAGTCCCAGCTTGATACGTGAAACACCGTCGGTGACCTTACGGGTTACAAACTCAAGCCCGCGGCGTGGGGACTCGTGGTTGAAGAGGATGCCACTGGATGCATGGAGGTTATAGGACTCGCGGTAGTTGACGGTGATGTAGTGTCCGTAGACCTTTGCCACACCATATGGGGAGCGTGGGTAGAAAGGCGTGTCTTCCGACTGTGGGACTTCGAGAACCTTGCCATACATCTCGCTTGAGCTTGCCTGATAAAAGCGGATTTCCGGGTTTACAGCACGCATCGCTTCGAGGACTTTCGTCACGCCGATGGCAGTGAACTCAGCCGTCAGGACGGGCTGTGCCCACGATGTCGGCACAAAGGACTGTGCGGCAAGATTGTAGAGCTCGGTTGGGTTACTTTCCCGGATGGCCTGGACAAGCGATGACTGATCAAGAAGGTCGGCTTGGAGAAGGGTGATTTGGCCACGCAGGTGTTCGATACGCTCGTAGTTCTCAGTGGATGCACGGCGAACGACACCGTAAACATCGTAGCCGTCGGAGAGCAAAAGCTCGGCAAGATATGAACCATCCTGCCCTGTGATACCGGTAATGAGTGCGCGTTTAGCCAACGTGGATTCTCCCTGTGCATGTGCACATTTTATGGGCATCGCCCTTGGTGCATTCTACAAGCAACACCAATGCGTTTGCCGTGTCACGTAATACATACCGTTAACAGGCATCTATGAAAACCCAATCCGCAAGGCGTATTACATTAGAGTGTATGTTCAGTGGTTACCGACGTAACAAGGGTCATCATGCCTTAGGTGGAACATCGAGAAGTCGATGCTTCCCTATGTTCCACACCACCGGTCGCCAAAGTCTCCAAGTCCAGGAATGATGTACTTGAATTCATTCAAATGTGAATCAAGGGCTGCTGTGACAATGCGGACATCCGGGAAGCGGCCCTCAACCTCTGCAACGCCCTCTGGTGCAGCGACAATACACCCGACGACCACAGCTGCAGCTCCGCGCTCCATACAGCGCGCCACAACCTGGCCAACGCTCCCACCCGTTGCGAGCATTGGGTCCAAAACGACAACAAACGCCCCGCTGACATCCCCGATACGGTCCATATACCAATGCGCTTCTGCCGTGGTTTCATCGCGGGCCAGCCCAGCGAACATCAGCTCAGCATCTGGACACAGCTGTTCCACAGCACTGGTAAACGCAAGACCAGCGCGAAGCACCGGAATAACGACGAGGCGTCCCACGGGACGGCAGCCATCCGCTTCACCCACAGGCGTTGTAACCCGGACCGCATCGATGGGCATCGTGCGTAAACACTCCACAAGCACCATTAAGGCGACACGCTGTGTTTGCTGGCGAAAGCCTGTCGTACACGTATCCTGTGCCCTAAGCATCGTTAAGGCGACATCACTAACGGGATGTTTCATCTCATGCAGCATGGTCAAGTGTATCCAATCCGGATGGTTGATTGTGGCGATGGGCCAGCGTGATCCAGAGCGCAGTCACGATGGCTACAACACAGGTGGAAAACAATGGCACATAACCGAGTCCCCCCGCAATGAGGGAGCCTATGATCGGTGCGATTGCGCGTGGGATGCTAGTTAGCGCTGAATACAATGATGAATACACTCCGATGCGCTTTGCGCTACCCGCCAGCTCCATCACGAGGTTCATCGCAACAATCCCAACACCGCTCGCAGATAATCCCTGGAGCACGAAGACGAGGGTGTACCAGCTGGCTGAACGGCACACGATGGCATACAGCACACACACAACTCCCACAACCATCGACCACTTATAGACCTTGAAGTTGCCATATTTGTCTGACAGATAGCCCAGATAAAGACTGCCGAGCGATGAAGACAGCAGTGTGACGGTTGTGTATGTGGCAAGATGGCCATCCGTTGCCCCAAGGGACTCGCGCCCATGAAGCACGAGAAACGGAACCATCATGGATGACAGTACAAAAATAAGCTGCCCGGTTGTGAGCTGGCGGAACTTGCTGTCCGATCTCCAGACTTCCTTGTAAGCAGCAAGCGAGTAGCTATTGCCTGCTTGTGACAGCATCGGCTGCTCGCGCACCAGAAAGAGAGGAACGAGGCTCACCATCAGGATCACAAAGCCGATCACAAACCCGGCACTGTATCCGTGGGGAAAGCCATCGTTTTTGCCACTGAAGACAACATTCCGCATCAGTACATCCACACCGATGCTCAGTACACCAGCAATTCCCCCGGCAAAGCCGTAGAGTCGTCCGCGCCAGTTTGTTGGAACAACCTTCCCAACGAGTACCCAATAGGCGGGCATATTGATGCCCATAAAGAACATGTGGCTGGCGAAGCAAGCAAACACTGCTGTGACAAACCAAGTTGGCTTACCTGGGCCCCATGCGACGACAAACCAGGCGAGTGGAAGCAGGGAGATGCGCTCTGCGATTCCAACCCATCCGACGTAATTCTTTACAATCGGCATTTTCGAGACCCAGCGTACGGCGATGAGGCCCGGGATTGCCTGAATCACCATGATCATCGCAACCAGCAATCCGACAGAAAGCTTACCCGCACCGGCAGCCGCGAGTGCAACCGGTATCACTGTGGTCGTCGAAAAGAATGCGTTGCCAAGTGGGAAGCCGATGGCATCCAACAAACACATGATGAAGTTATTAGATCTTCGTTTTTGCGTGGTATGCGACATTTTGCAAACCGTTCAACAAACAAAAAGCCGGGTCGCAAGCGACCCGGCATAATACGTTAGCAGCAATCACCGAAAGGGTTAGACACCCTTTGGAAGCGCCCGCTCTCCAGCCAGAATGGCCTTGAACGCACGGGAAGTCATCATCCGCGCAGCAATCTTAATCCGCTTCGTTCCGCCATCCGGTGTCGGGACAGTGACTGTCTGCAGGTTGACATGGAACTTACGTGGCTTCTTTGGCGCGCGCATTTCCCACATTCCACCGTGGTTATAACGAACATTACGTCCACTTTGCGACTTGCGTCCTGTTAATGCACAGACTCGAGCCATGGTTACTTAGCCTCCCGATATGTGACATGGCGGCGAACGACTGGATCGTACTTTTTGAGTTCGATACGAGCCGGATCATTCCGCTTATTCTTCATTGTGGTGTATGCATGTGCGCTCTCGGTTGAACGGAGCGTGATCACCAATCTATTTTCGCCGCTTTTCTTTGCCATTACTCTAATCCCATTGCTAGTAGTGCCAAGCGTGCATCATACCGACCAATTGCCGGACGATGCAAATTAAACTATAAAAACTATTCAGGAAGCCCAGCCAACATCCGATGCGTTTCATCCGCATACGAATGCAAGGGGTCTCCAAATTCAAGCTGCCGACCCTTGCCGGCATAGACAACATCCCAGTCAACCACATATTCCCGCGATTTGGCAGCAATTAATCTACGAACCACATTGGCACGCCCCTCAGCTCGGGTCCCAACAGGCGGCGTAGACATCGCCTTCGCAATCTCAAAATCAGACACAAGACGCACCATCTCACCTGACTGCTCAAGCGCATGAAACAAACTTTGGTTGCGATTAATGTTGTGATACTCGATGTCCAAACTCTGGAGGATGTCATCCGACCAAGAGACGCCCTCACTTGCCACAAACTCTGTAAACAGCTTCTTCTTCGCAACCCAGTCAAGCCGGTCCGCCAAAACCATTGGGTCACGCTCGAGCTGATCAAGCGTAGACTCCCAGTTTGCAAGAACCCAATCGGTTTGCTCATCCACACCGGTCAACCGCTTTTTAGCCGCCGATAAGTATCGCCGTTGTAAGTCAATCGCCGAAATCGTCGTACCGTCCGTCAATGTCACCAGCCAGCGATAGCTGCCATCCCGGCTGATCGAACGCAGCGCATCCAGCGGATCCTGAATCTCGACATCCCGGCCAATCAGACCATCCTCAAGAAGACTCAGAACCGCACTTGTCGTACCGACCTTGAGGGCCGTGGCATAGTCACTCATGTTCGATTCGCCGAACAAGATATGCAGCCGGTTGTACGTCGCGTTCTGGTAATAACTGTCCCACTTAGGATTGATAATCGCACGGTTAAACCGCACACGGCTCGCAATCGTCCGGATGATATGGTCTGCACGCTGACTCAGCTGAAAATCAACGGAGTTATCCAGCTCAACACCATAAAAATTGGAAATCCACTGGTAGTCGACATCGTGGTCGCTGATCGTCATGATCGAGTTTTCCAGCGAGCTGAAATTTAGCCGATGGCCACCGATACGCCCGACACCCGCAAATATCTGCCGCGTAACTAGGAACGGAATCAGCCCACGCAAGCTCGCCCGGAAGAACTCTTCATCCGCCATCGAAACCAGATAGTTCTCATGACATCCAAATGTATGACCACCAAAGTGATCCACACTATTGTTGTGGAACGAAACGGAGTCCGTAAGGCCAAGGTCATCTAAAAATGACTGCAATAGCCACTGGCCAGCCTTATGGTGGCGGCAGACATCCAAAATGGATGAACACTCCGCCGTCGCATACTCCTCATGGTCGCCGACAGCATCCACATAAAGACGGCCACCGTTTAGGAGAAAGCCTCCAGAACGCGCGGGCTCGAATGAATAATCCCGTGCATGGAGGTCGATGACTCCCCACTTCTTTTCATAGAAGCAGTGGTCGCGTACCAAGTGCACAATCGTTTCTGGAGTCCCGACCTCGTCATCACGGACCAGACAGCCAAACTCGGTTTCAATACCAATCACGCGCCGTTCCATGCTCGCCACACTCCTGTCGCCTAAAACACCAATTGGCAGGTGCCCGATTCTATCAAACAACCATCTCAGAAGCGGTCCGACAAATCGGTGACCGCAACAGTGCTTTACTACCCGATTTCACACCCTGTTCGCGACGATGAAATACGCCCAAGCGATATACTGCTCCCCGATGAACACCTCTGTGCAAACCGAAGAAACTCCACGTTACCCATTCCGCGAAATCGAGCGTACGTGGCAAAAGCGCTGGGCCGATGCCGACATCTACAAAGTCGATACGTCATCCGCGAAGCCAAAGTTCTACACACTGGTAATGTTTCCATATCCGAGCGGTAGCGGACTTCATGTTGGGCATGGAAAGAACTACATCCCGGGCGATGTCCTCGCGCGCCACATGCGCATGAAGGGCTATAACGTACTGAATCCGATGGGCTGGGATGCGTTTGGTCAACCAGCCGAACAGGATGCCATTAAACGTGGTGTCAATCCCCGGATGGTTGTTCCACAGCTCGCCGCGGAGTACCGCCGCCAGCTGGAAACCCTAGGCGTTTCCTATGACTGGTCACGCGAAATCAATTCAACCGAGCCTGCTTACTACAAGTGGAACCAGTGGGCGTTTCTTCTCCTCCTCGAGCGCGGCCTGGCCTACCGTGACAATGCCCCCGTCAACTGGTGCGTAAACGAAAGCACCGTCCTCGCAAATGAGGAAGTCGTTGATGGCAAGTGTTGGCGCTGCGATGGCCCCGTTGTGCAAAAGCCACTCCCACAGTGGAAGTTCAGGATCACCGCCTACGCTGACAAGCTGATCGCAGGCCTCGACACCATCAACTGGCCTGAAGGCGTCAAAACCCAGCAGCGTGAATGGATTGGCCGCTCGGAAGGCGCAGAAGTTGACTTTGCTGTCAGCGCTGATAGTTCAAAGAACATCACCGTTTTCACCACACGCCCCGACACCCTCTGGGGTGCCACATTCCTCGTGCTGGCGCCAGAACACCCGCTGGTCGCCACGATTACGACGGATGCCCAAACGGCCGCTGTGGATGCCTACATCGATGCCGCAAGCCGCACATCCGAGCAGGACCGGACCGCCGATAATCGCCCAAAAACGGGTGTATTCACTGGCGCGTACGCACTCAATCCCGTAAATGGCGAAAACATCCCGATCTGGATTGCTGACTACGTCCTCACCGGCTACGGGACAGGCGCCATCATGGCCGTCCCAGCACACGACCAGCGCGACTTCGACTTTGCAAAAGCCATGGGCCTAGCGATTCGCCTTGTCTACCGTGAATCTGATGACCAAACAGATGACGCCATCACCGCAGCTTTTGCCGAAGGTGGAACGCTTCGCAGTGACATCGGAGCACCCGCGGAACTCGTTGGCCTCCCGAACGACAAATACACCACGGTCCCCAAGGTCCTCGATGCCATCGCGGATCAAGGCTACGCACACAAACGCGTTAACTACCGCCTCCGCGACTGGCTGGTCTCCCGTCAACGCTATTGGGGAACCCCCATCCCAATCATCCACTGCCCAGCCTGCGGCATCGTCCCGGTTCCTGTCGACCAGCTGCCGGTGCTCCTCCCGGATGTCGAAAACTACAAACCAGGAAACGATGGCCGTTCGCCACTCGCATCCATTCCAGAGTTCGTATCCTGCACCTGCCCGACCTGTGGCGGCGCCGCAGAGCGCGAAACAGACACGATGGCCGGCTCTGTCGACTCCAGCTGGTACTTCCTGCGCTTCACCAGCCCGGATTGCTCCACCGGGGCCTGGGACCGTGCTGCCGCGGATTACTGGATGCCCGTTGACCTCTACCTCGGTGGACGCGAACACGCCGTCGGACACCTTCTCTACTGCCGGTTCTTTACTAAGGTCTTCCACGATGCCGGGTTGCTCACGACGGATGAACCGGCGATGGGTCTTCGGAATCAAGGGATGCTCCTAGCGGAATCCTTTGTCGACAAGGAAAACGGCCATCCGATCAAGCCCGATGAGCTGCACAAATACAATCCCGACCAGCTGGAAAAGCAGTGGCTTAAAATGTCCAAATCCAAGGGCAATGCCGTTACACCAGATGAAATGGCGGATGCCTACGGCGCAGATGCCCTACGTCTTTACATCTGCTTTGAGGCACCGTTTGAAGACACGATTCAGTGGTCTGAAGAGCGGATGTCCGGGACGTTCCGATTCCTTGCACGCAGCTGGGATGTCATTCAATCCATCGTAGCTGCTACGCAGGATCCATCCGCCGACCACCCGGATGCACGTTCGGTACAGCGAAAAGTACACCAGACAATCGCCAAAGTCAGCCTCGCAATCGGTGACCTCCGCATGAACACGGTTGTCAGCTCTCTCATGATATTGCAGGATGTCATCCGCAAGTTTGTGACCGCCGGCGGTGCAACCCACCCGGCAGCACGCGAAGCAGCAGAGGCGTTTACACTCCTCCTTGCACCACTTGCTCCGCACACAGCAGATGCTATTTGGGAAATGCTTGGACATTCGGGCACCTTCACAATTAACGAGCCTTGGCCCATCTCTGATCCGGAGCTCGCAGCAGATGATGAAGTCACCGTCGTCGTGCAAGTCAACGGAAAACTTCGTGACAAGCTCACACTTCCAGCTGGGGCTGACAATGCATCCACAGAAGCCGCTGCGATGGCACTTCCAAAGATTGTCGCCGAACTCGATGGCAAAACCATCCGCAAAGTAATTGTTGTGCCTAACAAGTTGGTCAATATCGTCGCCGGCTAGGCCATAATCATCATCATGGCGATGCTCCTCGACCCCCGTAACCATAATCCCAATACACTGCTGCGCGGGTCTGGACACGCAAACCAGTTCTGCGGCATCTTCAAAACGATTCCACTGAGCACCCAGCCAGACTGGGGGTTGCGGGCATGGGATATTCCGCTCTTCGATGTGTCCATCACCGCGGATGGCATCCCCGTTCCAGTCGGAGACCGTATCTGGCGTCCAAGCCACGTCACCCGTAATGGGTTTGAGCCCGACTCCGGATTACAGCTTACTGAACAAACTTTTGTGGATAGCCGTGGCATCGCCGTTTGTGCGCTCCAGCTCAGGAATGCCGGCGACTATAGCATCAGGATGAATGTGAATCCGCATTGGAACCATGCACATCCGCACTTTCCATTGCGTGTCAGCAATCCCCCAGGGGATGACCTTGACCAGGTTTTGCCATGTGAGTGCAGGATTGATTATGTCTTTGCATGCACTTGGGATCCAGCCCACACACAGGATGTTATTGATGCCCCTGCAGCAGAACGAGATCCAGCAGCCCGCCAGGCGGATGCATTCACGACTTGGTACGGTGACACCGCTCCGCTGGTTGCATCGACGAACCCATGGCTTGATTTTGCTTGGGCGTTTGGACACTATCTTCGCTGGGCGGCTCCGGAATCTGGTCATCCAAAACGCTCATTCACCAGAGTCGAAGACTTATTCGATGCCGGCGCTTATGGCATCCCAAAAAACATCAGCTCACAGACACCAGATGACATCCTCGCTGCCACATTCGGCGTAACAAGCAATCTATCGGGGATGTCTGTAAACCCCATCATCACAAACCTTCCGGATGCACTTTGCATTAGCGATATGCTCATCGGACAAAATCGCTATTCGTTTGTCTGGGACAGCCCTCGTGTTGCCGACGACCATTTTGATGATGGCGATAAAGGTTTTACCGTTTATCATGGCAGCCGGCGGATACACCACAGCGCTACGCCAATCGCTTTTCACTACCCTGTTTAGATTGCGCCACCTGGCCACAAGGACACCGTCATGACCACCGCCGCCGTCATCCCATCTCCACACGCACCTGTCATCCTACAAAGCCGCCCTCTGCCAAATCTCAGCCCAGGTGAGGCTATGCTTGAGACGATTGCAAGCGAAGTGTGCGGCACCGATGTCCACATCTGGCATGGAAAGCTCGCAGGCGTTCCATATCCGCTGGTACCCGGACACGTGGCTGTTGGGACCATCAGTTCAACCAATGGAAGTGTTTTAGATATCAATGGCAATACAATTGCCATCGGAACCGTATGCACGTTCCTCGATGTAGTTGGCACGTGCAACCAGTGCTGGCACTGCCGTGTCGCAAAGGCATCCACACGGTGTCCGAGTCGCAAGGTCTACGGAATCACGCTTGGTGCCGATGATGGCCTTTACGGTGGGTGGTCAACGCACATTCACTTACGGAAGGATGCCATCGTGATTCCGCTGCCTGTGGGTTTAGACCCGGAAATGTGGATTGCGGCGGGCTGTGGGCTCCCGACAGCGCTGCACGCTGTAGACCTCGCAGACATCAAGATTGGCGCAAGTGTTGCGATACTGGGTGCCGGTCCTGTTGGGCTAAGTGCGTGCGCGCTCGCGGCGGCGAGTGGAGCGCACCATGTCTATGCGATTGACCCAGTTGCTTCGCGTCGAAGCGCTGCACTGAAAATGGGCGCATCCCATGCGTATGATCTGACTGAGCTGGCGGGGCTGCGCGCTGAAACAGGGATGCGGGGGCCTGACATCGTGATCGAAGCAAGTGGTAACCCGGCGGCGGTCAAGCTGGCTTTGGAGCTTGTGCGGGATGCGGGCACGGTTATCATCGTGGGGCAGTACACCGATAACGGCGACATAGGCATCAACCCGCACTTGGACATTAATAAAAAGCACATTCGCGTTCAGGGCTGCTGGGGTTCGGATTACTCCCACTTTCATCGCGGCGTTCAGGCAGTCAGAGACCTCAGCGATCGCTTCAACTGGCGTACAACGGTGTCCGCGACCTACCGCTTGGCGGACACACGGCAGGCCCTCGAAGATGTCGCATCGCGCAAAGTCGTGAAAGCTGTGATCGCTCCAAACGGCTAGCCAGAACGGGTAGCTTAGAGAATTCCCTTTGGCGGCATCACGACTAGCTCATCGATAACACAAGTCTCGGGGGCATTCACAACCTGAAGCACTGCGAGCGCAACGTCATCGGGTTGAAGCATGTCTGCCGTGTCCCAAGGAGCGCCTCCCATGCCATCCCAGAACGGCGTCGCAACGCTCCCCGGAAAAATGCTCGAAATGCGGATGCCATCTTTACGGACCTCTTTGGCCACGCATTGAATCATTCCATAGGCGGCCCACTTGGATGCCACATACCCACTACTCATCGGAAATGACTTCTTAGCCGCAATCGACAGCATCGGGACTATCATCCCTTCGCCGCGAGGCTTCATCACCCGAACCGCAGCCCGAACGCAGTTGAACATGCCCGTGACATTCGTCGACATCATTTCAGCAAATGCCGCATCCGTTGTCTGCTCAATTGGCGCAAAGTACCCAACACCTGCATTTGCAATCATCGCATCCAGCTGCCCAAATTCCGCAACCATCTGATCGACGGTGGCATCAATAAAGGCACTGTCTGTCACACTGCCTACAAACGCGATGTGTCCACTATCCGTTTCAGCAACTAACTGAAGTAAGTCCTCGCGGCTGCGTGCCACCAGTCCAAGGCGCCAGCCATCCGCTGTCAGGGCATCCACAACCGCCCGCCCAATCCCCTTGGTAGCCCCGGTCACAATCGCAGTACGCATCGGAATACCCAACCTCTCAGTGTTTGTTGACAATACTCATAAACTCGGCGCGCAGCGCCGGGTCTGACCGGAACCGGCCACCGAGCTTGCTCGTGACCGTACTCGAACCGTGGTCTTCGACGCCGCGGCTCCGTACGCAATAATGGATTGCATCCACGACAACCGCGATGTCATCCGTTCCCAAGATGTACTGCAGGGCAAAGTATATCTGTTCCGTGAGGCGCTCCTGAATCTGAGGGCGCTTTGAAAAATACTCTACGATGCGGTTGAGCTTCGACAAACCAAGAACATGCTGCCCTGGGATGTACGCAACGGTTGCATTGCCATCGATGACAACAAAGTGGTGCTCACAGCTCGACATCACCGAAATATTACGCTCCACGACCATTTCGTCGTAGCGCATTTTATTTTCAACGGCGGTGCATTTAGGGAAGTTATCGTAGTCAAGACCCCAAAAAATTTCACTAACAAACATCTTTGCGACTCTGCGGGGAGAGTCGATGAGAGAGTCATCGGTAAGATCTAGCCCAAGCGTCTCCATGATTCCACGGAAGTGATGTTCAATCGTATTCGTTTTATCGGCATCCGATAGGTCGCTGGCGACAGTCGGTGTTTCCACACGATTGAGGACCAGGTGTTCATGGACACGTCGGCCAAGCTCAGGATCGGTTTTCGTTTTATTCAGTGCCATAGTTAGTCTTTCTGCGGTGAGCCTGAATGGCTGTTTCAGCCGGCAAATTCAAAGTAGTTGCGGTCCGTTTCGCGCACAATGATGCGTGAGAGGCGGGCGGGCGCCGGGATGTGATCTTTAATCCGGTTCCAAATCACCAATGTGAGGTTTTCGCTGGTCGGGTTGCTGCCGACAAACTCAGGGACATCATTGTTGAGGCATTTGTGGTCAAAAACCTGCATGATGTGTTGCTCAATGACAGCATCCAGCGCCTCGAGGTCGAGCAGCATCCCCGTTACAGGATTAGGCTCACCCGTGACCGTAACCTCGACGCCGTAGTTATGGCCATGCCCACCCTTGTGATTACACTTGCCAAAAATAGCGATGTTTTCGGCATCAGATAGCCCTGGTGCATGCAGGCGGTGGGATGCTGCGAAGTCGATGCAGCGCGTGAGTGAGACCATAGGATTACCTCCGGCATTGGTGCGTGTGGCGTACAGTGTTGGGCTTTCCCAGACGGTGATTTCACAGAGCCGAGCGCGAACATCCGTAAAATGCGCTTCCACCTGGTCCCAGACAAAAGTCGTGATGTTTTCAAGCGTTGCCTGTCGCTCGGCAAACCAAGCAACCTCGTACGTCAGATGCTTATCAGCAACGAGCGCGACGACATTTTGCTTGATGCAGCGGTCGATGTCCACGATGTTCACTATCATCCCGGTTACTGGATCGACCGCACCTTCGAAGGTCACCTCGACAGTGTAGTTATGACCATGCCCGTACGGACTCGCCCACCGCCCAAACAGTGTTTTATTCTGCTCATTCGTCAATCCCACCTGCCAATAGGCATGGCCAGCCGAAAACATTACCCGCCGTTTAAGGCGCATCGTCGTGGGGTGTGCTGGCATTGATGCATTCATCTTTCGTCATAACGCTCTGGCCGCCGGGAGGTTCCCTATACATCACCGGGAATTTCACTGACATGATCCCGTACATCTGTAATACACTGCTGTGGGAGGTTTGATTCCCGCATAAAGTCTGCCCAGATTCACAAGCTCTCATTGGCTAAACCACCGGATTGATCACTAATGTACACGGATTCAGATATGGATATTACATCTCCTCCTGCCCCTTATGAACTCTCCCGTGTCTTAGACATCGAGCGGCGCCGGATTGTCCACGTCGCGCCGTCGGCCCCGAATGCCGACTATGACATATGTGATGTCCTTGTCCTCGGCGGCGGGCTTGGAGGCGTTGCGGCGGCTGAAGCCGCGGCAGCCGATGGCGCAACCGTCATCATCGTTGAGCCAACATCCGTTCTTGGCGGCCAGCTGACATCTCAGCTGGTTCCCGTCCCCGATGAAAACCAATATGTTGGCCGTGCGAAAGGTGCATCAACAGATCGCTTCCGAGCCCTACGGGAGGATGTCCGTGCGCTGTATGCGGCAAAACCCGGCGTCCGAAAGCAAGCAGCCAATAACATCGGGCTGTGCTGGGTCTCCCCCGTTTCCGGACTACCGAGTGTCTGGAGCCAAGCCATCCAGAACCGTCTGGCACCGTTTGTCGACAATGGACGCTTGAAACGTACGTATCTCCGGCATCAGCTGCGCCGGATCGTCCGTTATTCAGGCAATGGCGATATCAACTACGTCGAAATTGTCAACCTTGAGGATGGCCGAGTTCATCGGATAGCGCCAAAGATGGTTGTGGACGCAACCGAGGATGGCGCCGCGGCTTTTTTGGCAGGCTGCCCTACGCGCATCGGGCAAGAAGCCGCATCCGAGTTTGGTGAGGCACTAGCCCCAGCGAAACACCACCCAGAGTGGATTCAGTCGTTTACCTATGGCTTCCTTCTGCGCTGGGAAACGGACCCACAAAAGCAAAAGCAGCCGGTTACGCCGCCGGCTGAATATGATGCCTTCAAACAGCATGGAGAATACACCCTCGACTACGTGTACCGCGGGAATGGAATCGAGGCGTATTCGGTTCCGTATGGCGTCCTGGATGCCATCACACATACATCCATTGCTAGCACTCGCACCTACCAGCCATTTTGGACCTATCGGCGTTTGGTGGCTGCCAGTGCATTCACATCAGGGAAGAGTCCACAGGGTGACATCACCCTGATTAACTGGCGGGGCAACGACTTTTATTTAGAAAGCTATATCGACAAGCCACTGGATGATCAGGTTCGCATCCTAAACAGAGGCCGTGACTTTGCCATCGGATTTCTATACTGGTTACAGACAGAGTGCCCACGGGATGACGGTCATGGAAAGGGCTATCCAGAAATGCAGCCATTTACCAACACCGATGAACCTTTGGTGGATGCCCTTGGGGTTGCCCTGCATCCGTACATCCGAGAAAGCCGTCGTATTGTTTCATTGGAGACGTTGACGGCCAATCACATGGCTGGCAGTTCGAATGATAAGCGTTGGGGAACCGAATTTGATGACAGCATCGGTTGCGCTCACTACGCCATCGATGTCCATCCAAGCGCAAATGAACCTCATCTCCTGCAAACGGTGGTGCCGTATCACATCCCACTAGGCGCGTTGATACCAGCCAGTGGACCGCGCAATCTTGTGGCAGGTGCGAAGAACTTCGGTGCATCACGGTTGGCGCTTGCGAGTGCCCGGATGCATCCGACGGAGTGGCTGGTTGGCGAGGTTGCTGGGATGCTGGCGGCGATGGCAACCAGATTGGATGTCCATCCTGCGATGCTACGTTCGATTGATGCCCACCGCATAGACTTACTGGACCATATTGCCGCCGCAGGTATCACGCGTTACTGGTCGAACATTCTGAACGCAATCCAGGACTAGAAGCACCTACCGATGCGTCTGGATGTCAACCAACACTAATCAGCTTTCGTACGCATCGACCAAGGATGACATCTTGGTACTCATGACCGCAGCCGGCATCACGCGTTACTGCTCGAACATTCTCAACGCAATCCAAGATAAGAAGCACTTACCGATGCGTCTGCATGTCAACCAGCAATGATCAGCATTCGGAGGCATAGACCGTAGTCTTTTGACATTTGTCCAACCTTATTGGGAACCGCTTTCACTTGTGGCGTGTTTTTCATAGCAAGAGGGTCACATGTCTGCAATAGTTTTCGCACAACCACAATCCAATCCACCTCACGAAAAAGCGCCCGTTCAAGATGAATATGATGCTCGTGTAGAGCGGGAAATTCAACAGGAAGAACGTAGTCGTGGACAAGCACGTCGTGTAAGCGCTAACGATGCTGATTCAGAGATTGCGCCGTGGATTGGCAAATCTGGACGTCTCTTATCGGCAGCGGAAGAGGTCAATCTAGCTCGGCGTGTGGCACGGGGTGACAAAGCCGCAAAAGACCGGTTGACGGAAGCAAATCTGCGATTAGTTATCTCAATTGCACGGAAGTACTGCGCGCCAGGCGTTCCTCTCAGTGACCTCATTCAAGAAGGTAATCTTGGTCTGATTCGTGCCGTTGAAAAGTTTGACCCGGAGCGTGGATTCCGATTCTCAACGTATGCAACATGGTGGATTCGCCGCGCGATTAGCCGTGCAGTCATCAATCAAGGCAGAACGATTCGCATCCCGGTCTACGTCGCAGATGTTGTCCATCAGGTCACAAAGATGACTGCAACGCTACGTCAGCAACTGTCACGCGAGCCTTCCATTGACGAGCTCAGCGATGCACTTGAGATGCCTCGCAAGAAGATAGAAGAGGTTCTGCGATCTTGCTCGGAGCCACTTTCACTCGAAACACCCGTCGGCGACCGCGAGTCGGCTCAGCTCGGAGACTTCCTTGAAGCCAAGGACATGATCACACCAAACGATGTCGAAGAAACGATTATCCGCCGGGAAGAGGTCAAGCAGCTATTGTCGACGCTCAGCGATCGCGAGCGCGAAATCATTGCTATGCGTTATGGCTTGACTGGCGATGCTCCGCAAACGCTCGAAGAACTTGGACTACATTTTCAAATAACGCGCGAACGTGTACGCCAAATTGAGCTACGCGCTCTCAAGAAACTGCGTAAGCTCGGAACAGACATTCTCAATTGAGATTTCAACTGGCCCTTTGTGTAAATCAAAGGGCTTTTTACTGTGTGTAGATCGAGACTGTTTACTTCTTCAAAAATCTCATTCGTGATTGAACTTAGAAGCGTACCCCTCCCGTGAAGTCAACCTGCAGCTGCTTGGCTGTTGTTGAGTAGTATGCTCCGATAGCACGGCCGTCTACGAGTTTTACGACTCCCAGTTCAGTGTCTCGGAATCGCGTCAGCCCAAGCTGTGAATCGATCCGGTTTATACGGAGCTCCCAGTCCTTACGCAAAGGCATGGTCAGCGATGCGCTCGTACTTGACTGATTGACATCCAAGCCCTGCGTCGAGTTAATAAACACACTTCCACCACTTGGCGCAGCCCAGTCATACGCAAAACTCAAGCGGTGCTTTGGAGTCGACACCGATGTAAGTGTCACGAGCTGGGGCTGCTGCAAGTAATCGTATGTCCACTGAAAATTACTGGAGCGCGTCACGGCAGTCCGAAAGGTTGACGAACTTTGCATGGCCAAGCCACCTCCAGCCAGCCCTACAACATCTACGTAATTCAACGAAACAACCTGACTGTAAAGCCAATTTACTAAAACTTTTTGCGGTGACCGAATCAAACGCGTTCCATAGGAATCGGCCATAGATATCGTTGTGGATGCTGAAGAAACTGTCCTTTGTGTCGTGTTGACAGCCGACAATGTTCCTCTCCAGCCAGATAGTCCGAGCTGAAACGGATTGCTTTCAATGGACACCTGTTGGCGGTAGTCGGTAAAGCCTTGATCGATTTGCACATTGGATGATCCAACAAAGCGACTTGCGGTCTGAAACATTCCAACACGAGCAAAGGGTAGCTGATAACCGGCTTGAAGCGACCCATAAATATCCTTTCCATTAGGTACATCGACAAACAGAGAAGCATCTGCCCGTGTACCGAATCTGCTTGCATGCTGCAAACGGCTTCCACGCCGGCCATCCTGGACATTTAGGACTTGAAACGTACCAGAACCTAAGCGCGATCTATATTGTTGCACTACATCGATACCCCAACCAGTCCGACGAGCAACGGCGCTACTACCAAACTGTGCTCCACGGCGCAAATGAACGACACCCGTTCCAGATCGTGTTGCCTGATAAGTGTATGGAACGTCAACTGTCAATCCTGTCGATGCAAATCCAAGCAGCTGGTCACGAAACAACGTCCGTTGATAAACGGTCATCCGGTGAAGTGGCAACACTGCCAGCGTCTGCCCATCGATTAACAATCTGGCATGTTTAAACAGCAGATTGTAATCCCCACCCAATTCCAAAGACACCTCACTTGAAACAACACTGACATCTGCTGTGCTTTGGTCTACAATTTTGAAAGTATCTGGGCCCGTAGATTGAGTCGATGGTTTAGCTAATAAAGAGATTGGATCCAATGTCACGATTGACCCTGTTTCCAACTCAGCCAGTAATTGTCGTCGGATTGGATTCCAGACGATACGCCTGACCGACGTGTCCGCATCTCTTGTGCTTACTCTCACATCACCTGTTGCAATGACGACACCGCTTACAACATCGACCTGCAGGGACTTCGCTCTTACGGTGATCGCGCCGTTGGACGCCATCGTCAGGCCATTTTCCGAGTAGCCACCAAGTAGCCGACGTCCGCTTGACCCTGCATTGACCGCATACACCAACACATCATCGGAACGAACAGTCAACCACGTTGATGTCACCTGAAGCTTGAATGTCGCATCATCAACGAAGTCGACAGTAACGGATGCAGGGACAGCATTGCCACTCCCAACAACCGATGCTGTAACTTTAACTTGCCCAACAGTATTAGGAGCGATTAGGGAAACCCGTGCAATCCCGCCTCGCGTAGTAACTTCATCTTGGTCGAACCGCCCACCAGATGTCGCAAACCGCACGATGTTTCCATCCCCTGCAGGTTGCCCGCCAATAAATACACGAGCGGACAAGACGACATTACTACGGCCATCCGCACGGGCAATTGTCCGATCAGCCGTCAGATCAAGCACGGAACGCTGAGCTTGAGCGCCTGCACAGATACACATCATTAGGAGCGGAACACCAAGAAGTCGCCAAGAATTCATTAGCAGCATCATAGGGGGCATTTTCCCTCGTGGCATCTGACCATACATACAAATCCAACAAGGTAAAACGACAACCGCGTAAATCATCAACCTCGACTATCAAACGACCAACCTTCATACATGTATCGAACGCATACCGACGACAAAATGATGACATGCAATCGCGGAGTGGTCACTTGACACAATATATGCATTCCATCAAACAACTTAGTCGGCTAAACATTCCTGTAGACTGACAAACAAAAAGCCCCGCAGGTATATCGAACCTGCGGGGCAATCCATGGACATTAGCGGGTACTTGTGTACAGACCAATCAGACCAAGAATAAAGGCAGGTTTGATCCAGTTGTTACCTTTTTTCTTCGACGCTTTGGCTGGCTTAGCCGTTTCAACAATGGTGGAAGCTGGATACAGCCCACCGATGGACTGTTCCGCACCAACCGCCATTGCACGGGAAACCGCTTCAGCTTCCTGAAGCTTAGTTGCCGTCGCACCCGCCGCAATACCTTGCTGCTTGAAGTTCACTGTGCCAACAGGAGCCCCCGTAGAAGCTAAATATCGGTTCACATTAAGATTAAACGACGCGGTCCTTGTTCCAGCATCGTACTTGTATGTGTCCACAAACACTTGAACGAATTCAGTCGCTCCGATGTTTACTGACATCTTCTTAGCTACATCACGATCATCCGCAGGTCCATTGTCAACTGCATCTTTTGAAAACATTTGCTCTTCACGTGCACGAAGCATCGATGGAAGCTTTCCAGAGTAAACGACAACGGAGGCTCCAATGCCTCTGAGACGCGCACGAAGCGCTTCAACAACTGCAGCCGACACGGACTTCGCAGAATCACCTGCACCATCGACTACAGCAGGAAACACAACTACTGGACCCGAAGGCAACGGCTTATTCTGCGCACTAGCGGGCTGACAAACACCAATCGCAGCACCCAAAACGATACCAGCGACGAGACCGCGCGTATTCAATAGCATTGGATTATCCCTGTATTAAACGATCAACCGGCACATAAAATGTGCCGGTTAACAAGATTAGCGAACAACCGAGATTGTACGGGTTTCCGTAACAGACGTTCCATCTGTTCCACGAACCGTAACAATGAGCTTGTATGGTCCAACTGGCACAGATGAGCCATCTGTGTTCCGGCCGTTCCAAACTAGTTTGGCCGAATTGCCTGCCGTCGCACGGCCTGCAGCAATTGTCTGAATAGACTTGCCCGAAAGTGTAACAATCTGAGCATCGACTTCGGCATCTTGAGTAAGACCGAGACGATACGAGTAAGCTCCAGTGGCACGTCCACCTGGTTCAGACCGCAAGTAACTCACAGCAAGCTTCCGTGACGCATCTGTAGCAACAGCAACTCGGTACCGCGTAACTGTTCCAGCCCTGAGTGCGACCTTGATTCCTGCCGCCGACCGAAGGTCAGACGTAACACCCGTTTGCATATCAGTGATCGTCAAGCGTACTCGCTTCGGCAAGGACGACATTCCTGGCCATTGAAGAACACCTTCACCATCCTGATCAGACTCGACTACCAAATTCCATGATTGCGATTTCCCATTTGAGCGAACAACCTGAGCAAAACGCCCCTTGCCTGCATCATCAGCAACGCTGACCGATACAAAGTCCTTGAAAGCTGGTGGCTTTGGAACATCGGAGCTAGCTTTTGCATTTAGCCCTACGCCAATGATTGCGGCTTCATCCACCCGATTATTAGGACCAGACAGGCGGAACTTGAGGTTCCACGCGTCTGCGGTCTGAACAACACGTGTCGCGGGTTCAACACCAGCACTTGTTTGTTGTACAAGTGAACCTCGCAGCGTGGGCGTTGCAAACTGCAAAACCGCCTTAGAGTTGCTGTAGATCCAATAGCCTTGCCATGGCTTCATGACATCCTGAAGGGAACCAAAGAAGTCATAACCACCTGATGACGGATTGAAGAAGAAGATACTTCCCTTCATTAGCCCACCAGAAACTGCTTCTCCAAAGGAGATACTCACCAGATCAGGATTATTCTCCAGAGCAATAACGCGAACGTACTTCAATGGAATGTCGTAAACATATGGATTGGAAATCATGTTCCATCCACGCTCGACTGTAATCTGTACAGGTTGCGTACTTGTTCCAGCAGTCGGTGCCTGCGCTGTTGTCGGCTGAGCTCCCTTAAGGAACAAAGCACGCTTTCCATTGCCAGTGATGATTGTCGGACGATAGAAGTAAGCAGTTCCGGTTTCAAGCTTTGTGGAAACCTGCCATCGACCACCACCGGTTTCAAATCCAGTTGTGTCCGGAACCCATCGATAAAACGTTGGATTCAGCTCTTCCGGACGGTTCAGGCTGTTTACAATCGTATCTGGGTTGCCATTGTTCGAAAGAATAGGATCAAACTGGAATGGGAAACCAACCATTTGGTAAACATTTGGTTGCAACTCGACAATCGGCACCGCAGGAATGTTGATCGTACGGCTGACTGTCCTACTAATGTTTAGCGGTTGACTAACAGACAACGACACCTGATATGTCAATGGTCCAAAACGATCGCCTGTCGGCTCGACAAACCAGCTCGTTGAGCCTTCCTGATCGCCAGAAATCTTACCAACACCTACACCAGCTGTAGTATCCACAAGCTTGGTCGGAACATCACGCGTACCAGAACCAGGAACATTGCCGAGTTTCAGACCATTCGGCAAGTTGAGCGAGAGCGACACGCCATTGAATGGAACATCGAACTCTGGATCACTAGCCTTCTGGCTGTAGGCAGATGCAAACACCTGAAACGGATTAGGCGTAAGGAACTTTGCACCGATAGACGCAACCGACGCACTGGTATTACCGGCAACAGCAGGATCTAACGCAGCAGCAGCATTAAACTGCAACGCGGTTGGCGCTTCAGTGCCCAGAACCAGATCGTTGGCGAATTGTTCTGTGCTAGTACCAAGTCCGTAGTACGTTACAACTGTACGCGACTCACCTGGACGAAGCACATATCCCGTATCACCGCCAAAGTAGGCAGCGACAGCCAAACCAGCAGAAAATTTAGTGTTTCTGGTTGTTTGTGGAAGATAATTATCTGTTGGTGCAGCAGCCTCACCTGAATACAGGTCAAACGAGTCCGCTACCCAGACCTTACTAGGTTCCGTCGCTCCGTTACCACGTAAAAGCCATCGGGAATGGAATGGAGGTGTGGTCGCGTCGTTGAGATCCTTTTCAGCACGACGACCAAACACTTCGATCTGACTAGGCACCTTGGAACCATCGTAAACAGTCGTCTGGTTCGTGGCTCCACGATCAGGATCGACGTAATACAGCTTGTTTTCCACTGCACGTTGGTTGATGGCATACCGAAGGCCTACATTGTGTGCAACGGTATCGTCATTGGTGATGGTCCACTCAATACGCGCCGTCGATCGAAGAACCTTGACTGCAGTACGGATGCGAATGACATCATTGGCACCAACGGTGTATTCACTCGACAGCACAGGACCAGTGGTGGTGCGATCAAAAAACGGAGGCGTTACCGCTTTTGCAGAATCATAACCAACATTTGAAGTTTCACCATCAACAATGGCCTGAAGATAAGCAGGGTAATCCAATGTCGAAAGAAGCCCCAGAGTACCGATCCAGCTATTTGCATATGGCCAGACGGACAAGATTCCGGACGCATCGTAATTATGCCCAGAAAGAGGTTGATTGTTATCAGCAGATGTCTGTCGGGAACCGCCAGTGGTTCCGAATGACATTCGACCAGCAACGGTTAAGGTAATGCTTGGAGTTGCAAGCGACAGCGTATTGATATACCCCATCGAGACAAGGATGTGTTCGTTACCGATGTAGCCCCAGATTGCAGGAGTGGTCCCCTGCGTCGCTGGAAACGGATTAGGAACAGAAGGAATGGACGAGCCAACTCCACCTGTCGTGTCAGCCAATACAGGCGCTACGTTCCAAACACCTGCCAAGCCAAGCCCTGCAACAATTGCTGCGAAGCGCTTAACATTTCGAGCAGACCCGAAACTACGACCATTCCAATCAATAGACATGGATGAATCCTCTTACATCATGCAAACAAACGATGTCAGCCACCATTAAAGGCAGATTCCACCTAGCGGACAACTTGAACCATTCTATGGACGACGACCTGCTCATTATCACCGCCGACAACTTTGATTTCGAGGCGATATGGACCAGCAGGTACAGCTGAACCGTCAGCAGCTTTACCATCCCAATGCATCGTAACATCACCGCTACTCGCAGACCTTGTTACACCTAAGGCAGTTGAAATAACCTTGCCCGTTACTGTCGTCACAACTGCAGTCGTACTCGCATCCTTCGTAGTACTAAAGCGAACGGTAACACCACCAGTAGCACGGCTCGGTACAGTCCTGATTCCAGTGATTGCCAACGGACCAGAAGCACCTGTCGGATCAGCGATAAATTGGAACTTACGGGTAGATCCGGCCACTCCGGAAACAAACTGTAGTTGACTCTTATCACCTGCCGAAACACGTTGGCCGGTTGAGACGTCTGTTACAGTCCACCGTACGTTACGACCGTTACTTCCGAGTTTATTCCAAGACAATGTAACCATCTCATTGTCTTTCAAAGCGGAAACAGCTACATTCCACGTTTTCCGTGTTGCATCCGCTGAGCGAATGTCATACGCAAGTGAACGGCTTCCAGCAGCCTGTTCATCCAATATACGGACATAGACATCACCGCCAGCAGATGGCGGCTTGACCACGTCATGCTTATCTTCCCCAGCCTTACCACTTTGCGCAACTGCAATCACATTCTCATTATCACGGTCACCCTTGACCGACGCACCAATTTTGAGTCCGTATTGTAAGTTGCCCATGACTGCTCGTCCTGCCCCTTGCGATGCCGACGGCGGTACAACTATCGTTACATCACGGTAAGTACGAACCCAGTACCCTTGGAACGGTTCTAGCCGCCCAGCAGGTGCTACCGAATACGTGTAATCTCCGTTGATATAAGATACAAGAACAGGCGAAATATAGCCCAACTGAACAGCATCTCCAAGTGAATAGGCTACACCATCAGCGACCACAGTGACTGCATTCCAATCGACTGGCACCAAAAATGGCGCTCCAATCATATTCCAACCACCATTGCCGGCATAGACCTTAATACCTACAGAGTCAAGAGCAAGAGGTGAAGTAGCTCCGACACCCGGAGTTGGAAGCTGCGTTGTGTCGAGGACGGTAGGACGATCGATATTCAACCAGTACCCATTACCAATGGGACTAATGGACGTTGACGGGTTGCTCTGTTCGAACGTAATCGGAGTACCAGATGTAATCAACCTGGCAGCAAAAGGTCCATTAATACCAACCGCAGCAACATTAATGACACCATCAGCATAAGTCGAGTACTCCTGCTCACCGCTCGATCTGAGAGGGTTGTATCGAGCAACACTAAAGCTTGGAGCCAGTCCAAGCAAAGCACGCTCCGGAGTTACCGCAGTGATGCCATTCACCTTGTAAGGAACTGCAACCATCGAACGACCACGCGGGAAAACCTTATCAACTACCGTAATGAACTGCACGTTTTTTTCAACACCAGCAATCTTCACTACAATTCGATATTGACCAGCTCCAAGCTTTACGCTTTCAGACGGATCTCTAGGTACTTGAACAGTGAATGTCTTTCCCTTGATATCTCCCTGACCTAAGACCGGAACATCGAAGTGACCAGATCCGCTACGCCCTCCCACGTATGTTTTCAACGTTGATGGGTTACGACCAACCGTCTGAATCTCAACCGTCACGTCACCTTCATTGATCGCTGGCGTCACAGCACCAC
>Ga0114980_10000450_pt1 | contig 29865 bp, 26 predicted proteins | sample S_140806_EF_Meta_FD_87018 | JGI IMG/M metagenome (GOLD analysis project Ga0114980, IMG submission 87018) | Freshwater microbial communities from Lake Simoncouche, Canada to study carbon cycling - S_140806_EF_MetaG | ecosystem: Environmental > Aquatic > Freshwater > Lake | place: Lake...
GCTGGTAGTAGGAGTCGTCCGCGAAGTCCATCAGGGAGGCGCCGGGGTCTTCCTGCACCCGGATGGTGGGCTTGAAGCTGCAGATCAGCTTGGCCGTGGTGTTCCAGGCGTCGGCGTGCGACCGCCTGATCTGGGCCTGGCGCAAGTTCTTGTAGTCCGTCAAAACGTGGCTGAGTGGGGAGGGGACCGTCGCGTAGAGCATGGAATTGACGGACACGTCCAGAGCGGGAGGGGTGTGCACGAAAATCTTCACCTCGTCGTCCTTCACCTCGAGAGCCGCAGTGATCTGCACCCGGTACGCCACGAGCCCCGGGTTGATCTGCTGGGAGATGGCGCCGGCGTCCCGGGATGGGATCTCGGTGCACCAGTGGAAGGTCCCGTTGCACAGGACCTCTGGAATGTCGTCGCCGTCTTCGAGCCGCCGGACCACCCAGGGCACGAACCCGTACGTGAAGAACGCGCGCACGGCCTGCCTGCAAAATGGCATGTAGTGCCGGTCCAGGAATCTCTGGAACTCGTCCCCGCACCTCTCCCCGTCTATCTTGCAGAACAGGCCCTGCGCCATGCACGTCGCCTCGACCACGCCGAAGCACTGCAGGACCGTCGGCTCGTGCGTCACGAGCTCCCACAGGAGGTGCTTGCTCTCCGCTATGTCTCGCGTGCGCATTCCGCCGCGGACGCGCGCCATGTCTCGCATCATTTTCTCGTTTTTTAAAATTTAATCAACGAGAACGATATAAATACGCAAAAGGGTCACAGGGAGGGCATGTTGGCTAGGTTCTGCTCGGCAAGGGGCGCGTTGAGCTCGTAGAAGCCGCCGTAGAATTCGGAGACCTTCTTGGAGGTGTTGTACTGCTCCACGGCGATTTGCTGCATTGTTTGGCCCCAGGCTTGCAATTTTTGGACGTAACGAGGATCTGAAATTCCAGAATGGGCCTTGAGCAAATCCACTTCCGAATGCAGATTTTCTGCTGTATGAGCTAACCAATAAATAAAAACGACCAAATAGTTTAAGCGATCTTGCACCTCTAGTGGCAGAAATGTAACATCTTCACTATGGGCTTTAAAATTTAAATCTAAAACATCATTGATACCTTTTTTTGTTAAAATAAAAAGGTCTGCGTCTTGATCTTTAAAATTAGCTTCATAAAATGTTTCTAACGAGTTCGTTAGATCTGTAAAATAAGTAGGAAAAACAATAGCCGCCGCCGCCGCCGCCGCCCCACCGCCGCCGACGCCGCCCACAGCACCCACTGGATGTGCTGCTTTGTACGCAGCTACAGCATCTTTTCCAGCTTTGTCAATCTTCGCTGGCAATTTAGCCTTTTCTTTATTCAATGCAGCTTGTATCACTGCTTTTGCCGAAGTTTCGGCCGCAAGTCTGCTTTCAAGAGTGAGTTTATCCCCTGCAAGAGCCGCCTTTTCTGATTCTAGTGCCGTTTTCTCGCCTTCCAGCTTCAATTTCGCTGTCTTCAAATCTACCAATTCTTTGTCAACTTCACCTTTTTGTATTTTTAGCTTGTCATGTTCCCCCGTTTCAGTCCCCAGTTTTCCGAATAATTCTGTTATTTTTGCGGCCTGGCCTGAGGCAGCTGTAATGTTTGCTGCAATAACTCCTTCTTGTGACACATTCTTGGCTTGAAGCACTGCAATTTCTTTAGCCTGCTTAATCGCCTCCAGGTTTTTGGCTGGGTATGTGACGCCGAGTGCATCAAGTGATTCCTTTTGCTTCGCTGCCAACTCATCAGCAGCAGTTTTTTCTATCAGGAGGACGTTGTACGCTTTGTCCTTTTCGAGAATGGTTTTGTTCAATTTGGCCAATTCTTGTTGGGATTTTTGGGATTCTTCAGCGATTTTCTTGTTGATTTCCGCCTTTTCCTTTTCCACTTTGGCAACTTTCGCCTCCAATTCTAACGTCGCCTTTATCGTCACGTCCGCCGCAGCCGCCGCAGCAGACTCTGCATCCGCCGCCGCCGTTTCCGCCGCCGCCCTGGCCGCCTCCGCCGCTGCCACATCTTTCACAGCCTGTTCAGCAGCCACAGCTACGACAGAGCCTACCCCATCATACGTAGAAATGGCCAAATCTGCCGCCGCCTCAGCAGCAGTTTTTTTTTGTGTTTTATCGTCTTCGATTTTTTGTGCTGCTTCATCATCTAGTTTTTTTCGATCTGTTTCCACTGATTCAGCACTAGCCTTTTCTGTGTCGAATTTGGTTCCAGCTGCCGCTTCAGCTGCCGTCACCGCATCCGCCGCCACCTTCTCCGCATCAGAGGCAGCCTTGGCCGCGGCGGTATTTACCACCTCGGCCGCCGCCGTTGCCGCCTTTTCTGCGTCTGTTTTGGCCTTTTCGGCGTCTATTTTGGCCTTTTCGGCGTCTTTCTCTGCCTTTTCCTTGGCTACTTTTTCTTGAGCTGCAGCCTGTTCAGCATTTGTTTTGGCGTCGACTGCGAATTTTCTGGCATTCTTGGCATATTCTTCGGCTTTTTTACGTGACGGATTCTCCGTGGAAGCGAATTTTTTGATCTCCTCAAATGCAGTTTCCGCATTTTTGGCCTCGATTTCTGCCTTGTCAACTAGAGAAGCATCGTGCTCGATTTCGGCTCTTCCCGCGCTGAGTCTGGCTGTTTCCAGGAATGACGCCAGCACGGCCTTGAAGGTGTCGTCGGCCAATTTCTGCGCTTTGTCCCATTTTTCCTTCAGGGCCGTAGTATTGGCGTTATCTGCGCCAGCATACAATTGTTTTATTTTGTCGAATTCGGCTTTTGCTCTTTCTGACGCCTTTTGGGCATCTCCCAGGTTTTCCGATTCGTATGCCTTTTGGGCATCCGCGACGGCCTGGTCAGATGCTGTGTTGGCATCTTTGATGGCGGCTTCCGGCACGACGGGCGCGGCTTTGGATGAATCGACATCTTCCTCTTCCACCTCTGTGTCTACTTTTTCTCCAGGGCCGGCGGGTGCAAACAGTTTTTCCGCATTTGCTATTTTCGCTTCATAATATTTTGAGGTGACAATCCTTTTTTTATCCTCGTCTGACAGAATTTCATTCGCTTTTATCACATATCCATTATCTTTGGGTATCCATCTTAACAGAAGTTTCATTTTAAGTTGCATTTCTTGCAAAGTTTCGTGCATTTCTTTGTAGGATTCCTTTTTTTTATTAAAATGGTCCAATGCTGCTTCGCGTGGATCAGTTGCAGACGTTGGAGACGCTACAAAAGACGTCACATAAGACCACATGCCTTTAACTCTTTCAAGAGCACCTTTTTCTGATTCAGATTCTTGAAGAGTTTTCAAACTTTTTGCCGCATCTATCATTTCACCCAATAATGTTTCTTCCGTGGCGAAGTCATGATCAATTTTTTTAACGCTTGTTCCTAAGTCTGATTCTTGATATTGGCTGAAATCGGCGATTGTATTTTTTAAATCACTCCAACTTTGTTGTTGATCTGATGTCCACTTTGAGCTGTCCTGTGTTTTTATTGTGTCATTGACCTCTCCAGATACCTTTGGGAACTGTACGAGTACAAACAAATTGCCGATAAATTCATAAAGTCGTGGTTCATACTCTTCATCGAAATCCAATGTTAACTTGATTTCCTTGGTTTTTTCTCGTAGTGCCACTCTCGTTATTGTTGAATATCTTTTGATAACAACAAATTCAGAATTAATCTCTCTGTAGATTTCTGTGGCTTTTTGGGGGTCGCTTTCAGCCGGATCATAATTCAAGAAGACAATTCTTACGCATAAATCATTCACGCGCTTGCGAGTATTGTCAAATTCATCCGCGTTTTTCTTTAGCATGTCATTGAATGCTTCAACTGCCGCATTCAATTGTGCTATCATCGCGTTGATATAATCCCTCGCTTCAGCGGTCTCATTGGTTGGGTCTTTGAGTTCAATGCGGATATCATCCATGTCCTTTATTTGATCAAATATTTTTATAAATTTTTTTTCATGGGAAAAAATGCAACCTCTAATGGTTTGGAGGTCTGTTTCACTTTTGGCAGCTAGCGCTTTTGAGTAGAATCTCTTGTATTCGTCGTAATCTCCTTGTCCCTGTCCGTCATTTATAAATTTATGATAGCACATGACTGCAGATCTGGCTTCAAAAATGAATAAGTCTGCTTTTTCGTCAAGTTTACCCCCGTCTAAATTTTCCAGTCTTTGAATCTCCTCTTCCAGTCTTTTTTTCCATTCCGCGGATTTTTTGTCAATTTTATCGTTTTCCTGATCTGATAGTTCGAACACACCCTTCCACGGAACTGGAGTTTCAGGATTCAGCAAATTGGCGACAAATGCAAGGTCTGAATTCGCCTCAATAACTCCGTCGTTCCATTCATCACTTGCTGTTTCATATCTTTTAAAGCTTTCCTCAGACTGAGTTTTCAGTGCATCGCCGTCGAGTTTTCCCTGCACAGACTTTAAAAGCGCAATTTGTTCTGCGACAGGGATGTCTATCTTTGCAGTGTGATCGTTGTTAATGTTCAAAAAATCAGCTTGGGTTGACGCGAAGCCGTCTAAGGCTTTGCGAAACGATGCTTTTTTTTCGTACAGCTCCAGTTTATTCTTTAAAGTTTCATAATCGGGCATGGCATCCTTGAGTTCCTGAAACGGTATTGCCTTGATCCCATCTCTGATTTTCTGGACCACCATGTCCAATCCTGGCAGGTCGTTTGCCGCGTCGCCGCCGCCCAGCAACTTTTTGGCGAGCTCCGTGCGGTCACCCAGGGCAATGTCGTAATCTTTGAATATCTTATCGAAGGCTTGAGTAAATTTATCTTCCATGTCTACGATGTCGGCGCTTGGGAATGCAGAATGTGCTGCTCTTGCAGCTTTCGCCTTGGCTATTACATCGTCCTGTTTCGACTTAAAATCCGCGATAGTTTTGTTGAGATCCTGCATTTCCAGGGCTATTTCGGGGGTGATGCCGAGAAGCCCCTCGAGCCGAGGCCCGAAGTCATCGTCGCCATCTTTGATGATTTTTTTGATTTTTTCTAGAATGGCTTGATCTTCGGGTGTGGTGGTGGTTGGTGGTGGTGGATCGTCTTCATCGGCTGCCGGTAGTGGGGGTGGTGGCAGTGGATCGTCTTCACCGGCTGCCGGTAGTGGTAGTGGAACGCCGTCACCGGTTGGTGCCGGCACTGGTAGAGGTGTACCGCCAGAACCTGCGGCGCCAGCTGCTGATCCAGGGACTCCAGTGACAACTGTGCCAGAACCTGCACTCCCTGCTGCTCCAGGGACTCCAGTGACAACTGTGCCAGAACCTGCACTCCCTGCTGCTCCAGGGACAACTGTGACAGAACCTGCGGCGGCGGCGGCCTTTGCGTCCAAGGCGTATTGTTTTACGGCGTCGTTTGCTTTATTTTCGATCTCGCATTCATCCTTTTTTACTTTTAGTTCATTCGCAAACCCCTGAAGTGTACCAATCCAAGTGATTATCTTGTCCGCTTCTTCAAAGGATTTTAAATCTGCAAGTCTTTTAATTTCACCTCTTTGAAATTTCATACATAACAACAGATAATCAAAAACATGAAAAACAGCAGCATCTGCACTTTTTTTTGCCTTTATAGCACCCTCATAGTCTTTTCCAACACCTTTTCGAGAATTATCAAGATGTATATCTGCATCCCTAACAGCCTGCATTGCTTTTATCGGATCGTCGAGATCCACTGCATTAAAAGCTGCAACTTTCATTGCTTGAGCTAATTCTGCTTCCTTATCAGAATTTTTTTGTGCATCAGTTTTTGCGGGTCTTCTGGGTCCCAAATGTGGCCCCATCCCCGGCTGCCCCATCGGCGCCGCAAGCCCACCCGCCCCTCCCTCATCATCATTCGGCTCCCCCCACTGCAGTTTCTGCGTGTCCGCCCCTGCATCCAATCCCAGTTCCTTGAGCTCCCTGTCTATCTCGCTCTCCCAGTCCGATACCTGATTTGGCACCGCTGCCGCCGCGATCGACCCTGCGGGCTTCGCCGCGTGTGACTGCCCCGACTGCCACACCCTCCTGACGTTTGCTGGCAGCATTTTCGGGCTGGTTTTCGGGTGAGTGCGCGAGGGCTACACATAAATAGCGCGGCCGGGTACAAAAACCCGATGCACGCACCGCGGGGGGAGTATGGACGCCAGCGGTGGTGCTGGCACGCCAAGGCAAAGGCCCGAAAATGCGGCGATGGCAAAGGCGTTCGCGCTGCACGCCGTCACCCCGGACGAGCTCGCGACGTGCGAGAGCATGCTGGCGCGGGAGAGGTCCGCCAGGCTGACGCTGATGCCCACGCACCACGTGGGCGAGTTTGGGGATTTAACAGGGTTCAGGTTCGACTGCGCCCCGCACGCTCCGGGGGCGTGCGTCCCGGTGTCGCGCCGGATGTTCTTTGGGCACACGCTGGCGGAGTGCCAGGACGGCGAGGCTGCGATTCTGAGGCTGATGTCGGACCCGGCAAAAAACAGGGAAACCATGCGGGCGTTCATGGAGAAGGTCGAGCGAGAGTGCAGGCCGGCTCTCCTGGACTGCATCCCGGACAACAGTGACGCGCTCACGGGGAGGGGCGGGGTCATGCAGGGCACGGATTTGAGGACCATTGACTGCAAAAAGTGGACGCCGGAGGTCCCCGAGCTGATTGGGATCTACCACGCGTACATGCGGGGGTACAACCGGGACGTGAGGGCGCACAAGATGTTCATCGCGTGCTCGGGCGGGCTCGAGAAGGCAAGCGACGCGTTCTGCAATTTACTCATCGACGTGGGCAAAAAGTGCACGGCCAAGGACGTCGCGGAGTGCGAGGAGGCCTGGTGGCTCCGCAAGGCGTCGTACCGGGCCAGGTGCGGTCTGATCAAGGCCCTGGCGGACGCGTTCGGGCTGAAGGTTCAGCACATTCAGGACATCCAGGCCCACGACCCTGCTGTGCTTGCCATTCCCTGCACCGACACCCTCGAGCACGACATGCTCAGCGGCCCCGACCGCGTCTCGGTGTTCAGCGGCTGCTGCGACACGACGCGGCCTTTCAACGGCGTCTTGACCAGGATGCACCCCGCGGAGGGAATGTGGCTTTTCAGGGGCGCAACCAGGGGAAGCGGGTTCGGGTCCACTTTTGGCGACAGGAGGGTGTGCGGGGCGTTTCCAGTGACCCAGCCGAGGGTCAACCGGCCCGCGTCGGTGTTCGCGCCGTATTCCGAGTGTGTCGTCAGGCTGCACTCGACGCAGCCTGCGAAAATGGAGAGGTACATGTGCTTCGACGAGGCATACTTCAGGACTCTCGAGAAAATGCAGTGGGATCGCGATAACGGGCACATGGAGCTCATGCCTATCGTGGTGGGAATCCCATAACGTGATACTCTCGAATCCTGCCAGAGCGATTCATGCACAGGTCGGCATCTGCTAGAACGTCGGGTAGGTCCTTTTTGTCCACCTTGTACTCCAGCAGAATATTGGGCCAAACCCGGTTTAGCACGTCTATGGCATACTGGCCTCCTTTGGCAAAAGCCCTGAATTCTCGCACGCAATCCTCTTTTGGCATGATTTTCGCAATCTCTAAAAAGGTCATATTGGCCCGACCAGGGATTAAGGAAAACTCCTTATTTAAAAAAAAATACACCAAAAACCTTGGTGGGGGGAAGAATCCAAAATCTTTTTTTTATTAAAATAAAATATTCCATTCACACTGGTGCCAGACCCGCAATTCGATTTTTTTCCCCGGGATGGACATTTTATACCCGAAGACGTTTTTCGACGCCCTGCGCGACGCCACCGATTTTACCGAGTCCGCCCGCCACAACGACGCCATGGCCAAAGGCGACATCCTGGACGGCGTGGAAATGCGCCTGAGCTTCATGATGAAGAAGGTTCTGGCCGCGCCGACCGCGACGAGCTACAGCATTTTTAGACCACCCGAGTGAGTGATTTCTTTAAAAATCCACGTTCGCGACGGAGTGCCTGCCTGTAGCAGGGATGGCAAGGCTCATGGTGTACGGCGCGCTGGGGATGTCCACCGTGACGACGCCTGGCACCGCCGGCGCCGCCACGAGGCCTGCCAGCAGCTCCAAGTCCTCCTCGGCGATGAGCCCCAATTCCCTGTCTACGTCGTCCATGCCCAGCGCCATGTCGCTTTCCATGCCTGACAGCAATGGCGTGGACAGGGCGGCAGTGACCTCGGACGCGTCCTGGATCTGGTCCTCGAGCTCGTTCATGACCTTCTCTGCCTCCATGGCGTCGACTCCGATGCCGGCCTTGCGCATGGCCTGCGAGGACGCCTTCAGGGAGTTCATGAGCTCCTTGTCGAGCTCGCTGCTGCGGATGGCGTCGAGCTGCTTGTCGAGCAATGCCAGCCCGCCCCGCAGTTTCTCGAGCCTCGTGATGTTTCTTTTCCTTTCCTGCAATTCGAGCTCATCATGAGGCAATACAAGCAATACAAAAAATCAACAACAAAAAACTCAAAAACTCAAAAAACCTGCAAATGGTACTTGGCGCCCCCCAAATCCCCCGCCTTGCGCTTCAAAACCGCGGCGCGCCCGGACGTGGCGCACTGGATGGCGGCATCGCGCTCCTTGGCCGCGAGGTTGGCGCGGCTGGCCTCGAGGATCTCCTCGGCCTCCCCGAGCTCGTCCTCTATCGCAGGGGTGAATGAGAAAAAGCTGCCCCGCACCCGGATGTACGCCTCGGCGACGGTCTCGTACATGCAGTTCATGCTTTGCTAAGGGGCTGCGAGGGAAGAATCGGAAATACCCCTCGGGCGTGAGTATAAAAAGAGCACGTCGCGCGGGAGGGAACTCGGAGATTATGGCAGCGCCGGCATCTTCCACCGCTGCAGTCATGCCCCTGGTCTTTGAGGGAGACGGAATGTGGCAGATGAAGCAGGATCTGGCGGATAAGACAAAGGCTGCGCTGCGGGCATTAAAAGTTTACAACAGGGTCATGATCGCGCCCATGACAGTGAATCCTGAGGCGCGGGCGAACGCGCAAAAGGCGGTGATCGACACGCAGAGGGCACTGACGGAGTCTAGGACATACTGGGTTATTGCTGGTCTAACGGAAAGGGAACTGTGGAATAAAACAGAAGGGACAAAACATCATTTGGCGGTGAAACAACTATGGGAAGAATGGAGACCTTCGCCCACATTCTGGCAAGTATTACAAGAGGGCCAAAAACTCCTCCCTGAACATAAATCAGACGAGGAATTGTATCAAAACGCGGTGAGGGAATGCGCTCATTCATTTATCCACACGCACAACAAAGGCCCTGGCCTGTGCAATTCAAAGCTGCCTCTGGTGGAGGGTCTTCCTCTAGGTAAGTTCCTCATAACGCATGAATGCACGGATAAGGAGTACGTAAAGGCTATGCACCTCGAGCTAGTACCCCGAACTAATATCGACTTATACGTGAATGACGAGGGTGGTATCAAGGGCATCATATCTGCGCTGACTGCCAGGTACAACAAACACATTGCAAAAATGGAAGAGCTCCAGAAGAAGAGCCTTGCTTTAAAGGAGGGTAAGGTCGGCGCCACTGCAGAAAAGATTATTGAAGAAAATCCTGCTGGCAGGTCTTTGAGACAGGTGGCGGCAATATTTGAAAGCGTTTCAAAGCGGGTAGACGAATCAAAAATAAATAGAAACTGGGATGATAAAGATAAACCTTTCAAAAACCTTAAGCTGCCGCAGATGGGGGCAAGGCCCACAAACCTTCAAAATTTGGAGAAATCAAAGCTTCACCTTGTCGAGGACAGGGGTTTGGAGTACGTTGACGCCGAAGAAGGGGGGTGGTATAAATTCAAATTGGTGTCATCGTGCTTGAAGCGATCTCCACCATCGGTCCCGTTTACGGAAAATGAGGGCACCATTAACTTCTTCAACAAGGTACTGTCCCCCCGACTTTCGCGAATCATCAAAATTACAATTCAGACCAAGGATGGAAGCGCGTACGAGATTACGATTCAGCCGTTTCACGGAATGAACACGAGTGTGGTGTGCCCATTCTTAGCAAGATCAGAGGATGACACAGATGATATGTCGAACTTCACAGAAAGAGAATACAACAAGGTGTACCAGGTGCAACCTTACGCCATTCAGGGCAAGCCTGGGTTTTTAGAAACCATTGGACAGCTTCTCCGATTAACACAGATTCCAGAGGTTTTTGAAAGACTGGATACAGTAAGCCAAAAAGCCGAAAACTGCCTCATTACCGGAGAGAAACTATTCCCTGCATCTCGCGTATTCTACAGCGCCAGCAGCAGGGTGGCAGGCGCGGGGAGCGTGCTCTTCATCTGCTTCTCGGGTCAGATCTTGGGCTTGCTCACCTTCTCGCCAAGCATCAAGCACCTGTGGACTGACAACGTCAATCCCGTGAAGCCCCCGCCATTTGTCGCGTTCAGGGGGAGGCCGAGGGTGGGAAAGAAGGCTGGCAAATTCACAGCCAGCATCTTTTCAAATAAGGCCATTCAAGAAGACGCATCCAAACAAACGAAGATTCCAAACCACATCACGATATCTAATCTTCCCAATGGAATTAACATGCAAAAGGTCGATTTTCACATGAAACACGTTGAGGGGTTAATTTTTGAGTCTGCGCCAGATGTAAGTCCAAAGTTATTATTGCAGCCAAACATATTCAAACATCCGAATGGGCAAATACTTGTAAACTGGGAACTGGGCGTCCAGATTATAGCTCAGGCAAGCCTGGAAATAATCGGATATAAAGCACACCAGCAAACTGATCCAGGCAATGTTCTCATACACGGGCCTGAAAGTGAGTGGAAATTTAAAAAGGATATCAAGGGGGCTCCACGCACAGCAGCAGAAAAAATAAAGATTGTTGTCCAAATCACGGAAGGATCAGGGTATACCAACGCGCCATCAGAAATCAAGTTGAGTGTCGACAAAAATGCGGGACCTTCAGTCATCAGCGATCCCACAGTCGCACCCAAACAGAAAGCTTTTTATTATACGCCGGGTTATTTCTCGAGAAAAAGTATCCGACCAGGGTCAACTCCGAAAGCAATAATGGTTGGAGGCATTCCAACAGTAATAATGGGAGATGATGTGGCTGAATTAAAGTTTCACATTTTTAACAGTGGTAAGTTTTGTTACAACATTGGAGAAGACGTACATACAGGAATGCCAGCAGTGAAACTCATGCCTGTAGAGACGGTTGATAAAAAAGTAACGTGGGGGCTGTTTATTTCTGATAAAAATAGGCGAGATTATACAATGGCCCTAAAATTGGATACACCAGATCAACATTCAAATCAACTCTTTCAAAACGAGCCACAAATGTGGGAGTTTCTTCATGACATTCACGGCAGAAAGTTTTTGACAACAGTAAAAAGGGAGATCACAGTAAACATAGACGAGAGATCTGGATTCTATACCAATGAACAAATGTCCATGCCTATGGATGAGTTGCAGCGTGCGCCACCAAATAACCCTTCACCAGATAGCCCCAGCTTTGCACCACAGGGTGGAGGAAATATGAGTCCCATGCACGCTCCTACCTCACCCAGATATCCACCGCCGAGTGATGGATACGCGAGCCGCACAAGATCCCCGTCGCAGGACGGCAGAAGCAGCAGGGCCAGCGGTCGGAGCACGCCTCCTAGCAAGGGCGTTCCTGAAGACCACACCGTGAGCGTGGTCGTACCCAGCAGTCAGGCTACAGCGGCCGCTGGATTTCCCGCAGCAGGGGGGTTATATTTGGATGAATGGCGTAGAATCAATCATTTAGAGCCAGGTTCCATACCAAAAAAAATTTCGGTAAATTTTCTCCCTGGCTTACCTCGGATCAAACAACTTCAGGTATTCTGTATTTCCGATTCGGAAAAATTAATATACAAAACCACAAATCCGGAAGGTTCAAAAAATTTCTCCATGCATATACAGAAGCGGACAATCGAAGGTAACGCTAGTGGTATTTTTTGGGAAATATATTTGATTGATGGGACACAGGAGATATTCATGGGGAGAAAGGTAAACAAAGTTTCGAATTGGAGTGGGATTTTGTTTGACGTTCAGCCACAGCAGTGGCTATTTGAACTCGACATCAATGGATCCAGGTTAACAAGATCAGCAGATGTAGACAGATTGCTCACAATTAATAATATTCGTGATGCAGGGTTTATCCGTGGAAGCACAAATCTTCCAACAGGCGGAATATACGCAAAAGCTAGCGTAAGTCCTTCATCTCAAAACAAAATTGCCCAATGTGCCCTCCTACCACTCCAGCCCCGCCGCCTCTCCTCCCGCCCCGCGCCTGCGCCGTGGGCGTCCCCCGCGGTGGACATGGAGTCCCTGATGGCGAGCATCGACGACATCAAGCGGGCGCTGAACGAGGTTCACCTGTCGGCCAGGCCTCGCGCGTGATCCCAGCTGGTTGATGCGAATGATGATTAAACATGGATCCCATTTGCTCACCCCGAAACAACACGCGCCTCTTCCCGCCCCCGCGCGTGAAGTCGAACTTGCGCAGCCTGAACGCCGCCTTCCACACGCTGCACCTTCCGCACTCCCTGATCAATTTGTGCAGGGTCGGGGGCTCCATGTCCTCCAGCACAGACATCTCCGCCGCGCCCGTGCCCGGCTCCTTCCCTTTCAGCAGGCGCTTCACGTCCAGCGCGTTCTGCATGCTGTAGATCTCGCGCGCCTCGTCCACCGATATGTCCCCCGGCGCGTTGCGCGCCATGTTCCCCCACTCCCTGCCCAGCCTCGCCACGAGCCACTTGTCCAGCTGCTCGCGCAGCGTCGGCGTCTCCCCCACGAGATACCGGCGCACCTGCCAGAGGATCGCCGAGATGCCCGCGTGGTCCATGAAGTACTTGATGTTGTCCGGGTTGACGTTGGCGGTCGTGAAGTCGGACATGAACTCCTTGGCCTCCACCCCTGTCAGGAAGTATTCCTCGGCGACCTTTGCGAATTCGGGGTCTGTATCTTCAGGGCACTCGTGTCCCTTGATCAGCGGGACAAGGGGGGCGAACACTTTCTGGTACATCTCCACGAGCCTGTCGGACACGTGCGAGATGCGGGCCCGGAGCTGCCCCCCTCCGCCATCCGGCGCGTCGTCGAACAGGTAGTCCGAGAGCTTCCTGTGCAGGCGGGAGTCCCACACGGGCATAGGGCACTCCACGACCTCTTTGACGCACGTGACGCAGAAGCGCTCGAACTCGAGCTTGTCGCCTGTGGTGTCGTGCGCCATAGCACAGAGCCACATGTAGTAGGCTATCACCAGGTCGATGTTCCCGAGGTAGTTGTGGGCGCCCTTGGACGTGTCGCGCTTCCCCGCGCCCTTGCCCTCGTCCGCGAGGGGCTCGCGAAGCTCCGCCTCGAGGCACACGAGGTGCAGCGGGATCCACGTGAGGGCGACGAGGAGGGGCTGCAATTTGGGGTATGTCCCCAGGTCCACTTCGTCGCCAGTGATGTCAGGGTCGACCAGCGCGATCAGCGACCCGTGCATGTAGTACGCTGTGAGGCAAGCAAGCCGATCAAAGTGAAACTGCCTGTTTTTGTTTTTCGCCGCGATGTTCGGAATCTTTCTGTATTCACGCACACCCTGCCTCTGCAGTGTTATTGCATTCGGGGGTATCAGGTCTGTCTCTGTGGTGAAGAGCCTCATCCTCGCCCAGCAGTCGAAAATGTTGTTGCACAGCTTGCACACTGGCTCAGTGAATTCACTGTCAATGGTCACTTCCTTCATGACACCAGCAGTATCTGCAGTCCACTTGCGAAGGGCGTTGTGCTCAACTATTGAGCTATTGGGTGGCCTATCCCACACTGCAAGATATGCGTCCGCTAGGAAGCTGTTTTTGTCTGTAAGATTCAGTGATGTCTCATCAGCATCCCACCCAGAAATAGGATCCACAATACTTGCAGGGTCAAGATCCTTGGCCCACTTAAAAGCCTGCCCGTACTTTGCCTTGGTGATGAGATGCCCGCCCTCGCGCGGCCCAGTGAACTCGCTGTTGGCCACGCCCTTGGACAGCTGCTTGAACCGCATCTGCATGTAGAACACGGACTGGCTCTCCTCCTGGTAAAACAGGTCGGTGTCGGGCATGAACGGCGCGCGGCACGCCATGCAGCACCCAAAGTGAAAGCTACTCATCCTCAGACAAGCTAGGTAAACCATGGAACTTTAATAACAACAGAAACATCACGGCGCAGCAGCAGGTGTGGTGGTCTGCTGCTTCTTCTTGCCGCCTCCGCCTCGAGCCCGCCCGGCCGCACCCCCGCCAAACAGAGCCCCAAATCGGGCAGCAGCGGCAGAGCCTGCCGCGCCCGAGGCAGCGCTAGGAGGCTCGGAGTCTGGCATGCGCTCCTCTGATTCTGGCTCGGGCTCGGGTTCAGGCTCGGGCTCGTCCATCCAGGCTCGGCCCAGGCACGGCTCTGGGTCGCCGTTGTCTGCCCACGGCCGAGCCGGCGCAGGCTCAAAGGCGTCGTGCGATGGCATCCCCAAAGAGAAGAGCGCGGACAGCTCATCTCCACCGCCGCCGCCGCCGCCAGTGTATCTCTGCGGCGCGGAGAACAAGGCGGACAGCTCGTCGCCGCCGCCGCCCATGGGTTCATCACGCCTGGGCGCGGGGGACTCAAATAGCGCGGCAAGGGGGTTCGCGACGCCGGAGGCCCGCCCATTATCAGGCTCGGACTCCATGCCGGGCATGGTAGGCATGGGCGCGTTCAGGAACGACTCCAGCTGAAGCTTGGGGGCCCACCGCACGCGCTTGTCTGCCCTGCCGAACTCGGCGCCCATCATGCCGGGCTTGACGCCCTTGAAATCATGCCTGCCCGTGGGGTCTGAGGTAGTAGCGTCAAATGTCTTAACAACGGCCCTGGCATCCCCTGGATTCCGGGTCTCGCCCGGCACCTTGGTCCACGTCGGCTCGAACGTCATGTCCATGTGGTTCACCTTGAGCATGTTGGCCATGTCGTCGTTGTAGTACTCGCACGGGGCGTACTTGCGGCTCATGACCTGGCTGCGGCCGATGTGCCAGAAGCCGTGCTCCTGCCACACAAAGTCCTTGGGCACGTCGAAGCCGGGGGACATCTTCATATCCTTCTCCATCTCACCCCGGCGGCTTCCATCTTGCCTGCAGTGCCTGTGGTCGTTCTCGGGCTCCGAGTCCAGGTCGAAGATGTCGGGCGCCAGCTGCCACACGTGGGTGGCCCTGGGGTGACCCAGGGTGTGCTGCAAGTACGACGTGAAGTCCTGCTGGACGTAGCGCTTGTAGTAGTGGTTCAGGGTATACCTCGCCGGGATCGGCATGGGCTTCAGGCGGAGGACCAGGTCGTCTCCCGCGGAGATGTCGTGGTAGTGCCACACGTTGACGACGTTGCGCTCCTTGCCGTCCAGCACGAGATTCGCGACGAAGTTGACGGGCCACGTGGCCGCGCCGAGGCCGGTCTCGTCCTGGCCTCCCTGCTTCTCCGAGCCGCGCACGATCCCAAACGGGCGGATGAGGTCCCGCACGATGTAGCGCAGGTCCAGCAGGCCGATCGCCTTGCCGGGGCGGTCGAACCTTTCCTTGTCGAGGTCGTGCAGCAGGTCGAACCACTTGGACTTATCGGGGTGCGAGGGGATGTAGCAGAGCTGCAGGCCGGCAAGCAAATAATTAACAGTGGCCAGGTTCACAAACGCGTCCAGGCTCGTGCTCACGCGGTGCCGGGCCCCGCCCTTGGCCCCCATCATGGGGCAGATCATGGAGTTGCGGTCCAGGCGCAGGGAAAACGCGATGTCGCTGTCGTCGACGGCGTGGGAGATGTCGAATGTAGTGAGAGTGTTCACCTGCCGGCGCGGTGCTTGCTGTTAGCATTTTTAAACTTGAAGGGGCGAGGGCGGGGCAATTTTACCTGCGGCGTAGGCAGGCGGAGCGGGGGGATGATCTTCTGGATCCTGTGCGGCTGGTTGACGTACGAGACCTGGCTCGAGAGGAACCCGGGCTCCCCATACGCATACGGGTCCAAATTTCCCAGCAGGGTGGAGTTGTAGTTGATGCGCGCGTCGGCGGTGTCGTGCAGGGGAGCGGGCAGGCCGTTGGCGGGCGGGAGCGGCCCCGAGTTCATGACGACCTCGGGGAACTTGGCGCCATGCACGCCGGAAAAGAAGTCTGACATGTCTGTGTGCTCGCGATCGCCCAGCGGCGGCGTCGGCCGTTTATATACACCGGGAGTAATTTTAGTTTGGCTACGGCTGCGCCTTTTTCGCGCTGAGCATGGCCTGCCTGAACGCAAGCTCGAGCTCCTCGACGGACTCGGGGGTGTCCATCGCCATGGGCGCGATCAGAGAGGAGCTTGCCGCCGCGGGGATGTCGAAATCGCACTGGTACTGCTGCTTCTGATGCTGATGGTGCTGCGGCGGCGGCAGGGACAACGCCGCAGGCGCAGGGAGGATCTCCACGAGCCTGGCGCTGGAGGTCGCCACCTGCACCTGCTGCATTGGGATGCCGTCTGAAGAGCACGCCCCGACACTGCCAGCCGGCGCCAGGTGCATCGCCACCGACACCAGGACGGCCATCGAGTACGCAGCCGCTACGTACGGGTGCACGTACATGATCGGCCAGAAGTAAACCGCGAAGTACACAGTCGAGTCAGACACCCCCTGCGTGACCCTGCGGCGGAAGATCCCCACGACGTACATCCAACACAGGCTGACCAGACAAAACGCCATGTACCTCGCGACACGGACCCCGCGCGGCTCAGGCTGGGGCGAGCCGTAAAACGCGCACGCCGCCACGTGGGCGCACGCGCCAGCGAACTCCCAGTGGAGGGCGCGCCGCCCAGCAGAGAAGGCATTTTTGGGCGCGCCGAGGAGGAGCCTGTACCCCGCCAACGCGGGCCACTCTAGGCTGATGGCGCCCTGGAAATACGGGTGCCACAACCCTGAGTCCCCAGACTCCTGTATCTCAAACACGGCGTGCGCGAGGAATATCCCCAGCAAAATGCTGCTCTTGTCCATGATCCGCGGGTGGCTGTACATGAGCCTCCCCACGGCCAGGCACAGGCCTATGCCCACGTAGGCGGGGGTCAGGCGGAACGCGTGCGCCGCGCAAAGGCCCAGCGAGAGCAGGGTCGACTCTACTATGCACACGCACGCGGGGAGGTAATTGACGGCGAGGCTGAGGTCTACCACGCCCTCCTGCATTTTTATTAAGGGGACTTTAATGGGGCTAAATAGCCAAGCGGAGCTCAGCAGCATTCCCGCACGACCCCCGCGAGCCACTCGCAGAAGTTCAAGACCCTCCCTTCCACATCGGCGGTCCACGGGCACTTGTCCCAGGAGACCCGGATCACCATGGCGCCCTGCCCGGAGATGAGCACGTCCGCACACGTCGGCGCGCACTCGTCCGCCAGGAAGGGCATCTCCGCGGGGTCGAACCGGCTGATCCTGAGCTTGACCACGGTGCTCATGTCGATGATGCGGTTGCAGACTCGCATGCTCCTGAACCTATTCGCGATGCGGTTCTCCAAAAAACACCCATGCGCCGTGTGGATCCTCCTGCCCACCGACGCGCTGAAGACCCCCATGTGCACCAGGCACGCGGGGGAGTCCAGGTACAGGTCTCGCGCCAGGGCCTCGATGCCCCGGAAGCCGGTGCACCCCTTGAACTGGACGTAGTGCTGGTACGCAGTGACGCTGCCCTCGAGGTGGTACATATCCAGGTGGTCCCCGAAGTGCTGCCACGCGCTCATGGCGACCCCGCCGTGTCTGCCAGGCTGGAGGGCCGACGTGAAGTGGCCGCACAGGTTTTTCACGACGGGGGCGCGCGCCGTCGGTGGAGGGGACGAGTCGCACAGGGAATGGACGCTGCTCACGATGCTGCTGCTGCTGCAGCCCGCACCCGATGAAGACCTAGGGCTCACGCCAGAAGAGCACGAGCCGCCGCCGCCGCCGCCGCTGCTGCTGCTGCTTCCCCCGCAGTCGCTATCCATAAACTCGTCTCCGGGCGCGAGGTCGTGCTCGCCATGCGCTCTAAATAAAATCTCGTGGGGCGACGCGAGGACAATGACGTCCATCGGGTGGGCAACACTGTCTATGGGCAAAGGGGTGGGCGGACTGGGTTTATTAATATACAGAGGCACATTCACTGCGAGCTCTGCCACCCCCCGAGCCACGCCCCTTGGTCGCGATCGGGAAGGGGCGAGGCGAGCCCGTCGAAAAACGGAAGCCCTTCGAAGAGAGAGTCGTCCATTTCCGCCACCGCCGCGACCATTGCGTCGTCCATCCCGGTCGAGGCGTCGTCCATCCCGGTCGAGGTGTCCGCTGGTGGCAAGCAGCACACGAAAGGATCCGTCGTGCCTGTTTCTTTGGCGGCCCTCTTAGCTGTGCGGATCCTCACGTACATTGTCCTCCTTGCCTGAACCCTCTCGTTAGCCTCCTCCTGCCTCTTTTCGCAGTTTCTATAGGCGATGCACGACGCGGCGAAGAGAACGTTGTACATGCACGCGTCGCCCTCGGCGGAGGCGCGCGCCATGAAGGCGTCGCGAGTCCTCTGAATGGACTCCAGTGTGTGCTGAGGGTGGGACCCGCACACCACCTGGCAGCAGGGCCAGCGCTTCAGTCCAGACCACGCCCGCATTTTCTTGGCGGTGGTGTGGCAGATGCCCATCGCCTGGCCGGCCTGCACGATGGTGAGGTCGAACATGCACGACAGCGTCTCCCTAGTGAAATAGAGATTCCTCCCGTCCTCGCGCTTGAGAACGTACACATGCGGGGATGTGATGGAGCTCAGTCGAGGCCGCTTCTGCGCAGAAGGCCGCCCCTCATCGTCGACACATTTCGAAGTGGGTTGCTCTGACGGAGCGGCTCTCTCTCCCAGGTGCACTGGAAGTTTATCGGGAGCGCCACCGGCGCATCCGGCGGGACAGCCAGATGCACAAACTGTGGGGGCAGTGGCCGCGAGGGGTAGAGGCAGGACAGGGCAAATGAAAACGCGCTCGCAAGCAGAGCCAGCGTCAAGAGCGAACGAGGGAATATCATGCTGTAGGCGGTGGGTGGCGGCAACCGGATTTGGGCACGACCTTTTGGGTGGCATGCTGCTGATGATATCGGTCTGCAAAGGGGCGCGGCGCTTTTAAAGGGGCGCGCCCGCCTTTTTAATTTTAAAACCATTTTAATTTTGTGTTTGTGTTTGTGTTTTGCCCGTCTCGCAATATAAAAATTTAAAAAAATAGAAAACACACCAACAATGAGCATGCATCCACGCACGTGGAGACTCCAACCGGCCGAGCCCGAAGACGACGGCCCGAGGCCCCCGGATATTTCCAGGCGGGGCCTCTGCCTCATGCAGATCGAGTTCTTGCTGAGGTTTCCCGCGTCTGAGTGCATCGTCACGTCGGCGTCCATGCCGCACATGGACTTCGTGGTGGACATGTTCCCCAAGACGCTGTTCCACGTCTTCTGCGCGCAGCTGGAGGACCCGCCGAGGCCCAACGTGATCAGGCACCGCGCTCTCTTCGACAGGACAGCGGCGGCGGCCTGGCGCGACAGAGGTGGCGCCCCATTCAACCTCATCTTCACGGGGGAGGGCATGGACAACCAGATGGCCCTGCACGTCACGGCGAGCCCCGCGGCCGCCCTGCACATCATTTCCAGCCCGCCAGAGCACTACCTGGCCGGGGAGTTTGTGTTCCCGCCGCACTGCCCTCCGGAGAGCTGCATCTGCGGGATGGTCCCTGATCCGGCGGGAGCCAACGGCGGGGGGTTCAAGGCGCAGCAGTACTGCAGGAGGGCCTACCTCGCGGCGCTCCGGGACTTTCACCACTACTGGAACATGCAGGATCACAGCGCGGCAGTGGAGGATTCAATCCTCGATGCGTACGCGAGGTCCCACTGCCAAAACAGCACGGGCGGGGTGGACCTGCTGACGCTGGTGCTCAAGGCCGGGCTGCCGTCCGCCACCGAATCGCTGCGGTTCATGCCGGGTGGGATGGGCACGTGAGTGTGCGGGCCCGGGGCGACCCTCCGTGTGCACGCCGCGACCCTTTGTGCGCACGCCTGGGTCTATATGAAGGGTCTGACTGGGTATCTCTAGCAAAAGCAAATTCAAGCAAGCAACAAGCCAAAGCAAAATAATGTCAGCATCATACGACTGGGCAACCCCGCGCGACGCGCACGCATTTGTCGGATACATCCAGGACGGATCAGGAAACCCCGCCGGGTTGGTGGTGCGCATGGTGACCCACACCCCTATCCCGTTCACAGCAGACGACTGGCACGGTTCATCGCAGAAGCGCATCATGGGCACTATTCTCGGATTCCCCAAGCTGGGGTTTGTGTCCGCCCCATACTCCAAGAAGCCGGCCAAGGCCAGCAAGTACGCCACCCCGAAGGACCCCGGGTTCAAGCCGCTGCCACTGCTGGAGGCGGCGACGACGGTGCAGGGCGAGGTCACGTCGGTCCGCATGTACAACTTCAACAAGGCGAACAGCAACTTCGACAAGGGCGAGCGCGACGACACGTCTGTGTCTGTGCTGTCCGTGGGGCAGGCGCTGACCTACTTCATCAGCGAGTTCCTCTACGAGAAAACCGTGTTCCCCGAGGGCTCGACGGGGTTCATCCCGGCCTTCTCGGTGGTCGAGATGCAGCTGAACCCGTCGCACAACCAGTCCAAGGGGTACGGGTTCAAGATCGCGAGGATCACGCCGCAGGCGCCGACCCTGTACTCGTACATGGGATGCGGGGGAGCCCTGGACAGGCTCCACAAGTCGGCCGACGCGGCCTTGGAGTTCGTGAGGGAGCAGGCCAAGCTCTGCGAGCCCACATGCAACAACCTGGAGCAGGCGAGGTACGGCTTCTACGCCCCCGTGGACCCCACGGCGCGCGTCGTGGACATCCGGGAGGACATCGACTTCGTCCGCATCGAGTGCCCACCTGGGTCGGGCAACACCCCCGTGCCGGGCGCGCAGTGCATCGACGTGACGCACGACGAGCTCATGCGCTTCGCCAACGCGCCGGGCGATTTGCTTGCAGCGAGGACCCTCGTGGACCTCGCAATCGCGGCTGGCTCCCTCAAGATGTTCGTGACCTTTGACGACTACTACAACAAGCTGGAGTCGTCCCTGTCGCAGTTCAGGGGCGTCCCCCTGGTGGACTGCGCGTCCCTCCTGTCGCCCGTGCAGGAGGGCCAGCTGGCGACCGACGAGCCCACCGTGATCTTTCCCGTCGACTGGAAGGTGCCGCACGACCCGCTGCTGCAGTCGGTCGCGATCCGCGTCACCGTCGTGCCGGTGGCGCAGGAAGAGGGCGCGCCAACCGAGGACGACGAGAACAAGGTGTACCTACCGCCGCCGTGCCCGGACATGACCCTCGTGTCGCCAGCGTGTGGCTTCACCAAGGGGTACAGGGTGCTCGTGGGCAACCCCGGCTCGGAGTACGCCGCCGACGACGACGCCGGCGCCGGAGAAGTCTACTACGTCCTTGAGGCCTACTTCAACGCCGCGCCGAATCGGGCGGGCGCGGCAGGGGGCGGGCGCGGCACGACCGCGTACAAGCGCGTCAAGCTCTGATTTGGTTTAATAAATGTGTTTTTTTTTGTTCCAATCAAGTTGGGCGGGCGCGGTCTTATTTGGCGGATAAATTTAAAACTAGACGCAATGAACCCAGCGAAGCTGATGAGGCTCTTCCTCCGGGTCACGGTCGTGCTGATGCAGCTGTACGTGACACGGCCAGAGGAGATCGTCAGCGCTGTCGTGATGCTGCTCACTGTGCTGTCGATCGACCAGCTCATGTCGGCCAAGTTCGAGCAGGTCGACGGCGACTTCGACGCCCACACCATCGCGTTCGCGGCGCTCATGTCGCGGCCACTCGGGCTGGCCAGGAGCATGTGGGCCCCGTCGCCTGAGGGCAGCGGGTTTGCATCCCTCGCGATGGGGGCCTCGTGGTGCGTCGCGGGGTTGATGCTCATACATGCCGGGAAGGTTCCCAGGGATAGGGAGAAGGGAATCTGGCTCCCCTCCATCATCACGGCCGAGTGCGGCCTGGGGGTCATGCTCACCCACGCCCCGTTTGAGCCCATGTGGATGTACGCGTCCAGGGTCTTCTCGTTCACGTGCCTGAGCGTCCTGCTGTACCTGGACCCCCCTCTGGAACGCAACTGCTACCTTGGGGAGCGGGGCTACCTGGTGTGCTTCTGCCCGGTTTTGTTCGTGGACTGGTGGATGGCGTGCCTGTTTGTCATGGCGGGCGTCGCGTGCATTTACATGAACGATCTGATAGGGTTGGCGGCGCGCTGGCACACGCAGCAAGACCCGACTCCAAGCCAGGCCCAGGACAGCATTATTTAAAAACGACTGGCGGATAAATTTGAGATGCCCGTGATTGAAGTGACCGGGCCGCAAACAAACCAACCAGCGGAGGAAACGTACAGGGATATCCTGGACACTCTGAACAGAGACAGGAACTTCGCGCCTGAAGGATTCAAGGCAGTGTTGGACGAACCCACGCGCCCTCCTCAGCGACGGCCAGATGGTGGTGGGGGCGCGGGAGGGTCCATCGAGGATTTGGTGAAGGCCGAGCTGGCCGGTCTAATCGAGAGAATGACCTCGTTTAAGGCCGAAACTGACAAAAAGCAAAGGGGGGTGGAGATCGTCCTGACAACCATTGCTGGCAACATAAGAGAGATGAACGCGGAACACAGCAAATTTAATCAGAGGTTTCAGCAGATGGAGGTCGAAATCGCGAAGATCAACGGTTTCATCGGAAGCGTCCGCGTAGATCCACCGCCCCCGCCCCCACCCATACCTCAACAGCAGTATGCGCAACAGCAGTACGCGCCGCCATCCGCCCCTCCCCAGCCACAGCCGTGCTGGCCGTACTATCAACGCTAATAAACTTTTATTTATTTTTTCTCCACAGGGTGTGCTCCTGTTTTGTCGCGCCTGAAAGGGGTGCGCTTTTTTGAGTCTCGTATATCAGTACGTATAAGCGAGCGCGTCAAACAACGCCTTGAGCTTCTGCAGCTCGGGGTCGTCTACGGACTTGGCTTTCCACAGCTTGGTTCCGTAGGCCACAAACTTGAATGGTGAAGAGCACACAATGTGTGTGTTGAGATCACTTTGATCAGAATCATAGAAGGTAAACAGATTATAGATGCTTTCAAAAGCCAGCCCACAGTTTTGCAGCATGGGCTCTATCCAGACGTCCGAGATCACATTATCGCTAGCCAAGTTAGGATGACGGCTGCTATACACAAACATGGCGAATCGCAGCCTTTCAACGTGGTGATATTTCCAAAATATCCCCAGCTTGAGCGCCTCGTTCTCAAGATGCAGCTTCTCGTTCTCAAGATGCAGCTTCTCGTTCTCTCGCCACAGCCTCTCGTTTTTCTGCCGCAGCTCCAGGACCTCGCGGTCGTAGAGCACGTGGGCCACCGTCGTCAGGCGCGCGATTTGGCTGGACATGCGCTTTTGTTGTCGCACCTGTGAGGGGTCGGGCCTTTTAAGGCCGCTTTAAAAATAAATAAAAACTCCAAAGTCGCTGGTGTGTCCGCCCGCCCGTCTGTGCCACCCACGCACAACCTCCTTTGAAAGCATGCGAAAGATAGACACGAGCGGCATGGTCCTCGTCCACTACGGCCGAGAGTGGCATCACGATTCCCCGCCATGCAGCAAGACCATGGTGAACCTGCTCGAGCGAAACGAGCCGCTGGTGTACTGGCTGCAGCCAGCGGGCCGGCCGGAGCAGGAGCAGATTCCCGCGCTGAAATTGCACGACGGGTTCTACACCCTGAGCCTGCGGATGATGAAGGCCATCTGGCGGCACGTCAGGCTGCGCAAGGGGTTCCACAACCTCGAGAGGGCCCAGCTAGGGGGGTACAAGCTCAGGATCCCCCAGGTTTTGCTCACGGAGAAAATGCGCACCCAGTCCAGGTTCAATGTGAGTGCCGTGAAGTCACGTTACCGTTTGACCTGCATATTTTAACCATGCTGTCCCGCAGACGATGAGGATGAACGCCCAGGCCGTGCGGGCGCCCCCCAAGAACCCCATGAGCGCCGCGTCCAAGATCACAAAGGTCGTCACTGATTTTTTTCTGCCCATGGCGGAGGGGTTCATGCCGGCCTACACCCCGCTCACGTCGAGCCCCGACGCGGAGGAGATGCTCCTCTTAGAGCAGATCTGGGACCTGTTCCCTGAGGCCATGCACAGCCGCGAGGACTTTGTGGACAGGCTCGGCGCTCTCTACGACACAGGGTGCCAGAAGCTGGCAGGGAAGCGCAAATCGGAACCGGCCGAGGAAGAGGGCAAGTAAATTTTTTTTGTTTTATTATACACACACGTTAAGACTGTTAAATCATGCGCATGGTCACTGGCGCAAGCGGGTCCCGCACGTACGGGTATGGGAAGTGCGACGCGCCGTACACCTGCAGGTGGTCCTGCAGGAAGTAGCCCCACAGGATGGCGCCGAACAGCAGCGCGAACATGCCCGCGACGTCGTTGAAGGACGTGACCACCACGGGGGTGCTGGCCAGCTTGTGCGCCAGCTGCAGCGAGTGCGCGCAAGCCGGGTTGCTGAAGGCCAGGTACGTGAACGCGCCGGGGAGGAGCCAGTGCATCTCGAAGCACTTCTTGGCAGGGTAGGGGACGACCATGGGCGCGCACGACGCGAGAAGCCCGACCAGGAACAGCGCAAGGTACGCCTGCTGCACCGGCTCCGCGGAGAACACAGAGTCCTCCGACTTGGTCCCGCCGTAGCGGTGGTACCAGGTGACGCCAATGTAGATGGCGGCGACCGCGTGGCACTTGAAGATCTCCACGATGAGGTACTCCTGCTGCACCACGCCCCGCTCCACGAGGGTAAACAGGGTGAGGGCGCACAGGCACAGGTCGAACGTCACTGGGTGCAGAAATGGCGCGGGCACGGGGAGCTTGCCCTCGTCGTACCGGACGTTGAACCGAAGCAGGAGGCCGTAGCCGCCGTGCACCAAAAACGCAGGCAGCAGGATGGCCATAACCGTCCCGGCCTCGATGTTTCCGCCGTCGTTGTCGAGCAGCCCCGCCAGGAGCACCCCGACAAAGTAGGCGAACATCACGCCCAGGTGCATCCAGATGGACTGGCCCAGCCAGGGCAACAGGGCGGCATAGAGCGCGTTGAACAGCAGCGCGATGGCGAAGTAGAGCAGCACGCGGCTGCGGACGTACGACTGCTCCACTGGCTTCCGCACGTCGTGCACGCGCCGCAGGTCCACGCACCTCTCCACGCCGTTTGTGATGACGTCCTGGAGCACCACGCCCGGCGCCGGCTTGGCAATGAGCTTGCCGTCCCACTTGGTGAGCTGCGAGGTAAAGACGCCCACGCACGCGCACATGGGGGACGACATGGCGTGCTCGCACGCCGTGTCGGCAAGGATGGCCTTGGCAAGCGCGACGCGGCCGTCGCGGCACTTCTTGTAGGCGTCGGACGTCACGAAGTTGTAGTTGAACCCAAAGGGGCCGCTGACGGCCAGCTCAAACGACGGGCCAGCTGAGTCGGAGATGCCGCTGCCGCCTGTGATCACCAGCCTGGGCACGGTGCTGACGATCCCCTCTCCGCCACTCACAAGGAGGTCATAGGTTCCCGGCCGACAGTTGATGACGCTGCCCTGGTACATTACGTCGATGACGGCCTGCGAAGCGGCAGGACCCTGCTTCACCGAGAAGCTGATCTGGCAATTGGGGCCGGTGGGGTCGTTCATTGGGTTAAAAAATACCTGCGGGTAGTAAAACAGGGACATGTCCAGGCACCTGCTGTCCACCTCGTTGATCCACGAGTTTTCCTTGACGGCCCTGATGATGTCGGCAGTGGCCTTGGACTTGTCCGGGACCGCCTTTTTGTAAGTGTACAGCGTCACAAAGTCGAGCCTCTTTTCCATGTCGTCCGAGTGGGACGTGCTGATCAGGATCACAGAGCCCAAAAATAAGGTCGCTGCAAGGAAGACGTGCACCCACGTCCCGATCTTGCCCCTGCCCGCCGCAGAGGAGGAGTCCTCCGCGGACTGCTTCTCCTGCGCTGCCTGCTGCTGATCTGTCACGGTCCCTGCCGTTAACGCATTTTCCACTGACGCTGGCCCCTGCACAACGCTCGAGTTTCTTGAAAAAATTCCAGACGGAGTACCCGACGCCGATGAGGATGCGGATGCCGATGGCGCAATTGACGTTGAACGTCGGAACGAGCTAGCCATATCTGCGCGACCAGCCGCGCGGCGGCTTTTATACCCTGCGTTTGGGCGTAATTTGGGCCTGATATAAAACTTAATTTTATTTTTTTTCACGCGTCAAACCGCACGCCCTTCCTGTCCTTCGTGAACCCGAACTGGGGCTGCACTGGGTCGGGGTAGTCGGGCTGGTGCCAGTAGCACAGCAGCCAGTTGACGTTGCGGACTGTGCAGTGCAGGGTTGCCCGGGACGGAAGGCGCTCCCGCGTTTTCACGGAGAGGGACGAGGTCCCGATCGACGACAGGACCTCGTCCAGCCCTCCCCCGATGCAGCAGTGCTTCTCGAACTTGCGCCGGTAGATGGCCGAGACGAGCATGTCCAGCGCCGCGTCCGGGTCCAGCTGCCGCGTGGCGGTGTCGTAGGCCCTCGCGAGCCGCGTCCAGATCGCGGGGAGGTAGTCGTGGATGGTCTTGCCGCTGACCAGGGGCAAACCCCGCGTGAAGTCGGAGCCGGAAAGGCCGATCAGGCAAACGAGCATGGACATCTCGTGGCCGTCGTGGGAGGTCATGGGGACCCGGCCGGTGCACTGCGGGATGATCATGCACCGCAGAGCCTCGAAGAGCAGGCGGATGTCCACGTACTCGTAGACCCGGGCGGGCCTCTTTGCGGAAGAGCCAGTGGCGAGCTTGAGCTTCTTCGCGGCCTGCGCGGCTGCGTCTTTCTCCTCCTTGAGCTTTGTTTCGAGCCTGAGCACGCTGATCTGCCCAAGGCCACCCCGCTCCATGTGCAGGAGGGCAATCGGGATGCTGTCTCCGTCCACGGAGTCGACCTGGAGTTTCTCGAACATGTCCGCGTACCGCACGAACTTCACGTCCGCCTCCCCGAGTGGGGCGGACATGGTCGGACCCGTGAGGGGGGTAGGCGGGGCGATTTTGGAAAAGCGCACGGGGGCGCCCTGGTAGTCCACAATCAGGCACTGGGAGTCGCCGGACAGCAGGTTGCCCAGCGTGGACGTAAGCCTGTGGATCACCAGCTGGATCACCTTGGACTTGAACGTCCGGTTGGAGATGCACTGAGTCCACCGCTCCCCGGCAGGCACGCAGGGAGGGAGCGCGTCGCGGGCGTGGAACTCCACGGGCGGCAGGTGTCGGCGGCGCTTGGTCTGCGCGCGCAAGCACATTTAAGGGGTATGCGGCTGGTAAATGCAAAACAAAAGATGACTGAAAAAGTGCGGGAGCTCATAGACGAGGTCGTGTGGGGCCCGGACGACTCGGAAAACAAAAACGTGGGCGCACAGATAGACAAAATTATCAATGAACACGTGGTGCCGATGGTTTTGTCCGCGCTTGCATTGAAAAATCTACACCAGTGGGCAGAAGAGCAGTCCAAAATTCACGACGATAAGACATCCAAATTGGGCACGACAATCACGCAAATAATTTTAAGCGGGGCAGATTGCAAAAGCGTAGCGAATCTGCGCGACCACCACTGGCGGATAAGCACACGGTACGCCAAGGCTGCAATTCGCATATGGACATGGTGGAAAACTTGACAACAAAAACATACAAGCGCACCTGCGTCATCGACTTGGCGGCCGGCACGTGCGCGTAGTCGTCGAAGGCCAGGATCACGCAGGATACCCCCCGCTCGAAGTACCGCTTTATGTGCCGCTCAAACTGACGCTGGATGTACTCCTCCCAGGAGACAACCCCCTCTATCGCGGACGGCATGAGGCGGATCTGGCCGTCGCAGAAGACAGCCGTAGGGGCAAAGGGCGGGCGAGGGACGAAGGCCTCGGGGACCTCCTCCTTGAAGCACGCGATCCACGAGGAGTCTATGGTCATGTTTTTGGTTTATTGATGAACATGGTGCAGGGTAGGGGGTGTGCCACCAGGCAGGTTGCCACGGGAAAAAAACGTGGCGGCGCAGGTGGGGGGTCAGTACACGTGATCACCGCTCATACCCACCAGGCCTTCTGTGGTTAACTTAGATTTTGCAGAGCCTGTTGCAGAGCCTGAAACACGTGATTCAGCAGGGGCGGACTCCTCCTTCTTGATTCTCTTTGCACGCTTCAATACTTCCTTCAGGAGTTTGAATTCATGATTGACAAGGAGAGTCTTGGTTTTCTCGTCCACAATTTCTTTCTCTTTTACTAAATCCGTAAAGAGATTCAAATAGGTAGTTGTGGATTCCACGTAATTAACAATGTAATTGGGAAGGATCTCAAAGATTTGCTCAGCAGAATGCAGCGCAATTTGCTTCATGTGGATTAGCCTATCATTCACTTCATCCAAAGTTGAAACTCCGCTAAGATTATTAGCTTTGGCAATGGCTTGCGTCAAGTCATTCTCTTTTTTAACGGCAACCTTGTGTCTCCCCACTGCGTGAATCGCCTGAGCAATTCCACGCTTGGCGTTGGATATGATGTGAAAAAAGCTCTTGTACTTTGCAGAATCACTCTCTTCATTTGGAACTTTGTCAAAATCCATTACTTGCAGCAAAAGTTTGGGCCAAGTTTGGCTATCGCTTCGACCCTTGAAATCACCTGATGCTTGGGCTGCTGAGCTTCCAAACGTTTTTAACAATCCTGCATATTCTGTCGTGACTTGGACGAGACCCATCTCTCCAAGTTTCGAAATGCTGGGAAATGCCTCCTTCTTAACTTTGACCACATTCTCCTTTAACACATTGAGAAGATCAATGAAATGATTATCGTTTAACTTGTGGTTCTTGCTCTTCTTGGTCTTCTTCTGGTTTTGCTTCTGTGAATTATGCCGTCGCTGCCCATCTTGGTTTTGGGGATGACCCTTCTTCGTCGCGTCATTGTACCTGGGGCGCTTTGCGTACGTGTACATCTGACTGGTTGCCTCTCTGGGAACATAAAAGTTGTGACCAGGCTTTTCGTTAAACTTTCCTGTGTAAACGCGAAAGTCCCTGCCCTTTGCCTTTGCCTTATTGTATCGAGCCTCGTTAAACGGTAGAACAACTTTCTTTCCAGCCCTGTTCTTGGTAACCCAGTGAGACTTACCACGGTCATCAACAACCCTCTGACTGAGCCCCTGCCCCACGTGAAAATCCCCCGGCTCGCCATGGTGGTAGTAGTCGCCACCGTCCGGGTGGTAACCCGCGCCCATGGCCCACGGGGGAGGGTGCTCGTCTGCGGGGTAGCGGCCGCCGTGATGGTATGAAGGATATGACATATGAACTTTGGGGAGCTGGGAGGCGGGCGGGATGAAGGCTTAAATACACAGGGGCCATTCGCGGATTTATTATCAGGCCAGCCTGGGCTTCTTGTACAGCGCCGCGTCCCTCTGCCTCTCGATTTGGGTGAAGTAGCAGGCCAACTGCAGACAAATGCAGATGTCGTCCTTCATGCCCCCGACCTTTCCGCTCAGGGCCACCGCGTCTTTTTGAAAAGTCGTGAGGGCGGCCTTGTACTGGTACGAGTAAATCTCCATCTGCTCCCGCAGGCGCATGGCCATCCCCCGGGGGTCCCTCGACACCAAGGGCTTCCTGATGTGGATCCGGCGCTCCTCCAGCATCAGCACGACGAGCTGGCACATGGCGTGCTTCACCGGGTTTGTGGTTAGGATGCCGACTCGATCGTGGGTCTCGTCGACGTAGAACTTGGTGTTGCGCAGGTAGCCGAGGGCCCGCTTGTGGTGCTCTGCGGGGGGTCCGCGACAACGGGGTGGTCAGCGTCCTTCTTGCCGTACATGCCCGCCCAGGGGTACTTGCTCTGCGTCGCCCACCTCTCCTTGGTGCA
>Ga0114980_10000451_pt1 | contig 29860 bp, 24 predicted proteins | sample S_140806_EF_Meta_FD_87018 | JGI IMG/M metagenome (GOLD analysis project Ga0114980, IMG submission 87018) | Freshwater microbial communities from Lake Simoncouche, Canada to study carbon cycling - S_140806_EF_MetaG | ecosystem: Environmental > Aquatic > Freshwater > Lake | place: Lake...
ACATATAAATTAGCTAGCATCGAATCATTATTATTTAATCCCGCATTGAATAAAAAGCTACTAGGTAAGAAATACTGCTTGTAATTATTTTGTATTACAGATTGATGATAAGCACTAGTCGTAATACTAGTAGCTATTGGTTGAAATAAATTTAGGGAACTAAATACTTGATTTTGATCTGTGAATACTAAGGGATTTGTTGAAATTGATTTTGTAATAGTTATTGCATTCTGAACATTTTTAATAGCATTTATTTTGTCGAAAATATGAATGTCATCAATGGCCAATCCTTCTAGTGTATAACCTTCATCCGATGAAAACACCATTCTCAAATGCAAAGACGAAGCTATAGGCAAATCTATAGATGCTACTTTCCATCTAAAATCAACTTCTTTATTGAATAAAGCAAATGGTTTTTGATACCAATTAAAACCGGTGCTATCGCTGCCTAATTTTAACCAATCAATACCATTAGTTGAATACTCTAACCAAGCACCATCGCACAACTGCGATCCACAATTTTCAATATCATTCAACATACTAAAACATAGCATTGGATGTTGTAAGGTACTTGTATTGAAAAACGGAAATTGCAAATAGCTGTATTCACTATTATTATAAAAACCATTCAAATTGGTTTTCCATGCTTTTCTTCCGCTAGCAGCAAGCGGTATATCTGATGAGTTAATTGTGCCATATTGCCAAGAAACAGCAGTTCCATAAGCATAATAATTACCAAAATCTTTTTCAAAATTTTCTAAATAGGGAAAAGAAGCTATTAATGGCTGATGAATAAAAGTATAATTTAAAATGCTATCATTTAAATGATAAGAATCTCCATTAGCTTCTACCCAAACATTTAAATTATGTGCTCCAAGCTTACTACAATCTAGTAGTTTTGACAAAGCAATAAGCATTGGTACTCGAGCTGGACAATTAATAACGGAATCTTTATAGGTTGGTCCACCATCTAAATTATAGTACACAAATACTTTGGGTAAAGGATTAGGTGATTCATTCTTGATTTCAACAGCAATAGATTGATTTGCACTTAAATTTGAAGCGAACTTTTTAGGATTACTAATTTTTGTCAATTGCACATCATTGGTTACTGTATAAATCTTAAAATTATCGAGTACTAATCCACTACCTAATTGTTTACCTGCAATAGAACTCAAACCAAGTTGATCGATCTTAATCTGCAAACTACTTGAGAATCCAGCTGCACTTAAAGCCGACAAAGAAAAGGAAGGCGATTTATGCACAACACCCGGTAATAGATAAGAATCAGAAGTGTAAAGGCGTTCGTAATTAATTGTATCAATTGCTCTTGCAAAAACAGAGAAATTGTTTTTCGAAGTGAACTTACTTGGTGCGTAATAATCAAAATCAAAACGATATTCTTGATTTATAAATGCAGTGCAATTGAAAGTAGCCTGCAGGGTATTTTTAATGAATGAATTGACACTATATTGAGCATCTAAGTGCATGCTTCTCGATCCTTCAATTAGTAAACTATCATTAATGAAAGTACATAGTTGCCCTTCATTAGCAGTAGTTTCGAAATCGAATCGTTCATTTGAGGACAAAGCATAGTGAGTACCTAATAATCTATAGCTTGCTGTAGTTTCAAAATCTTCATTAAATGGTAGTAGGATTGGATTATTTTGAATTTGTCTTAAAACAATAGTTAAGGTGTCATTTTGGGGCACAGCATCTATAGCAGCTGTATTAGTAATTGCTACACGCAACGAATGACTACCAATAGTTTGGAGACCAACAATTGGAATGGAAAGCAACAAGGTGTCTCCAGTGAACACTGTTTGTTGAATAGAATTTACTTGCCAATTAGCATTATCTACCTTATAAGAAATTTTGAAATTATTAAGCGGTGTTAAGGCTCTATTTTGGATGCTAAATCGTACTAGTTGATTAGCACGAAATTCACTATTTGTTGCTACCCTTCCAATAATAGGACTCATAAAATGATGCATAGCTATATCATTCTTAGTAAAGCCTATACAATTTCCAAAATTGGGTTTCACTTTTATGGCGGCTGATCGATATGCTTCTTTATCAAAAAAAGTGGGCACTACAGCAATATAATAAGTACTATCTGTAGACAAACCATTCAATTCAAAGTTAGTTTGATTAGTACTATCTATAACTTTTAACACCCCTTGTTGAAGTAATAATATTTTGTATTGAGTTGCAGATGAAATGGCATTCCACTTCATTTTAATAGAACCTGGACATTGATTCGAATCCAGTGTTACCTGAAGTCTAGAATGAATAAGAAAAGTATCTGATGTTGCTAATACACTGTTAGTAGAATTTAAAATTCTTAGAAAAACATGATCATTGTTAATTGCTGGCGTTCTCCAATTATAGGCATATTGTAAAACATCTACATTAGAATCAATGGTAGTCCATGTTTGTTTATAATCTGTAGAATATTGAATTTTTATTTTTTGCTGATTATTCAAATCTCCATCCCAATAAATATAAACATTAGTATCGGCTAATAATGGTGCATTTTTATATGGGAACGTGAAGGCAATTTGATTATAGGAAAACTGATAAGTTAAAGAATAAGCCTGTTTTGAAGATAACATAGCACTGGTATTAACGGAGGCTGTGTAATTTCCTGGAACAGGATTCTCGATTACAACTTGCTCTACATTATTCAAATGATCAATTCCCGGTTGCGCTAATTGTTGTTCCAACCCGTTATTAGGATTGAGTATTAACGGTAAGTATGTTGTAGCTGTTGGTGAAAGAACTTTTAAATTCAAATCATTAGCTAATGCTATAGGGGCTAAAGAAGATTTTAAAGTGTCGTTCCAGCAAATAAGCACTTTCAATTTAGCAACACCAGCAGGAACAAAGATTGAATGATTATGTGTTGTATATTTATTTAATACCGCTTGAACATAGCGATTGCTATCTAAACCGACTAAGGCTCTTTTTACATTCAGCAAACCAAAACCAAAAACAAAATCGGGTCCTTTATTACCAATATCTGTTGCACTATTTAAAACAAGTGCTTTCAACAAATCACTACTTGGCAATTGGTTTTGGAATAATTGCTTGTATCGTTGAGTAATTAGCGCTAAGCCTCCAGCCACTTGAGGACAAGCCATACTGGTGCCCGAGGCTTGTAAGTAATTGTCAGTGGGTATAGAAGATAAAACATCTTGACCAACAGCTGTAATTTCAGGTTTAATTCTACCATCTCTAGTTGGCCCTTTGGACGATAACCAAAAATGATAATTTGATGCATTGACCCCAGCAACTACTAGCGGATTTTTTGCGGATTGATAAGAACCTTGCACCGTTCCAAAACCATTTGAATAAGGGGTGCAATTTAGATTGGCATCATTACCAGCAGCAAAAACATGTATCACATCGGGATAGGTAATGGTCATTTCATCTAACCAATACGAATACAAATCATATAATCCAGCATAGGTACAATTCCCTACTCGAGCACTATAGGAATTATTAGTTATAGACATGCCGTGCGTTTGACGCATTAATGCTGTTTGATTCCAAACATTTGAAAAATTATGCGCAATACCTGTTGCATTAGGTGCCATTCCCATGCCTTCTTGAAATAAAGTACCATTTCCTAAAACGGTACCTGTGGTATGCTGACCATGATTAGCAATTGAAAACGTATTATAATTGATTATTCTATTTTTAGTATCTGCATGATACATTCCAGAAGCATTATCACCAATTCCAATAGTTACACCCGAACCATCTAAAGCATTAATAGTATTATTATAGCTAATTCCAATTGCTTGTAAATTTGTTTTCTCTGTATAGTTTAGAATTCTATCTTGAGCAGCTAACTGTACTTGTACTATAAAATTATAGCCGACAATGATTTTAATTTTATCCAATGGCAAACTACATTCAAACAAATTATCCGTAAGAAATTGAATATTCGTAACGCCTATATTTTGAAGCGCTGACTGAATGACACCAAGATTAACAGCGGAAACAAATTTTATAAGTAGTTTTTCGCTTTGTTTACTTCCTGATGCATATAAATCGTCCGAAGTTTTTAGCTGAGGAGTATAGATAGCCGTTGATATATTAAATGAATTCCAGAATGAATCTACATAAATAGTACGATCAACATATACAATAAATATGTGATCACTAAACTGCTCTACTATCTGAAGTCCTTTTTCTATAAAAAGAGACTTGTTTAAATTATCAACGGCTTGATTAAATTTTAAAATATAAAGCGAATGTGATGAAAAACTATCTTTATACAAAACTGGATGTAAATCGAGTTTATGCTGATTGATGACGACATAAGAAGTAGCTGCTAAAACCGTAAAAGTTGATAAGCAACAAATTAAAAAAGCCAAAAAAAAGTGCTGTAAACGCATACATTCAGTTTAAAAGCTATTTACGAAGCGATTTACAAAATAATTTATACCCAATATAAAAATTAAAATCAAATGCGGTAGCACTATTCGCACTCCCAAAACCAGCAATATAAGCAGGAGGCAATTCGCTAAATTGTGTATGGTTCAACATGAATTTCCATCGTAAGGTCCATCCAGCAGTAATAGTTGGCAAAACATCCACTTTAATACCGCCTAATAATTCAAACCAAGGAGCAAAAAAAGAGGCTGATGGCACTACTCCATTGATTGAGCCCCAAAAGGAATTTATTGTTTTATAATAGCCTTCTGATCTATTTATTGAAGATGCTGCCAATCTAAGACCTACAAATGCAATATCTAAGTCCTTATTATTAATGGGTAGTAATAAACTTTTATCTAAGCCTATTTTAATAAAACTATTACTTGTTGAATAGTTCAATAAGGAATTATCAACAGATGAAGAGCCATATCCAAATTCAAAAGTATAATACGTATCCTTTTTCAACAATGCATCAACAGCAAATTGAACGTCCTTATTAGCTGAGCTTGTATTGACTATTAGCTTAGCAATATCAGCAGATACGCGTACTTGTTTCACACTGTCTTGAGCCAATGCAGTTGATGCGAATAACGCTAAAAACAATACTCTAATAAAATAGTTTAACATGTTCTATTGTTGCATTTTCAGTTACATTGAAGTTGTTTATCGATACGGAATCCAAATCATGATGAGTGGAAGCAACTTTATTTATAGTAAAATAATACGTATAACCACACGCTACCGAAACAAAATGCAAAGAGCGCGAATAATAAAAGACTATTGTATCTGTTGATACTTTTGATGCATCTATTTGAAACATATACTTAGTGGAATCAGCTTTAGGGTTGAGAGTTAAAGCAAATTTTGAACTATTCTTTTGATTTTGAACCCATGTTTTAATACTGTCACCAATAACTTTAATCATAGGGTTTGGCAATAAGCTATCTTTATGGGAGGTATCGGCATATTTATAGGATCCTAATCGTAAAGAAGCATCAATGGGTTGCAAACAAGTATTGGTATCTTGAGAGCAAGAATAAAATGTAAGTAATAGAAGGAAATAGAAGAAACATTTAGTCAATGGAGGCAACAATTTTATCAATCTCTTGAATTAATAAATCTATTTGCTTTTGCACATACTCGTTGCTATTAGCGGCATTACTAGTAGTAGCCGAAACACTCAAAGAGTTTTCTTGAATGGCTTTCAATTGCTCTTGATAAAGAACTATTTTGTCTTGAGCAGCTGCATATTTTTGCTTTACTACCTGTAGCTCTTTATTACAAAGGGCATACTTTCTAATTAGCAAATTTACTTTCTCCTCTAAATGGTTCAGTTCATTATTCATGATCTAATTATTGCGTTCAATTGTTTAGAATAAGCATTTATAATTTGTTGCATTTTTGCTTCAATTTCTGCATCGGTAAAAGTGGCTTCTTGAGATTGAAATTGATAATTAAAAGATAGTGATCTATTCTCCAATCCAATTTTCTCACTTTCAAAAATATCAAACAATCCATAGCTCGATAAGCCGTCAATTTTGAGGGCATCCGTTGTTTCTTTTATGGCTTGATAGGCAACAGATTTGTTGACCAATATTGATAAATCTCTTTTAACAGATGGAAATTTAGAAACCTCTTTATATTGAATTTTTAATTGTTGCAATTTCAATAAGTGATCCCAATTTACTTCTGCATAATAAATTGGATTTTTAAAATCAACAATTTTATCGAAAGCTGAACCAACTAATTCAATTTTTGCAATTGTTTGTTTTTTATTTTTCCAAAGTACTGCACCTTGCTCATCAAAGGTAACTTCTAATCCTACAATTCCTTTTTTGTGAAAAATAGCTTCTATAATACTCTTTACATAAAAAAGATCTACTGCTATTGCTTTCTGATTCCAATTACTTTGCTGCACAAGTCCTGTACACCAAATGCCCAATTTAGTTTCTTCCTGAAAAATTAAAGGACTAGGCTGTGTATATACTTTTCCAAATTCATATAAAAACAAATCTGAATTTTTTCTATTGCTATTGTAATTGATAACTTCTAATCCAGATGCAAGTAATGCTGGTCGTAAACAATCTAATTCGCTGCTCAAACTATTTAGCATTTTCACTGAATCAGTGCGATCTGGATAATAAGCACTGTTGGTTATGGAATTCGTAACGATCTCTTGAAAACCAATACCAGAAAGCAATTGCGCAATCGATTCTCGATCTGTACGATCATTTTTCAATTTAGATGCATTTACAGAAAACTGAATACTATCTGAAATGATTACTTGATCTAAACCATCTATTCTTAATAGTTCCTCTACTAAATCTGCACCTTGAAAAACATCTACTTTATTATAAGGCACCCCAACAATCATCTCCTCAGCAGATTCATTAATCATTGAAAAGCCAAGTGCTTTCAAAATCGCAACCACTTCATTAAGCGAATATTGTTTACCTGCCAATCTATTAATAAATGCTAAGTTGGTTGTTACGGTTCTTTGTTCAATAGGACTTGGGTAATTATCTATGATAGCGCAACTAAGTGTAGCATTGGCATACGTGCCTAATAAATCAATTGCTCTATATAATGCTTCTGGAACTTGTAACAAATCTACGCCCTTTTCAAAATGAGTAGCTGCATCTGTTCTTAATCCATGATGAAGCGATGTTTTTCTAATCCACATGGGATTGAAATAAGCACTCTCCAAAAACAATGTAGTAGTAGCAGTAGTTACACCGCTTTTAGCCCCGCCATAAACACCAGCCATACACATTGGTTCTGTTGCATTACAAATCATAAGATCCGTATCAATCAAAGTTCTTTCTTTATCATCCAGTGTAATAAATTTATAGTCTGCCAAAGCAGGTTTCACAATAACTTTATTGCCCTCAATTTTTGATGCATCAAATGCATGGAGCGGCTGACCGTATTCATGCAAAATAAAATTAGTAATATCAACAACATTGTTGATACTTCTAATGCCTAATGTTTTCAATTTAGTTTGCAGCCATTCTGGTGATGGCCCCACTTTTACATTGCTTAAATGAGCACCCATATAGCGTGGACAAGCAACTGGTTGTTGAATTGCTACTTCTATAAGAGGTGCTTGGGTATTCGATTTCCTATCAATTGAAGGAAGCTTTACTTCATACAATTGTTTTTTATGATGGGTTAAATAAGCACATATATCTTTAGCAACACCTATATGGCTCATAGCATCAGCTCTATTAGGTGTTAAGCCAATATGGATGGCTTTCTCTGGTGCAGGAATGTTAAAATAATCTGAAGCTTTAGTGCCTACTATTAGCTCATTGGGTAATACTTTGAGACCATCATGACTTTCACCTAAACCAATTTCATCATCGGCACAAAGCATTCCTTCACTCACTTCTCCTCTAATTTTAGCTTTTTTAATTTCAAAAGCATCCCCCTTTAATGGATGAACAAAACAGCCTACTGGTGCCACAATAACTTTTTGTCCTACAGCTACATTTGGCGCTCCGCATACAATTGACAATACCGTATCATTTCCAATACTAACAGTAGTGCATTTTAATTTATCTGCATTAGGATGTTGCGCACATGTCAACACCTCACCAATTAATAAACCCTCAAGGCTCCCTTTTATGGATTCAATTTTCTCCGTACCCTCTACTTCTAATCCAATAGATGTTAAAATTTCGCTTACTTCCTCTACGCTTAAAGAAACGGGTAAATAATCCAAAAGCCAATTATATGAAATCGTCATGCAGTATATAATATTTTGATTGTAAAGATAAATGATTGCTTTAGTTTTTAAGCTATTTTCATAAAAAGAGCCTATGTTAACTCTTTACCGTTTTTTGTAAGTAACTTAGCAAAACTTGTTAATTATATTAAATTGATGTGGATAACTCCACAAATATCAACATAAGTGCCATAAAATCAAGCATAAACCTGTTAATTACCTGAGGTTAATAAGGGATAAATTTAAAAATTAACATGACTTGCATTACGAAGAGGGTGTATGTATTTTAGTGATTCAAATTATTAATAAATAAACAATGGCAGTCAATACTAAAAGAGAGGTGAGCAAAGGGAAACAGCCCAAAATAGACTTTAATTCCATTATGTATGGGAAAGTACCCCCTCAAGCAATTGAGCTGGAAGAAGCTGTTTTGGGAGCCATCATGTTAGAAACCGATAAATTAGCTGAAACCTTAGAAATCATACAAGCTACGGATTGCTTCTATGTTGATGCTCATCAGAAAATATACGCTTGCATTAGAAACTTGTTCGACAAAGGTATTCCAGTAGATCTGTTGACGGTGTCTGAAGAGCTCAGAAAAAACGATGAATTAGAATTAGTTGGAGGCGCATATTACCTCACTAAACTTACGATGAATGTGGTATCTAGTGCGAATGTAGAGCACCATGCCCGCATTATCATGGAGAAGTTTATTATGCGGGAATTAATTAGAAATTCAAGTGATATTATTGGTAGTGCTTACGATGCCTCTACCGACGTGTTTGATTTGCTAGATACCGCAGAAACCCGACTATATGATATTACCGACAAGCACCTGAGAAAGAATTTTACTTCTCTTAAGGAAGTATTGGTAAAGACGGTGAAGGAAATTGAAGAAGCTAAGAATAAAAAAGATGATGTAACCGGTGTACCTACTGGTTTTAAAGAATTGGATAAACTTACTTCTGGTTGGCAGAAAAATGCATTGATTGTCGTAGCGGCTAGACCCGCTGTAGGTAAAACTGCCTTCTGTTTAAATTTAGCCATGAATGCTGCCATGAACAGCAGCAAACCTTTTCCAGTAGCGTTTTTCTCTTTAGAGATGGGTGCTGGTGAACTTGTGAAAAGGATGTTGGCTGCACAAACGGAAGTAAATATGGATGCTATTACTAAAGGTCGTATGCAAGATCATGAGTTCATTCAAATGCAACAAAGAATGAGCAAATTAGCCTCTTCCCCTATCTACTTAGACGACCAAGCCGCTATCAATATCTTTGAATTAAGAGCAAAAGCAAGAAGACTTAAGCAGCGCCATGGCATTGAGATGATCATCATCGATTATTTGCAATTAATGTCGGGATCTAGCGCTAATGGAGGTAACCGTGAACAAGAGATTTCAAAAATATCAAGAGACTTAAAATCATTAGCTAAAGAATTAGCTATTCCCATTATTGCATTGTCGCAGTTAAATCGTTCGGTAGAATCTAGAACAACTTCTAAAGTGCCTCAATTGAGTGATTTACGTGAATCAGGCGCTATTGAGCAAGATGCGGACATGGTTATTTTCTTATACAGACCCGAATATTACGGAGTTAACAACGATGAAAACGGTCAATCAATTGAAGGGGAAACGCATATCTATATTGCAAAAAATAGAAATGGTAGCACCGATACGGTTAAATTGAAATTCATCAAAGAATATCAAAAATTTGTTGACTTAGAAACGGGTTTTAATAATGGTTTCTATAATGTAAGAGCCGGTATAAGCCAAGACCCTAGCGATTTTGACAAATCTAAATTATACATCCAAGATGGGTTCCAAACCCTACAATCCAAAGCTAATGATGTTCAATTTGATGATGATGATTTCACAAAAAACAGTGGCTTGAAAAATAATTTTCAAGAAGAAGATGAAGACACGCCTTTTTAAAATATAAACTATGCAAGACAGAAAACCCGTTTATTACAGTGAGTATTTACAATTACCAACTATTTTAAATGCACAAGCACCAGAAAGTGCTAAAGAGAATATTAAAGCAGATGATGAAATGCTTTTCATTATCATACATCAAACCTATGAATTATGGTTTAAACAAATATTACACGAATTAGGCATAATTAGAAGCGTATTCAAGCAAGATACAATCGATAATAGTTCAGCCGATATTTATAATTCCGTTCACAGAGCAAAAAGAATTATAAAAATAATGGAGTTGATGGTTAACCAAATGTCCATTATGGAAACCATGACTCCCTTGGATTTTCTAGACTTTAGAGACTTATTACGACCAGCATCTGGCTTTCAATCTATTCAGTTTAAAATTATAGAGGCTACGTTAGGTCTGGCGTATGATCAACGTCATGGCAAAGGCTACTATTTATCGCAGTTAAGTCAGCACGATATCGATTTAGTTAAACAAGCAGAATCGGAAGAGTCTCTATTATCCCTTATCAACAAATGGCTAGAGCGCATGCCTTACGCTAATGACGAGCAACATTGGAACCAAAATGATTTTTGGAATCAATATGAAACAGCTTATAGCAATAGCTTACAAGAATCAGAAAAAGGCAACATCAGCACGTTTAGAAATTTGTTTATAGATGCGAACAATTACCCTGAAGATCGAAAAATGAGCATGAAAGCATGTCAAAATGCACTATTTATAATCCTATACAGAGACTATCCCCTATTCCATTTGCCTTATGAATTACTGAGCACTTTATTAGAAGTAGACGAGCAATTGGGCTTGTGGAGACAACGCCATATCCATATGGTACAACGCACTATTGGCAAACGTGTGGGTACTGGAGGTAGCACAGGAGCAGCCTATTTAAAAGCAGCGGCAGATACGCATTACGTGTTTAAAGAATTGGCAGAATTAACATCTTTCCTATTACCAAGAAATGCCTTACCAAAACTACCTGATACTTTAATTAAAAATTTAAGCTATCAATAACTTATTCAAAATCGGTATAGAGTAAATATTTTTTTCGTATTTTTTTAAAGGCTTGAATAGCGCTCGACCAAGAAGCTCTGATACTGTCTTCACTTACATGGGCAATCAATTGTTTTTCTAGCAGTTGATTGCCTACTAATTTCTGGAAGAAGGGATTGAAAAAATGCTCTTTATCACTACTTGCTTTGTAAGTTTCCATCAACCAAGTTAAATTTAATTTGTTCTTTATCAAAGTTAAAGCAGCATCCTCTGTGGTAGCTAATAAAGCACCATAACAAGTATCGGATTCATAAAGCGGCTTGCTTGCGCCTTGCATTTTTTGAGGTACAAAAGAATAACCATATGAATATTTGAAGCTTGGATGACCAAATTGTTGAAAAGGATAAGGAGTGCCTCTACCAACACTAACAATGGTGCCTTCAAACAAACACAAAGAAGGATATAAATAGATTGCCGTATTGTTTTTTAGATTAGGGGAAGGCGCTACAGATAAAGTATAGCGCATGGCATGCGTATAATTTAAGCAAGAAATAACTTTTACTTTACAGTTACGTAAAGCCGCAACGGTTCCCTTTAGCATCAATGCATATTCGGCAATCGTCATTCCATATACGATGGGAATAGGTTGCATACCAACAAACGATTTAAAGGATGTATCTAATACCGGACCATCTATATAAAAGCCATTGGGGTTTGGCCTGTCTAATACAATAAATTCTTTATTATTTAATACACAGGCTTGCATTACATATTCTAAAGTGGAAATATAGGTATAGAAACGCACGCCAACATCTTGAAGGTCAAATACTACTATATCTACATTTTCAAAGTCCTTTGCAGTTGGCTCCTTATGTGCACCATATAGAGATATTATAGGAATACCTGTTTTAGTATCTACGGCATTATCAATATGCGCTCCAGCATCTGCACTACCTCTAAAGCCATGTTCTGGGGTAAAAATCTTGGCAATTTGAATATCTAAAGACAATAAGGTATCTAACAAAGCAACATCATGCACCATAGATGTCTGATTGATTACCAAAGCTACTTTTTTATGTTTTAATAGCGGCACATAAGCACCAAGTCTTGATGCACCCACTTCAATTTTAGCAGGGTTGCGCGATGGTTGTGCCCATAACGAAGAAAAACTAAAAAGGGCAATAAGTAATATTAAAATTGGTTTCATAAATATTGTTATCCGATACAAATCTAAAATAATAAAGGTAATTTAATAAGGAATAATGAATTTAGTATTACAATTAATGGTAACTTTGTAAGCTAAAAAAACATATATGCAACAAGTAAAAAGTGGCGATGTGGTAAATGTTCATTATCATGGCCGATTAACAAGTGGTGAAACTTTTGATAGTTCAGAAGGAAGAGCACCTTTACAATTTGTAGTAGGAAGCGGTCAGGTTATTAAAGGTTTTGACGATGCTGTATTAAGCATGAAAGTAGGTGATAAATTAACCGTTACCATTCCAGTTGATTTAGCATACGGTCCTAAAAACGATCAAATGTTATTGGAATATCCTCTAAATGAATTTCCATCTGATATTCAAGCAGAAGAAGGAATGGAATTACATATGAATGATGCTGACGGAAATGTATTTCCAGTTCGCATTGCTAAAGTGTTAGAAGAGAGTGTTATTTTAGATGCTAATCATACTTTAGCTGGGGAAGATCTTATTTTTGATTTAGAATTAATTTCAATTGAAGCATAGGTAATTAATCCAGTTTTAAAATGCCCCCAAGAGCCTTAGAACCTTTTGGGGGTATTTTTTTTCAATAAATCAAATATCATATCTTATTATTACATTTGCTAAAACAATAAACCAATATGGCATTCTTACAAACTATTTTACTTCAGGCAAACCAAGAAGCTACTAAAGTTGCAACATTATCTCTTTTTGAATTACTTAAAGAAGGTGGACTATTGATGATTCCAATTGCAATTTGCTCTATCATTATGTGTGTAGTTTTTATTGAGCGTTTTTTATATATCAAATCTCTTTCTAAATTAGATGCCAATTTTAGCAATAAAATCAAGGAGCAATTAGAAAATAATAATAAACCCGGAGCTATAAGTATTTGCAAGAGTGCAAATCATCCTATTGCTAGAATGATTGAAAAAGGTATTCAGCGTATGGATAAGCCCTACGAACAAATTGAAAAGTCAATGGAACAAGTAGGAAAATTAGAAGTGTATCAAATGGAAAAGAACACCTCAATTTTATCTACCATAGCAGGTATTGCACCTATGTTTGGTTTTTTAGGAACGATTGCGGGTATGATTATCCTTTTCTTTAATATCCAACATGATGGGTTTTCATTAGAACATATTGCAGGCGGTATTTATACAAAAATGGTTACCTCCGCTGTAGGTCTTATTATTGGTTTGCTTTCTTATGTAGCCTATAATTATATTAACGCGCAAATCAACAAAGCCGTTAATAAAATGGAAGCTGCTGCTGCAGATTTTTTAGATACAATTGCTTAAAACTAGCTACGATGAATTTAAAAAATAGTTTACGAAAAAATTCAGAGCCACATACCTCTGCGTTGAACGACATCCTATTTATATTATTATTTTTCTTTCTTATCATTTCTACTTTAGCTAATCCTAATGTAGTAAAATTAAGCATTCCCAAAGCGAGCAGTGATACCAAATCGAAACAAACCATTATGGTATCTATAGATTCTTTACAACAAGTATATGTAGGCACACAGCTGATCAATAAAGACTCCTTAAAAAACTCCATGCAAAGTGCTTTAATGCTATCTAGCGATATCGAACCTACGGTTGTTATTAACGCAGATAAAAGTGCCAATGCCGATAATATTGTTTTAGTTATGAAAACAGCTAGACTCCTAAAATTAAAAACAGTTTTAGCAGTTGACAATAATTAATTTGTACGTTGCAAACATCCAATTCAATATTAACAACTAGTATAGAATACCTAAAAGGAATAGGTCCACAAAAAGGCGCCTTATTACGAAAGGAGCTCAATATACATACTTACCAAGACTTACTATACCACTACCCTTTTCGTTATTACGATCGAACACAAATCCTCAAAATCAATCAAATCAATGCTCAATCAGAAACGGTTCAGTTTATTGGTAAAGTTGATGATTTTTATGAAGAAGGAGAAGGACGGAAAAAAAGATTAATTGTTACGGTAAAAGATACCACAGGATCCATTGAATTAATCTGGTTTCAAGGTATAAATTATATAAAGAAAGAATTAGAGCACGGTAAACTATTGCTCATTTTTGGTAAAATCAGCAACTTTAACGGACATCTCAATCTGGCGCATCCTGAAATTGAGTACTTTAATGAACAGTCTTTAAATGCTGGATTGCAACCGGTTTATCCAAGTACAGAAAACTTAAAATTTAGAGGGCTTAACAATAAGAGCATTGCTAAGACAACCAGCAATTTATTTGATAAAATTAATGCCAGGGATATTGTTGATAACCTACCTATAGCCATTTGTAAAAACTATAATCTATGCTCACGATATGAAGCCCTCAAATGGATTCATTTTCCAGAGAATATGACACAATTAAATGCCGCTAGAAGACGAATAAAATGGGAAGAGCTCTTTGTATCTCAATTAAAAATTGCACGCGTAAAAGCATTCAACGATGCTACAAAAGGATATACCTTTGAAAAAGTAGGTACTATTTTTAATACATTTTATAAATCTTTTATCCCATTCGAACTAACTAATGCTCAAAAAAGAGTGTTAAAAGAAATTAGACAAGATACTACCACAGGGTTTCAAATGAACCGGCTTGTTCAAGGCGATGTTGGAAGTGGAAAAACTATGGTAGCCATATTATCAATGCTTTTAGCAATAGATAATAATTTCCAAAGTTGCATGATGGCGCCTACAGAAATCTTAGCCAAACAACATTTTGAAAGTATTAAAAATGTAGTTGGCGATCTACCCATTAAAGTTGCATTACTTACAGGCAGCACTAAAATTAAAGAACGCAGACAACTTTTGCAGGAATTATTAGAAGGAACAATACATATTCTAATTGGCACCCATGCACTCATTGAAGATAGCGTACAATTTAAAAATTTAGGATTAGCCATTATTGATGAACAACATAGATTTGGAGTAGATCAGCGATCTAAACTATGGAATAAAAATAAATTAGCTCCACATGTATTGGTTATGACAGCAACGCCAATACCTAGAACATTGGCTATGACCGTATATGGAGATTTGAACAACTCCATCATAGATGAACTACCTCCTGGACGAAAAGAAATAAAAACGATATATAGAAACGAACAATATCGTGCAAAAATTATGGATTTTATTCGTTCCGAAATAGACAAAGGCAGGCAAGCTTATATCGTATATCCACTCATTGAAGAAAATGAAAAACTTGCCTATGAAAGTCTTACTAAGGGATATGAACAAGTAAAAGTTTTCTTTCCTGATCATAAATATAAAATTGCCATGGTACATGGCAAACAAGAAAATGAATTGAAAGAAAGGAACATGCGGCGCTTTATTGATGGTGAAGCCAATATTTTGGTAGCTACTACGGTAATTGAAGTAGGTGTAAATGTACCTAACGCTTCTGTAATGCTTATAGAAAGTAGTGAGCGTTTTGGACTATCTCAATTGCATCAGTTGAGAGGACGCGTTGGCCGAGGTGCTGAACAATCGTATTGTATACTGCTAGGTTCACATACCCAATCGAATGAAAGTAAACGAAGAATGGATATCATGTGCAGTACCAATGATGGATTTAAAATTGCAGAAGAAGATATGCAAATGCGTGGACCAGGCGATTTGTATGGCACCAAGCAAAGTGGCATTTTAAAATTTAGATTGGCAGATATTTTAGTAGACAAAGATATTTTAGAGGAAACCCGTATAGAAGCTCTGAAGGTGGTAAAGGAAGACCCTGACATACAAAACCCTCAAAACGAAGCACTTAGAATGCTTCTGAAAGAACAAGATTATCAATCCCACTGGAGTAAAATAAGTTAAGAATATAATAACTTACAACCTAGAGTTAAACATTTGTTTAAATTAAACAAATGTTTAACTTTGCAGCAAATGCATAAAGAATTTTCAGATAAACAATTACTTATAATGGAAGCAGCAGAACAATTGTTTGCTGAGAAAACCTATGATAGTACGTCTGTTAGAGATATTGCAAAAGCAGCGTCGATAAATATTGCCATGATCTCTTATTACTTCGGATCAAAAGAAGATCTTATGAAATCCTTATTCGGCTATAGAATGCAATTCATGAAAAATAGGCTAAATGAGCTTATTGAAGATAAAACAATTTCACCATTAGAAAAAATGGAAATAATTGTAACTTCTTGGATAGATAAAATATTTGCACAGCAATCATTTCACAAAATAATGGTACATGCGCAATTAAACCCTCATAATTCTACTATCAAGAATTTAATGAACACCTATAAAGAAGAGCAAATACAACAATTAGAGAAGATTATTAAGGATGGACAAAAAAAGAAGTTATTTATTAAGAATATAGATATTCCATTCATGATTTCTTTAAATATAGGGTGCATTAGTCAATTCATCTTAAATATTGACTTTTATAATAAAATTTATAATACTAAAACAAACAAGGATAAAAATCTCGAGAAAATAAAAATCAACTTTAAATCCAATTTATTACAAATCAATAGAATATTTCTACATGAAGCCAATACAACGATATAGTAGCTATTTGCTAGCTAGCTACCTACTCCTCACAATGCCCTGTTATGCACAAAACACTACAAGGTTAAAACTTGAAGAAGCTATTCATCTTGCTTTACAAAATAACCAAAGCATTAAAATTGCAAAAGAAAAAAACATTCAGGCGGTAACTAATTTACAAGAAGCAAAAAACAGACGTTTACCTGACTTCAATATTAACAGTCAATTTTTGCATGTAAATCAACCACTAATCGATTTACGAGTAAAGCTAAATAATTCAGGCTCTTCCAGCGGAAGCACAGCCCCTGATGTTAATCAAGTAGTACTTGCACAAGCAAATATTGGTCTACCTTTATTTAATGGCAATAAAATAAACTATAGCATTCAAGCCAATGAATATCTAGTTAAGGCTGCAGAACTGGATGCTATAGCCAACAAGAATGAATTGATTTTAAATACCATTCAAGCTTACACCAATTTGTATAAATGTGCAACTTCCCTAAAATTAATCAACGAAAATAAAATACAAGCCACTAAACGCTTGAAAGACATTGAACAATTATATAAAAATAATATTGTTTCTAGAAATGATTTATTAAAAGCACAATTACAAGAGCAACAAGTGGCATTGCAACAACTTGAGGTAACTAGTGAATTGGAACTTAGTAAAATAAGTATGAATTTATTATTAGGATTAGCATCCACAAGCCCAATTGATATCGACAGTACTTTTATAGATCAATTGCACATCGACCAATTAGCAATTAATTCAATTGATTTTTGGGAGAATAAGGTAACGCAAGAACGTCCAGAGCTTGCCTCTTTAAGCAATCGTATAGAAGCGAGTAAAAAAAATGTACAAATTATCAAAAGCGACAACTACCCTTCTATTGCATTAAGTGGAGGTTATATATATGCTGATATTAATAATTTCCTAGGTATTAGTAACGCATTGAATGGTGGCATTGCAATGCGCTATTCAATATCCTCATTATGGAAAGGATCAGAGAAAATAACCCAAGCAAAATCAAAAACTATGGAGTTGGAATGGATGAAAAGCCAATTGAGTGACCAAGTAATAATCCAAGTAAACAAAAGTTATCAGCAATTACTCGTTGCCAAACAAAAAATCAATCTTCTAAATAACGCTATTCAACAAGTATCCGAAAATTATAAAATCGTAGACAGTAAATACAAAAACAACCTAGCAACAGTTCAAGAATTATTGGATGCTGATGTATTGCAATTTCAAGCTAAAGTGCAATATGAATTTGCTAAAGCTGATGCTAGCATAGCTTATTACCGTTTATTACAAGTAAGCAATCAATTAAAATTTAACTAATCTCAATCTTTTTATATGACACAAACAACTTCAAATTCAGATCAAAAAACTAAAAGCAATAAATTTAAATTTATCTTAGGTGGCATGCTTATTGTGGGTTCCATATTAGGAATCGTTAAATATATTCATGGTAAACATCATATTGAAACAGATGATGCGCAAATAGAATCCAACATTAGCCCAATAATAGCAAGGGTTGGTGGATATGTGGCTACCATTAAAGTAAAAGACAACCAATTTGTTAAAAAAGGCGACACCTTAATTGTCATTGACAATAGCGATTACCTACTAAAAGTGCAACAAGCAGAAGCGGCTTTAGAAGCGGCTAAAAGTGGTTTTGAAGCAAGTAAATCTACCTATCAATCAACTACCGCCAATACAGCTAGTGCAGAAGCTAGTGTTTTGAATGTAAATGCACAAATTGAAGCAGCAAAAGTGAGAGTATGGAGAGCGAACCAAGATTTTGATCGCTATAAGAACTTGATACAAGACAATACCATTACCCAACAACAATTTGAACAAGCTAGTGCAGAAAAACAATCGGCTGAAAAATATTTACAAGTTTTACACGAACAGAAAAATGTTGCTTTAAAACAAGTAACCGCTATTAAATCTTCCAGTGAGGCTACGCATCAACAATCACTTGTTTCTAACGCTGTAGTTAAACAAAGAGAAGCAGATTTAGCCGCTGCATTATTAAACTTATCCTATACCATTATAACGGCACCTACGGATGGACAGGTATCTAAAATTAATGCCCAAATTGGTCAATTACTTCAACCTGGACAAGCATTATTTAGCGTAATTGCAGATCATTCCGTTTGGGTAGTAGCAAATTTCAAAGAAACACAAGTTGAGCGCATGAAAGAAGGTTTAGACGTGGAAGTGAATGCAGATGCATTCCCTGGCAAACACTTTAAAGCAATATTAAATTCAATTGCTCCAACAACAGGTGCAAAATTCTCTTTGTTGCCTCCAGATAATGCGTCTGGAAATTTTGTAAAAATCGTACAGCGCATTCCAGTTAAAATAACTTTTGTAGATGAAGATACAGCGGAACTAAAATTATTAAGAGCTGGCATGAATGTAACTGTAGATGTTCATATCGATTAATTAAAATTCCATGCATCCATCATCAGAATCATTAGTTGAATACGGTCCGAGGAGAATTATCATTACGGTAACGGCCATTCTATGCGCCTTACTAGAAATCGTCGACTCTACAATTGTAAATGTAGCGTTGAATGAAATGAGAGGTAATTTAGGAGCTACCCTAAGCGAAGTTGGCTGGGTAGTAACGGCTTATGCAATTGGTAATGTAATTATTGTTCCGATGACCAGCTGGTTATCGCAGCAGTTTGGAAGAAGAAATTATTTTGCAGCATCCATTATCATTTTTACCGTTTTTTCTATTTTATGCGGAAGTGCCACGAGCATCTGGTCACTGGTCTTATACAGATTCATACAAGGACTAGGTGGTGGTGCTTTATTGGTTACTTCCCAAACCATAATCACCGAAAGCTATCCGCCAGAAAAAAGAAGTATGGCTCAGGCTATTTATGGCTTAGGCATCATTATTGGCCCTACTTTAGGTCCACCTTTGGGAGGTTATATTGTTGATAATTTTTCATGGCCTTATATTTTCTACATCAATATTCCTATTGGCATTATTGCTACTATAATGACTTTACAATATGTGAGAAGTCCAAAGTATAGTGAGAAAAAATCTGCAAGTGAAATCGATTGGATAGGTATAGCACTTTTAAGTGTATCCGTTGGATCTTTACAGTATATTTTAGAACGCGGACAAGAAGATGACTGGTTTGCAAGTAGTACCATTACTACCCTATTTATTATGACAGTATTTGGTATCTTCTTTTTTATATGGAGAGAATTAACTACTAAAAATCCAATTGTAGACCTCAGAGTTTTAAATAATACCAATTTAAGAATTGGTACTATTTTCTCCTTTATTTTAGGATTTGGTTTGTATGGCTCTACGTTCATCATTCCCGTGTATACGCAGTCTATATTAGGATGGACCGCTACACAATCGGGAGCCTTATTTATTCCTGCAGCATTAACGACGGCATTTATGATGCCCATGATTGGGAAAGTGCTTCAAAAGGGCGTCAAACAACAACCTTTGATTGCCATTGGAATGATAATCTTCTTTTTCTTTTGTTATTGGGGATATGAAATCATAACGCCCAATACACCGAAAGAAGCATTTTTCTGGATGCTCATTATGCGCGGCATTGGAATGGGCTTACTGTTTATTCCAATTACAGCTCTTTCTTTATCTACTTTAAAAGGACAACAAATTGGTCAAGGCGCCGCCTTTACAGGTATGATGCGACAATTAGGTGGATCCTTTGGAATAGCCGTAATTAGTACCTATATCACAAGAAGGTCTATGCAACACAGAAGTGATTTGGTGAGTTATATAAACACTTACGATCCTCAAGTGCAGCAACGATTACAAGGTATGATGGCAATTTTCAAAGCTAAAGGCATGAATGCCGATAAGGCATTGGAAGCATCATATAAAGTATTAGATTTGCAAGTAAGTAAGCAAGTAGCCGTTCTATCTTATATGGATGTGTTTTTATACTTAGGTATTATGTTTTTAATTTGTGTACCTTTTATATTATTCGCAAAAACTCAAAAAAGCACGCCTGTTGGCATGGCAGATGCTCACTAAATATTATTTTATGAAAAAAACAATTTACTTCGGATTTTTCGCTTGTTTGGCTTGGATAGTAAGCACACAATATGCTTGTAAAAAAGAAGGTTGCGGCACCACAAATACCTCCTATAACAATCAAAGTAATAGCCACAATATGGGTCAAAACTGTATGAATTGTCATAATGATGGAGGCAGTGGAAAAGGCTGTTTCACACTGGCTGGAACAGTATACAGTAGTAATAGTTCAAATACTACAAAACCCAATGGAACTATAAAATTATATACTGGTCCAAATGCGAGTGGCACACTAAAAGCTACTATTCAAATTGATGCAAAAGGAAACTTTCATACTACAGATGCAATAGACTTATCTAGTGATGTATATCCTGTAGTTTATGGTAGCTCAGGCAATGTTCAATACATGCCTAGCAGCACTAAAAATGGAGCCTGCAATTCCTGCCACGGGTCTAATGGCAATAAAATATGGGTGAATTAAGCATTTAAAAGCCGAGAGCTGAACAAAATTTTGTAGTTTTGCAAACGCTAAACCAACAAATACACGCCTAAACTATGATTAGTAGAAGAAATATAAGAATTAAAGTAATGCAATCGCTTTATACGGTTGCCACCATGGATGAATTACAAACTGATGATAGCAAAGCTAAATGCGTTAGTATTCTTAACGAAAAATTAAATAGATCTTTAGATTTATATGTAACCACGATTTTGTACATTTTAAAAGTTGCGCAATATGCTGAACGAAATGCACAATTAAATCAATCAAAGCTCATTCCTACCGACGACGAATTACAAAACAATACCAAAATCGCAGGTAATTTATTTCTTTGGCAAATCTTATCCAATGAGACATTTACTGAAAAAATAAAAAGCAATCATCTTGAAGAACAAGTAAATGAAGATTGGATTAAAAAGATTTTTCAACAATTACAACAAAGCGATTTATACAAAACGTATATCAAGAAAAAAGATAGAGAACAGAAATACGAGAAAAACATTATACGTTTCATATGGGAAGAATTAATGTTGAAAGATGAAGCACTATTAGAGTACTTTAGCGATGAGTTGAATGGTTGGGATGATGATAAAGATATGATTTTCATGTTGGTTGAAAACTTTTTCAAACACAACTCCACCTATAATTATCTACAATTAGTATCCGAAGAAAAATTAGAATACTCTCAAAATTTGATACGAGCTGTTATTGAAAAAGATAGTATGTTCCAGAGTATTATCGAACCAAAATTGAGAAATTGGGATCCAGAACGTGTAGCACTTATTGATACAATCCTTCTCAAAATGGGTATATGCGAATTTCTTTATTTCCCAACAATACCAACCAAAGTATCGATCAACGAATACATAGAAATCGCAAAAGTATATAGTACCCCCCAAAGCGGTCAATTCGTAAATGGTGTACTAGATAATATTTGCAAAGGATTTGAATCTGAAAATAAAATTAGAAAAACAGCTCATTTCAAAAAATAGCTATGAAACGCTTTTCTCTTTTCTTTCTGAGTATTTTAATAGTTTTTACTGCTTGTAAAAACAATGCAAAAACAAACGATGGATTATTACCCACTAGTTTGGTCAACAATCCTATTTCTTTAAACACAGATAGCAATAGTTTAAAAGAGTTGCCTACCATGGATTTTAGCACTACCCTTCATGATTTTGGAACTATTCATGAAGGAGAAACCGTACAATGGGAATTTGATTTTAACAATAATGGTAAAAGCCCATTGATCATTAGTGAAGCCAAAGGATCTTGCGGATGTACGGTAGCTGAGTTCCCTAAAGAACCCATTTCGGCAGGACAAGCATCTAAAATAAAAGTAAGCTTCAACTCAACCGACAAACATGGGTATAACGAAAAACAAGTAACCATAAGTAATAATACAAGAGAAGGTGTGCACTATTTAACGATAAAAGCTACAATTTTAGAAAATTAATGTATTTTTAAACCCAAATAAAAAAACAACTATGACAACTTTATTACAAGCTACAGGCGGTGGCATGATCCAACCTTTATTCTTAATAGGAATGGTAGTGGTTATGTATTTCTTTATGATACGACCACAAGCTAAAAAAGCAAAAGAACAAAAGAAATTTTCTGAAAGCATCCAAGCTGGAGAAGAAATTGTAACCACTTCAGGAATACATGGTAAAATTAATCGTGTTAACGATGATGGTACCTTGAAAGTAGAAGTAGCAAGCAATACTTACATGACCTTTGAAAGAGCTGCAGTATCTATGGAATTAACTACAGCTGCTCGTAAAAAAGCATAATATGCTAAAAGTAGCCATTACAGGTGGTATAGGCTCCGGAAAGAGTTTGGTGTGCCAAGTGTTCAAAACACTTGGCATTCCTATATTTAATGCAGATGCCGTTAGTAATCAATTAGTGGAAAACAATAAGGAATTAAAAGAAGCTATCATTAAGCTATTTGGTACAGAATCTTATTTAAATAATAACTACAATAGAAAATACATAGGCAATATTGTGTTCAACAACCCAGAAAAACTTCAGTTACTTAACGACTTAATACATCCCTTAGCCAAACAAGCAGCAAAACAATGGTTCGAAGAACAGCATGCTCCCTATGCTATAAAAGAAGCGGCCATTCTATTTGAATCCAATGCCCAACAAGATATCGATATTGTAATAGGCGTAACTGCACCGGAGACCTTGAGAATAGAACGCGTAATGCAAAGAACCGGATATAGCATAGACGAAGTTATAAAGCGAATACAACTACAAATGCCCAATGAAGAAAAAATGGCAAAATGTGATTACGTTATTCAAAATGACAATAAAACAGCATTACTACCGCAACTATTGCGCATTCACGAAGCCCTTTTAAATAAAAGTAATACTATCCAATAATACGCTTAATTTGCTCTTCTATATTTTTATTATTAGCCGATTTTATTTCTTTTAATAAATAACGAAGTTGATTTGCATAGTTATTTCTATTAGTAACTTTTGTTTCATTCGAATAGATTTTTTCCAAACCAAATACCGCTTTATTTACAAAAGGTTCATTTTTATTCGTTATAACAAACTTAACCAGTCCTGAAAATACAGCATTCAAATCCTCTCCATAAAAATCATTAGCACTTTGCATTAAAAAATTTAAATCATCTATTGTAGTGGCGTTACCTAAAATTTTTAAACAAGATTTAATGACGAAATGATTTTTATTTTCAGTTAAATAAGCTTTAGCTAAAACTAATGCATCTGCTTTATGTTGCACTAAATTAGTATTTAAAGCTTCCATTCTTAATTTATAAGAATTTGATTTTAAACAGGTATTCATTTCAACATCAGCAATAGGATGTTTCCATATATTCAGCAGCTTTAATGCAGCCGCTTTTACTAATAAGTTTTTAGTACTCATAAACAAATTAAAAACCGGAACCTCAAAACTATTCTGCACTACCTTATCTTGGTTGTTATCATTAATCGCATCCAAAACGAATAGCGCATAATCAGCAGAATCGTTGAGAGCATGCACTAGCACTTCTTTAAAACTACTATCCAAATTATGTTTAGCAATAAAATTTGAACAAAGTGTATCTAATGCAATAATTTTAGAAATAGGATTAAGAGGCGCTTCAAATTGCATGCTATAGATGGCTGGTGATTTTTTTTCTACAACAGTTCCAATTACTTCATGTTCATAATCGGGCACTACAAAAGCGCTTTCTGAACTTGCAGGAAGTAATATATCTTGTTTAGCTTGATTGATTTCAACAGCATGCTTAGAAACTTTATTATTTTCAATTAGGGCAAATGTCATAGGCAATCTATACACAAAATTTGGATCTTCATTTTTTTGTATCACATGAACTTTAATCTTTTTTAAGGAATCTATAAACTGGTAAGAAAAATTTACAGTTGGATGGCCGCCTTTCACATACCATTGATTAAAAAACCAAGTCATATCCTTACCCGTAACTTCTTCTACAGCCAATCTCCAATGATGATACTCAGCTGGCTTTAGCGCATTGCTAGTTAGGTATTTTTTAATGGATAGCTTGAATGCAGAATCACCAATTAATAAATGAAGATGACGCAAAATGGCACCACCCTTTTTATAGGTGATATGATCAAAAACATCTTCTCTACTTTTATAATAAACTCTGTACAACGGATCATCTAAATAAGGAGCATACAGCAAATAATTTTGTAAATCTTCGTATGCTAATTTAGCAGCGAAATCTTTTCCATATTTATACGTTCTCCATAGCTGTTCGCCATAATTAGCAAAAGATTCATTTACGGTGAGGTGCGACCAAGATTCAGCTGTTACATAATCACCAAACCATTGGTGAAATAATTCATGCGACACAACATCTTCGTGATTAGCATCTGCATATGCAATACTATCTTGGTTCATAAATTCACCAAACAAACTAGCACTTGTGTTTTCCATAGCACCCGATACATAATCTCTCACTACGACTTGACTATACGTTTTCCACGGATACAAAACACCTGTGTACGAAGAAAAAAACCGAATCATTTCTGGTGTGTTTTGAAACATCATAGTAGCATAGGGCGCATAATCAGGCTCCACATAATAACGAACATCATTAGCTTGTTGAAACGAAGTAGTATGCACTGCGAATTTTCCAATGGCAAACATCATGGCATAAGGTTGTATCGGTTGATTCATTTCCCATACATCTTCACGCATAAACGGCTCAACAGCTTTAGACGTCAGTAATTTACCATTACTTAAGGTCTGAAACGAATCGGGTACCGTTAGCGCTATTTGTGTTGTAAATCGTTCATTGGGAAGATCGATAGTGGGCACCCAATGGGAATTGGATTCTGTTTCCCCTTGAGTCCAAACTTGAACCGGTTTGTTTTTAATTTTCTGACGATTGTTAATAAAATATAACCCTTTATCATCGGTAATAGCTACGCTTCCGCCTTTAGGTGCTTTATTTGGATAAGCGGTATACTTCAAAGTCAAATAAATGGTATCTGCCAACGGAGATTCAAAATCAATGTTAATATGCAAAGAATCTGCCGTAAAATGCAAAGCCACATCACCGTGCTTACTATTTGCAGTAACACTTGTAACCTCCATAGACTTAGCATCTAGAACCAGTTGTTGAGTTGGATAAAAATAAGGCTTCAGTGTCAATACCGCTACCCCATCAGCACTTGCATTTTTATAATTAAATTGCAAGGCTACTTGAGTATGCACAATATCCCATAGTCGATCTGGCGTATACCTTGGCATTTCATTCGCTTTACTAGACTTTACCGAAACCGGATTTAAATTTTGTTCCACTGCATTTTTAGGCGTTGAACATTGTAAGAAAAACAGCGTGCTTATTACAAGCAATGCATTATAAAAACGAGCGTTCATAAATACTAAATTTTGTTTGTCTATTTGGAAATATAAAAATACTTTTACAAAAAATAAAGGTCATGTACAAAGTAAGCATACAAGGTAAAACATTTGAAATAGATGAAAAAGAAATTTCTAATAATAGTTCATTAAACATTAGTGAAATTTCCAATGATTTTTACCAAGTGGCTGCAAATGGCAAGAACTACACTATTATAGTTGACAAAATTGATAGCCAACAAAAAGAAATTACGTTGAAAATGAACGGCGAGAAAAAAGTGCTTCAAATTGAAGAGCCTATAGATGTTTTACTAAAAAATATGGGCCTTGATTTAAAAGCAATGCAAAAGGCAGAACCTATCAAAGCGCCAATGCCCGGCATGGTTTTAAAAATCCTTGTTGAACCAGGTCAACAAATTGAAAAAGGACAAGGTGTTTTGATATTAGAAGCGATGAAAATGGAGAATGTCCTTAAATCATCTACAGCAGCTACCGTAAAAGCAATAAAAGTAACTGAAAAATCAGCTGTAGAAAAGGGAGCTATCCTAGTTGAATTAGTGTAGATGAAAAAACTGTTTTTATATTTTTGGTTTATTTTTTCAGGAATTGCTGCGCAAGCCCAAACCAGTTCTTTTCTATATATAGAAAGCAGCACTAAGAATCCGTTTTACATTACCATAGATAGCAATCGATACCAAAGACACTTCAATTCCTTGCAAATTGTTCCCGAATTACTAGAGGGCCCCATGATGGTAAGTATTCAATTACAAAATCAAGCAAAGGAAAGCTATCATTTTTACCTCAACATGCCTCCCGCAGCACACCGCTCTTTTCTTTTAGAAAAAAATCAAGAAAATGATTGGGTATTATTTGATTTAGAACGTAATTATAGCCTTCATGCTAATAATGAGCAAGAGGATCAATTGCTATTTATCAATGCTCAGCGATTACAAAGCAAATAAATTCAAACTAATTTATTGAGAACATTTAAAATTGTCAAAGTATTATTATCTTTGGCAGTCTATATTTTAATTAAAATAAACCTTAAAATACAACCACATGCGTACAATAGCATTCCGTCAAGCATTGCGAGAAGCGATGGAAGAAGAGATGAGAAGAGATGAGACTGTTTTTTTAATGGGTGAAGAAGTTGCACAATATAATGGCGCCTATAAAGTGAGTCAAGGTATGCTTGATGAATTTGGTCCAAAACGTGTATTAGATACACCTATTACAGAATTAGGTTTTGCTGCCATCGGTGTAGGTGCCGCTATGAATAATACAAAGCCCATCATTGAGTTTATGACTTGGAATTTTGCGGTATTAGCTTTAGACCAAATCTTAAATCATGCTGCCAAAACACGCTCTATGAGTGGCGGTCATTTTGGATGCCAAATGGTATTTAGAGGTCCAAATGGCAGTGCTGGACAATTGGGTGCTCAACATTCTCAAGCATTTGAAAGCTGGTATGCAAATATCCCTGGTATAAAAGTAATTTCTGTTTCTAATCCATACGATGCTAAAGGTTTATTAAAGTCTGCTATTAGAGATATCGATCCTGTGGTGTTTATGGAGAGTGAGGTTATGTATGGTGATATGGGTGAAGTGCCGGAAGAAGAGTACTTAATTCCAATAGGAAAGGCAGACATTAAAAGAGCAGGTACCGATGTTACGATTGTTTCTTACAATAAAATGATGAAAGTTGCCCTTGGTGCAGCAGAAGAATTAGCAAAAGAAGGTATTAGCGCTGAAGTAATTGATTTAAGAACTATCCGTCCATTAGATTGGCAAACCATCGTAGCATCTGTTAAAAAAACCAATCGTTTAGTAATCGTAGAAGAACAATGGCCATTTGCTAGTATTTCATCAGAAATTAGTTATCGCGTTCAAAAAGAAGCATTTGACTATTTAGATGCACCTATTCGTAGAATTTGTTCTGCAGATACCAATATGCACTATGCGCCTACTTTAGTAAACTTATTCTTGCCAGATGTGCCAAGAACCGTAGCATTGGTTAAAGAGGTTATGTATATGAAAAAATAATATATTTACAGATTTTGTTTAAAAAGCCAGCATTTTGCTGGCTTTTTTATTATCAACCCAAACCAACCAAATTACAAAGCTATTGGTCTATTCGAATATAGCGTTGTGTACTTAAAATTACCCCAAAAAGAAGCAGGATAAATTGTAAGTAAATAGTTCATAAACAAGGAAATTAGCAAATAAAAACAGCGCTATACAAAGTGGATAAATTAATTCAAAAACTATTGTATTTTCAAATTAAATTATATAATTTTAAGCGTTGAGAACTGTCTTCTAAATTCAATTTTAACAAATTGAAGCACAGAAGTATTTCTCTATAAAAATAAACCGAACTAACTTTTTTTTAAAATAGAATACAAATAACGTTCCTTATGGTTATTAAAACTACATGTAAACAATTAAGTATCGCGATTGGATTATTAATTGCATCTTATGGAGCAAAGGCACAGATGAGCGGTACGTATACCGTCCCTGGATCTTTCCCTAGTATTAGTGCAGCCGTATCTGCATTAAATTCTCAAGGTGTAAATGGCCCTGTTACGATCAATGTCAATGCAGGTTATACCGAAACCGCAGTTGGAACAATCATTTTAAATGCAACAGGTACAGCCACTAACACCATTACTATTCAAAAAAGTGGTGTAGGTGCAAATCCAAAAATAACGGCAATGCCAAATGGTATTCAATTGACTACCAGTACAGCTGGTATCGATGGTATCTTTGCCCTAAACGGATCTGACTACGTAACCATTGATGGAATTGATTTGGCTGAAAACAGCGCCAATACTACTCCAACAACATGTATGGAATATGGATATGGTTTATTTAAAGCCTCTGCTATAGACGGTTGTCAAAATAATACCATTAAAAATTCAACTATAACGCTAAACAGAATCAACAACAATATTTCGGGCAATGTAATGTATGCTGGTTGTGTTGGTATTTTAGTGATCAATGCGCAAATAGGATCGGCTAATACCGCATTGACGATTACCAGTCCAAGTGGTTCTAATTCTTACAACAAATTTTATTCAAATATTATTCAAAATGCAAATGCTGGTTATTATGCCATTGGTTTTGGTAACGCAGCTGTTCCATTTACTAATGCAGACTTAGGCAATGATTTTGGCGGTACAAGCGCTGCAACAGGTAATCAAATTTTAAATTTTGGTGGTGCCACAGCTGCATCTCAACCTGCCAATGGAATTCAAATTGGTGCTCAATATAATTTCAATATTGCATACAATACCATCAATAACAATACTGGAACAGGTGTAAACCATGCAAATACATTAAGAGGAATTTATGTTAATGGGTCGGGTGCAAGTGTGAGTGGTACGATTAGAAATAATACCATTTCTTTGATTAATGCAACTGGTATTACAAGCACCATGGAGATTATTCGTACCAGTGCAGTTACAGGTGGGACCATTAATATCTTAAACAATACACTTTTAAATTGTACCCATAGCTCAACAGGTGTTTTCTATGGCATATGGAATGATGGTACAGAAGCTAATGTTAGCATTAAGAACAATACCTTCACAAATGTGGTAAG